>MDTB01022131.1_pt1 | contig 45047 bp, 43 predicted proteins | sample 811161 | NCBI WGS metagenome assembly MDTB01 (sample SAMN05326650, study PRJNA326480) | marine metagenome | isolation source: seawater | place: Mediterranean Sea | collected 2009 | reverse complement strand
GTTTGGTAGAGATGAATTTTATTCAGGCGAGACAGCAAAAAAAATTGTAATTTACTTTCAAAACAATGGAGGTATTTTCACCAGAGACGATTTTATAAATTATAAATCAACATTTAAGCTGCCTCTCTGTTCAACATTCATTGATTACGAAGTTTGTTCGATGTCTCTCCCAAGCTCAGGAGGCATAGTTCTTTCCCAATCTTTAAATATTCTTGAAAATTTTAATCTAACTTCATATGACCATAATTCTCTAGAGTACAACCGGCTTTTGACAGAGGCTATGAGATTTTCATTTGCAGATAGGTCAAAATTTTTAGGAGATTCAGATTTCAATAACTTTGACATAAGCAGAATTACTTCAAAGAAGTACGCAAAGTCTCTTTCAAAAATCATTAAAAACTCTAGTAGAAAAATCATGATTGATACCCCAGGTGAATATTTGGTTGAAAGTGAAGAAACAACACATTTCTCAATAATTGATTCTCTTGGGAACGTTGTTTCAAATACTTATACATTAAATACAGCATATGGTTCTGGAATAATAGCTAAAGGAACTGGAATTTTGATGAATAATGAAATGGACGATTTTTCAATTAAACCTGGCCACCCAAATTTTTTTGGGCTAGTAGGATCTGAAGCAAATAAGGTCGAACCAAGCAAGGCTCCTCTTTCATCAATGACACCAACTATAGTTTTTAAGGACAGGAAACCTTATTTAATTACTGGTTCACCAGGAGGATCCACAATCATATCAACAGTTCTTCAACTTTTATTAAATATTATGATTTTTGATATGAAAATTGATGATGCATCTAAAGCCAAACGAATTCATCACCAATGGAAGCCTGATATTCTATTCATAGAGAATGAAAAGAACATTAAAAATATCAATAAATTAGGTTTTGATACTGTTTATAGAGAAAGAATTGGCGAATCACATTCCATACTTTTCAATGAGGAGGAATATGAGGGTTTTGCTGACTTGAGAAGACCAGATGGTAAAGCAATATCAATACACTAAAACGAAAGAAATTTTTTCTAAAGAAAAAGATCTTCCTGAACTCCCAGGAGTTTATAAATTCTATGATGAAAAAAATAAAATTCTTTACATAGGAAAAGCAAAAAATCTCTCAAATAGACTTAAGTCTTATCTTGCAACATCAAAGGATAGAAAGAAAAATGAATTGATTGATAAGATAAAATTTTTAGAAATATTCCTTACCAAAACTGAAAGCGATGCCTTGCTTTTGGAACAAAACTTAATTAGAAAATTAAAACCACCTTTCAATATTCAATTTAGAGACGACAAGTCTTTTCCAGCTATCTATTTCTCATCTGATCATGATTTTCCTGGAATCTACTTGACGAGAAATAAAAAACTTAAAGGGATAAAACTCGGCCCCTATGCAAATGTCACGGCAGCAAGGCAATCCATAGATTTAACTAGGACATTGTTTGGTGTAAGAAATTGTTCTGATATGGTTTTCCAAAATCGTTCCCGACCATGCATTCAACATCAAATTGGTAAATGCTCAGCTCCATGTGTTGGGAAAATATCGCAGAAAAATTATCTTGAAGAAATCGATGCAGCGATTAAATTTATTGAAGGAAAGGATAAATCTTTTCTAGATATTCTTTATTCGAAAATGGATAAATACTCATCGCTTAAAGAATTTGAGCGAGCTGCCCTTTTTAGAGATAAGATAAAATCTTATAGGGATATCCAAAAGGATCAATCCGTTTTTACTATTTATGATAATGCGATCGCCATAACTAAAAAATCAAACGAATTTGTAAATTGCATTTCTATTTTAGAAATAAAGGATGGCTGGTTAACAAATACTGAAAACTATTTTTCTAAAAAAGATGAATCCATATTTGATGAAGAGCTAATGGAAAGTTTTCTTTCAAAGATTTTAATTGAAAAAAAACTAGAAAATCTTACTTTGCTTTCAGACTTTAAATTTAAAAATTTAAATGCACAGCTAAAAGACAAAAAAATTAATTTAGAGAGTAAGAATCACAAAAATAAAAAAATTTTTGAGTTAGCCTTTATGCAATCGGATGATGGCTTACAGCGCCAATATAATTATCCTTGGGTTATAGAAGGACTTTCTTCCATTGAAGATAAAACTCTTTCGAAAATAAACAGAATTGAAGGATTCGATGTAAGCCATTTATCAGGCGATAATGTTACTGCTTCATGTGTGGTGTTTGATAAAGATGGTCCTCAAAAAAAACAATATCGAACTTTTAATATAAAAACTAATAAAAATGATGATTATCTCGCTATGAAGGAAGTCCTCTCAAGAAGGTTTAAAAGATTAGCAAAAGAAGGAAACAACTTCCCTGAAATAATTGTTATAGACGGAGGAAAGGGGCAACTTTCACAAGCAAGGAAGATAATTGGAAAATTTCCTGAGTGTAATACCCAAATACTTTCTCTAGTAAAAGGTCCGGATAGAAATTCAAAATATGATGATGTTCTTTGTTTTTCTTCAGGAAAAGTTAAAAGGATGAGCCTAGAGCAAGAAGGAAAACGACTTCTTCAGTTTGTAAGAGATGAGTCACATAGGTTTGCTTTATCCAGAAGCAAGAAAAGAAGAAAAAATATTACTTATTCAGCTATTGATGAAATAAAGGGTATTGGAAGTAAAAATAAAAATGCACTTCTTAGACATTTTGGAGGCATAGAATCTCTTAGGAAAGCAAGCTTAGATCAGATAAAATCTATAGACGGTATTGGGAAGATCAGAGCTAAAATAATCTTTGATTACTTAAATGAAAAATGAAGGAAAATCCTTTTATAAAGAGATCAAAAATCCTTGAGAACAATAAGGATTACCTTGAAGAGGCTGTTAAAACAATCTCAAAAGTCTTTATAGAAGTCATTAAAAACAATGGAAAGCTTATTTTTGCTGGTAACGGAGGCAGCGCTGCGGAAGCTCAACATATGTCAGCAGAGTATGTAGGGACTTTAGTAACATCAAATAAAAGAAACCCTATACCTTCAATTGCCTTATCAACTGACACATCTTTTATTACTGCTTGGTCTAACGATCATGGATATGAGGATATTTTTAGAAGGCAATTAATGGCATTAGCCGATGAAAAAGATTGTTTTATTGCTTACTCTACTTCGGGTGAAAGTGAAAACATAATAAATGCAATTGATTATGCAAATCTAAAAGGCATTAAAACAATTTCTTTTACGGGATCAAAAAATTCCGAAACATCAAAAAAATCTTTTTTTACATTTCAAGCACCTTCAAAAGAAACTGCTCTGATACAAGAGTTACATACAATTATTGGCCATGAAATTTGCTCAATTATTGATAAAGCATTTTCATGATACCAAACGTCATCTCTTTATCTAGAATATTTCTTGTAATACCTATTATCTATCTAATTCTTAACGGAAAAGAAAGTCTCGCTCTATTCATATTCATCTTTGCATGTCTAACTGATTTTTTGGATGGTTTTTTTGCAAGAAAATTTAATCTAGAGTCCATATTAGGAGAAAACCTTGATCTATTAGCTGATAAGATATTCATTGTTATTCTTTTGGTTTTTCTACCATTCCATTTTGATAATTTATTATTACTTTTGTTCTCTATTATTTTGATCTCAAGGGAGTTAGCAATAGGATCTATCAGACAATATTATCTCTCAATCAATTCACCCGAGAAATCAAAAGTAAATTTTTTAGGGAAATTAAAAACTTTTTTTCAAATGTTCTCGGTTGGCTCAGCAATAATTTTCATGAGTACAACCAATGAATATATCTCAATTACATTGTTTTCGATTACAACAATCCTTGCTTGGTTTTCACTATTCATCTACGTAAGAAATTAATAAAAAACAAACTTTTCTTTAATATATAATTCAAACCTTGGCTGAGTGGCAGAGTGGTTATGCAGCGGACTGCAAATCCGTGTACGCCGGTTCGATTCCGACCTCAGCCTCCACAATCATTTTACTTCTAGTAAATGAATTTTGTTAAAATTACATATAAATCAACTATTCCTGAGCACTTATGATTAATGAGCAAGAAAATTCTTCTTCAAAAGAAAATGAGATAAGTATTATTGAATTGTGGGAAGTCCTTTTTAAAAAAAAGTTACAAATTATACTTGTTACAGCTATATTTGGAATTGCTTCCATTATATATGCTTTAACAGCAACGGAACTCTGGAAACCTGAAGTTGTAATTTATCCAAGCGAAATAGATAATAAGGAAAATTCATCATTGAATAGCACTATTTCACAATTCATATCTCCCAATAGTCAAAACACAAAAACTTCCAAATATCTTGCAATTCTTCTTTCAAGGAATTTTCTTTTAAAATTTATCGAAAATGAGAATATCAGTAAAAATTTATTTGAAGATGAATGGGATGCTAAAAAAAGCTCTTGGAAAAACGAAAAACCATCAGAATATGCTCTTTATAGCACGTTAAAAAATTCAATAGAGATAGATAAAGAAGAAGCTACAGGCATTATCCGAGTTTCTTTCACATGGCATGACAAACAATTTGCTGCAAGCATCGCAAATAAACTCATTGATAAGCTGAATAATCACGTCAGATTAAACGAAGTAGAAGAATATAAAAAACAATTAAACTATATTGAGGATCAAATAAATAAAACTAATCTTAATCAAGTAAGGTCAGTACTATTTAACATTGTTGAAAATTTATCTAGCAGCATAATGATTGCTGAAACTAGACTGCAGTATGCATTTAAAGTCATAGATTATGCTTCTCCTCCCCAATTTAGGTTTTTTCCTCAAAGAACAAATTTAGTTTTACTATGGACATTTATCGGATTCTTTATGAGCTGTGTCTTGATTTTATTGATAAATATTTTCGTTAATCTAAAAAATAACAAATAATACGCCTTGGAACATCTGAATAAAGATTCAACAATTTTTCTTGCTGGTCATCAGGGTATGGTTGGAAGCTCTATTTTCAAAAAGCTTGTAAAAAGTGGTTACAAAAATATTCTGACCGTAAGTAAAAAAGATCTAGATTTTACAGATCAAAAGGAAGTAAAAGATTTTTTTTCTAATAATAATTTCTCACATTTGATCATAGCTGCAGCAAAGGTAGGAGGAATAAGTGCAAATGATAACTATAAGGCTGACTTTTTATATGAAAATTTGATGATTGAATCCAATTTAATTCATCAATCTTTTAAAAAAGGAATCGAGAGTTTAATTTTTTTAGGAAGTTCTTGTATTTATCCCAGATTATCTGAACAGCCAATCAAGGAGGATTATTTATTATCTGGCGAGCTAGAAAAAACAAATGAGGGGTATTCTCTTGCAAAAATTTCAGGGATAAAACTTTGTGAATTATATAACGAACAATATGGAACAGATTTCCGATGCTTAATGCCAACTAATTTATATGGACCAAATGACAATTTCAATGCAGAAAATAGTCATGTAATTCCTTCTTTAATAAATAAATTTCATCAGGCAAAAAAAAATAATCTCTCTGAAGTTGAGATTTGGGGTACTGGATCTCCTATGAGAGAATTTATGCATGTTGACGATCTTGCTGATGCATGTTTATTTTTTATGGAAAAAGACAAACATCAAATAATAAAACTATGTGAAGAATTTGATAGGCGAAACTCTTTTTTTAATGTTGGAACAGGTAAAGACATTTCAATAAAAGATCTTGCATCTTTGATGCAAGATCTTTTTAGTTTTAAAGGAGAAATAATATTTAATAAATCCATGCCAGATGGGACACCACAAAAGCTTTTAGACGTTTCATTGATGAAAACTTTAGGATGGAATTCAAAAATATCCTTGAAACAAGGCCTTTTGGATACGTATTCTTGGTACGAAAACAATTTAAAAAATCTTAGGGTCTAGTATTGAAAAAGAAAAAGACTGCATTGATTACAGGAATAACAGGCCAAGATGGTTCGTATTTGGCCGAATTTTTGATTTCAAAAAATTACGAAGTCCATGGCATCAAAAGAAGATCTTCTCTCTTTAATACTGATCGAATAGATCATTTATATCAAGACCCGCATGAAAGCGAAAGAGACTTGATTCTCCATCATGGTGACTTAACAGATTCTTCAAGTCTCATTAGAATTATTAAAGAGATTCAACCGGATGAAATTTATAACTTAGCAGCACAATCTCATGTTGCAGTTTCTTTTGAAGAGCCAGAATATACTGCTAACACTGACGCACTCGGCACGCTTAGAATACTTGAAGCGATTAGAATTTTGGGACTGGAATCAAAAACTAAATTCTATCAAGCCTCTACCTCAGAATTATTCGGAAAGATACAAGAAATACCTCAAAAAGAAACCACTCCTTTTTACCCAAGAAGTCCTTATGGAGTAGCAAAACTTTATGCTTATTGGATCACCACGAATTACAGAGAAGCTTATAAAATTTTTGCATGCAATGGGATTCTTTTTAATCATGAATCACCAGTTAGAGGAGAGACTTTTGTTACAAGGAAAATCACTAGAGGTCTTGCTAGGATAAAACTGGGTTTGCAAAATGAAATATATTTAGGGAATCTTGAAGCTAAAAGAGATTGGGGGCATGCAAAAGATTTTGTAGAGGCCCAATGGCTAATGCTTCAGCAAAAGACTCCTGAGGACTTTTGCATAGCCACTGGAGAGCAGCACTCTGTGAGAAAATTCATTGAGGTAAGTGCTGAACTTCTGGATATTAACTTAATATGGAAAGGCAAAGGCCAAGAAGAGGTTGGATTAGACCAGGAATCGGGAAAAAAATTAATTAAAATTGATGAAAAATACTTCAGACCTAGTGAAGTAGATTCCTTAATTGGTGATCCGACTAAGGCAAATGAAAAGCTAGGCTGGAAACCAAAAATTTCTTTTGATGAATTGGTAAAAGAAATGATAAAAAAAGATTTAGAAGAAGCAGAAAAAGAAAAAATAATCAAAGAAAAGGGTTACAAACTTTTTGATCGACTTGAATAATCCATGAATTTGCTTGTCACCGGCGGAGCAGGTTACATAGGCTCACATTTTATACTTGAGGCATTAAGAAATAATCATCAAATAGTTGCAATTGATAACTTTCTAAATTCTTACAAGGAAACCATTGATAAAATTGAAAGAATTGCAGAAAAAAAATTTCATTTTTATAACATTAGTGTTGATGACAAAGCTAGTTTGTATTCAATATTTAAAAGGCATGAAATAGATGCAGTTGTACATTTTGCTGGACTGAAATCTGTTCCAGAATCTATTCAGAAACCAGATTTGTATCTGAAAAATAATGTACAAGGATCTGAAGTTCTCTTTGATGCAATGATCGAAAATAAAGTTTACAAAATAATTTTTAGCTCATCAGCTTCAGTATATGGAAATCAAAATCCCCCTTTAACTGAAGATTTACAACTAGATCCATTGAATCCTTATGCTGAAAGTAAAGTTAAAATTGAAAAAAAGCTTTTCGACATTTCAAAAAAAAATAATAAACTTAAAGTTATTATTTTGAGATATTTTAATCCAGTTGGATGTGATTCATCTTACGAAATCGGAGACAATCAAACTAAACCCACTAATTTATTTCCCATTATCTGTTCTGCAATTTCCAGAAATTCTTTTTTTGAGGTTTATGGTGACGATTATAATACTCATGATGGAACACCTATAAGAGATTTCATCCATATTAGCGACTTAATCATAGGTCATTTAAAAGCACTAGATTGGTTAGAAAGTTCAGAAAAAAAACTTATTAAAATTAATTTAGGAACAGGTAAAGGGTATTCAGTTTTAGACATAGTAAATAAATTTCAAGAAATTATTGGCCATAAAATTAAATACAAATTCTCATCAAGACGCGAGGGAGATCCACAAGTTTCTTTCGCAGATAACAAATTAGCATTTAAAGAATTAGACTGGAGAGCTATTAAAAACTTACATGAAATGTGTCATGACTCATTAAAATGGCATGAGGCTTTATATAAAAAGAAACTCCCAAATAAATCATGAAACAAAATTTAAAAATATGTTTTATGAATAAACCATCCAAAAGGGGTGGACCTGGAACTTTTCAAGTTAATTTTGAAAAATACTTAAAAAAAAAATTCAGTTGAAGTAATTTACCCGGAAGATAATAAAGAGCCAGATTTGATTATTATTATCTCAGGAACAAGGAGATTATTTTGGGTTATTTCAAAAAAAATTAAAGGCGTAAAAGTTATACAGAGACTAGATGGCATGAATTGGAAGTTCCAGTACCAAAGCATAGGTCTTTTAGAAAAAATTAAACAAAGACTTCAAAATTTTTTGATGGCTTTTATTAGGAGATATATTGCTGATCATATTATTTATCAAAGTAAATTTATCGAGGAGTGGTGGAATATCAAGTATGGAATTGTATCTAACAATTCGATTATACCAAATGGAACTATACTAAAAGACAAATTGAAAATTGACTTAGATCATAACAATGAATTAATCATAACTTGCATAGAAGGCAATATTCAAAATGATGAGGTTACAATTGCAACTCTAGATTATCTAAATAATACTTTAATAAAGAATCCTAGGATTGATAAAATTGAGATTTATGGAGATACATCATTACTAGAGAATTATGAGCATCATTTTAAAAATATTTCTTTTGAAGGCTATATTGAAAGAGACAAAATAAAAAATATGCTTATCAAAAATAGAAGGATATTTTTCCTTCTTGAATTAAATCCGCCATGTCCAAATTCAATGATTGAAGCTATTTCAGCTGGATTGCCTTGCATTGGTTTTGATACAGGCTCTTTTAAAGAATTGTTGAGTGGGGCAGGGAAATATATTCCATATGATGCAAATGTTTGGAAGCTTGAAAAACCTGATTTTTCTTTAATTTATGATGAGATTGAAGAAATGATCGATAAGTATGAATTTTACAAAAAAAAATCTTTAGAAATTTCGAAAAAATATGAGATAGAAAATATTTTTAATCTTTATTTTCAAGTTATTCAAAAATTAGTCTGATTTTTTTAAAATGAGAATTGTCCACGTTGTAGATTATTTGATGCCTCAGATGGGATATCAAGAATTTCTACTTCCAAAATGGAATGCTCTTCAAGGCCATGAAGTATTTATTTTAACATCTGACAGATATACACCATTTGAAAACTATGATGATACATGGGGGAGTACTTTAGGAAATAGAATCTGTGGCACAGGAGTCTCAATTCATGAAGGGGTAAAAGTTTTACGATTGCCAATTTATTGCGAAATCAAATCTAGGCCATTCATAAGAGGATTGACTTCTAAAATCAATGAACTGAATCCAGATTTATTGATGATACATGGCACTGGATCATTTTCTATTTATCAGTGTGCTTTTTCTTTGAAGAAAAAAACTTTTCCAATTTTTGCTGATAACCATATGATTGTTGATGTTATCCAAAAAGGTTTTTTCCAATCAATCTATTACTCGTTACATAAATTTTTAATGCAAAAATATATATCAAAAAGAATAGATCTTTTTTTTGGAGTTACATCGGATTCTTGTGACTATTTACATGATTACGAAGGTGTTCCAAATGATAAACTAAAATTGTTACCCTTAGGAGTAGATACAGAAATCTTTAAACCCAAAAAGAAAAAAAATTTTACAAGTAGTCAAGCCCCAGTGATTGTTCAGAGCGGTAAACTGAATCATGACAAAAAACCTCAGTGGTTATCTGAGGCTGCAATTATTCTTCTAAAAAAAGGAATTAAATTAAAATTGAAATTTATAGGTAATGGTTCCGAAAAAATTATTAGTGATATCAAGAAAAAATTCCACGAAGAGGGATTTCAATCGAATTTAGAAATCATAGATCTCTTATCACTCGAAAATTTATCTGAAGAATTTAATAAAGCTGACTTGGTTGTTTTTCCTGATGGGACCTCTTTGAGCTGCATAGAGGCAGCTTCCTGCGATACGGTAGTTATTATGGCGGATCTTCCTGCCTCTATAGAGAGAGAAAAAAAAGGAATAGGTCTTACATACAAAAGAGGCAATGTGAATGATCTCGCGCAGAAAATACTTCTTTTGTTAAACGATAAGAGTAAACTTCAATCTTTATCAACTTCATCAGGAAATACTGCAAGGCATTTGTATTCTTACAATCATATTTCTAGCAAATTAGTTAAATTAGCGAACCAATTTTTATAATGAATGATTTATTATCTAAAATTGAAAAAAAGGAAGCAAAAATTGGGATTATTGGTCTTGGTTATGTTGGCCTTCCATTAGTTTCAGAGTTCTTGTCAAAGGGCTTTGAAGTTATAGGCATAGATAAAGATCAATCAAAGGTCGATTCATTAAATAACAAAAAGAGTTACATAGCTCACGTAAACAGTGATTTCCTTTTTAGGTACCTTTCTAAATCTTTTTCTGTTTCTACTGAAATTTCATCTTTAGAAAGTGTGGATGTAATAATAATGTGTTTACCCACACCTTTAAAAAAAAATTTTCAGCCTGAAATGAAATATGTTTTTGACACCATTGACGAAATGACCCCATTTTTACATAAAGGACAAGCGCTTTCTCTTGAAAGTACAACTTATCCTGGAACTACAAGCGAGGATATCTATGAAAAATTAAAGAAAACACAAATTAAAATTGGTGATAATTTCTTCTTGATATACTCTCCTGAAAGAGAGGATCCTGGGAATAAAATATTTAAAAATCACCAAATACCTAAAATAGTATCTGGGCACACAGAAAATTGTTTGCAGGTGGGTATAAAAATCTATGATTCTATTGTTGATAAAGTTGTTGCTGTTTCTTCAACTAAAACAGCAGAATTGACGAAACTTTTGGAGAATATTCATAGAGCTGTAAATATCGGCTTAGTAAATGAAATGAAAATCGTTTCCGAAGCACTAGATGTAGATATTTACGAGGTCATTGATGCAGCTGCAACAAAACCTTTTGGTTTTACTCCATATTATCCGGGACCTGGAATTGGTGGACACTGCATTCCCATAGATCCCTTTTATTTGACTTGGAAAGCTAAACAACTGGGCGTGCATACAAAATTCATAGAATTAGCTGGAGAAATTAATAATAAAATGCCATTAAAGGTAGTAGATAAAGGGATCTCTATTCTCGAAAAAGAGAATTTACATATAGAAAATGCAAAAATTCTTCTGTTAGGTCTCGCTTATAAAAAAGATGTTGATGATATGAGGGAATCACCATCTATAAAAATTATGGAATTATTTGAGAAAAAAGGCGCTGAAGTAAGTTATTCTGATCCATATATTAGTTCTTTCCCTAAGACTAGGGATTACGATTTTGATAAAAAATCAATACAAATTTCTCCTGAGAATTTAAAGAAATTTGATCTTGTAATTATCACTACTGATCACTCGTCTTTTGATTATGAGATGATAAGGAGCGAGGCAAATATCATTTTGGATACTAGAGGAATTTATAGAGAGAAAATTAGTAAAAAAATTTATAAAGCATAAAGATGATCAATTTTATAGGGATCGAAGAACAGAAACTAATTTTAGGTAACAAAATTCAAGAAAGAATCCAAAAGGTTGTATCCCATGGAAAATTCATTTTAGGGCCTGAAGTAATAGAGCTAGAAGAAAAACTTGCTAGTTATGTTGGTTCAAATCATTGTATTTCTTGCTCATCAGGAACCGATGCACTACTTATGTCTCTAATGGCATCAGGAATAAGTAAAAATGATGCAGTTATTACATCTCCATTTAGTTATATTGCCACAGCAGAGGTAATAGAATTACTAGGAGCGAAAGTATATTTTTGTGATATTAACGATCAGACTTTTAACCTGGATTGCTCCAATCTTGATTCGATAGTAAAACAAATTTCAGACGACGGACTAAATCTAAAGGCCTTGATATCTGTAGATATTTTTGGATTACCAGCTAGATATAGAGTACTGGAAAAGTTTTGCAAAGATAGGGAAATAATACTTATTGAGGATATGGCTCAAAGTTTTGGTTCTTCTATTAGAGACAAAAAAGCAGGTAATTTTGGAGAATTCTCTGCAACATCTTTTTTTCCTTCCAAACCTTTAGGCTGTTACGGAGACGGAGGAGCAATATTTACCAATAGTGATGAGTATGCTGAAATTTTGAGATCAATAAGAGTTCATGGCTCTGGATTAAATAAATATGATAATGTAAGGGTGGGTATCAACGGAAGGTTAGATACAATTCAAGCAGCAGTTTTATTAGAAAAACTAGAAATATTTGATAAGGAACTCTTGTTAAGAGAGCAAGCTTCTGAAATTTATAGAAGTAATATTTCTGACGAATACTCTTTTCAATATATTCCTGAAGGTTATAAATCAGCAAATGCCATTTTTTCTGTTGTTACTGATTCAAATAAAAAAAGACAACAAATTCAATCTAAATTTGCTAAAGAAAAAATACCTTTCATGATTTACTATCCTATTTCCTTAAACAATCAAACAGTTTTTAAAAAAAAGTATAACTTTCCCATGCAACAAACTTCAGAGTCTATTTCGAGTAAAGTTTTTGCTATACCATTTCATCCTTATATAAAGAGAGAAGATCAAGATAAAATCATAGGACTTTTAAATGAAGCATAATCCTATAAAAATTTGTGTCGTAGGAGGAGGTAATTGGGGAAGGAATCATCTTGAAACTTTAAACAAAATTGGAAATCTTGGAGGTTTAGTTGAAAAAGATGAACTGTTGATTAAGGAATTTAAAAAAAAATTCCCTTTCATTAAAGTTTTTAAGAATGTTGAAACCGCTTTGAAAGAAAATCTTTTCCAGGGATTTATCGTAGCAACTCCAGCAAAAACACATTTTGCTATATCAAAACAAATCTTAATGCATGGAGCTAATCTTTTAGTTGAAAAGCCCTTCTGTCAGAGCTTGAGAGAAGCTAAAATCTTAGTAAATTTAGCCGCTAAAAAAAAACTATGTCTTATGGTCGGTCATATCTTATTGTTTCATGACGCTGTCAGAAAAATTAAGGAATTCATAAATAAGAACAGACTAGGAAAAATTAACTACATTTATATAAACAGGTTAAATTTAGGGAGAATTCGAAATTTTGAAGACGTTTTTTGGAGCTTAGGCCCCCATGATGTATCAATTATTAATTATTTACTTGATAAACTTCCTACTAAAGTTAAATCAGAAAGTCATTCGTTCCTCCAAAAAGGAATTTCGGATGTTCATATTACTAATTTAACCTTTAAAAATGGAATAAAAGCTCATATTTTTAATAGTTGGTATAACCCATTCAAGGAGCACAGGCTGGTAGTTGCTGGAAGTAAAGCAATCATTGACTTTAGAGATGATGAAGAAAGTTTCTTAAGATTATATGATATGAATATAAACAAAAAAGATTTTGAAATATTAAGTACTTCCAAAAATTTCAAAAATATTTCTTTCAAAAAAACAAAGCCACTTGAAGAAGAATTAACGTACTTTGTCAAAAATATAAAACAAAATAGAAAGGCGGAAATATCTGGCCCAAAAAGCGCGATTGAGGTTACAAAAATAATGACACAGTTATAGATATTATGAAAATTGGATTAACAACATATTCGCTTCCTCATAAGAAAACTCAAGACATCCTTAGAGGTCTCATAGATAAAAACAAATATTCGATAACTCTTTTTGAAATGCCCTTCAAGAAATTTAAAAAAAGAGATCCTCTAATAAAACATAGGCCTGACATGTTTCATGGTAAAAGTGCAAAAGATCTTTGCAAAGAATTCAATCTTGAAATAATAAAATATGATGAAACAAATAAATCTATTCTGCAAGAACAAGATTATATTATTATCGGCGGAGCGCAGCTGATACCCGATGATTTAATCCTTAAAAAAAAAATAATAAATTGCCATTGTGGCTTGACGCCTCAAGTGAGAGGACTAGATAGTCTTAAGTGGGCAATTTATTTTAATCAGCCTTTAGGCAATACCTTGCATTTTGTTGATTTTTCAATTGATGACGGTGAAATTATTTTTCAAGAAAAAATAGATTTTTCTAAGGAAGATAGCTTGGATGACCTAATTGATAAGATGTATCAAGAAGAAATTAAAATGCTTATTAATTTTGAGGCGCATTTAAAAAACCCCTTTGTATTAAACTTACCAAGAACTAAACCTAATATGAGAATGCCCAAAAAATTGGAAGATCATGTTTTAAGAGATTTTGATAAGTACAAGCTTAAATTTACTTCCAATTATTTTATTCATGAAACATCTATCGTTGATCAAGATGTTGTTATTGGAGAAGGAACAAGAATATGGCATTGGTGCCATCTAAGTTCAGGTTCTCAAATTGGTGAAGATTGTACTCTAGGGCAAAATACTTATGTAGGTAATAATGTAAGCATAGGTAATAAATGCAAAATTCAAAATAATGTCAGCATTTATGAAAGCGTTATCCTAGAAGATGAGGTTTTCTGTGGTCCAAGCGTAGTATTTACTAATGTAAAAAATCCAAGAGCTTCAGTTGATAGAAAAGATGAATTTAAGAAAACAACCATAAGGAAAGGCGCTTCCATTGGAGCAAATGCCACAATTGTATGCGGAGTAGAAATTGGTGCTTACTCTTTTATAGCCGCTGGAGCAGTTGTAACCAAGGATACAGAACCTTTTTCTCTTGTGGCTGGTACGCCTGCTCAGAAAATCGGATGGATGAGTAAAAATGGCGAAAGATTAGATAAACCTCCTAATAAATAACTCTTAGAATGAAAATTATTACTATTGTTGGCGCCAGACCACAATTTATTAAAGCTTCGGCGCTCTCTAGAGCAATAAAAAAACATAATATAAAAAGTAAGAGAAAAATAATAGAAAAAATTATTCATACGGGACAACATTATGATGAAAATATGTCTGATGTTTTTTTTAAGGAGCTCAAAATTCCAAAACCTAAAATAAATTTAGAAATATCTAATTTGAGCCATGGTTCTATGACTGGAAGGATGATTGAGGAACTTGAGAAAACTTTTTTAAGTGAAAAACCAGATTATGTGCTTGTTTACGGCGATACGAATTCAACATTAGCAGGAGCTCTAGCAGCCGTAAAAATACATATACCAATAATTCATGTTGAATCTGGATTAAGATCTTTTAATAGAAATATGCCAGAAGAAATTAACAGAGTTATTGTTGACAAAATATCTAAAATTCTTTTTTGTCCATCTAAGGCTGCTTGTAAAAATCTCAAAAAGGAAAATATCAAAGAAGGAGTTTTTTTTGTCGGGGATATAATGTTTGATGCAGCGTTGTATTTAAGAAAAAATCTTAGAAAGACTGAGCTAGGAGACTTTGGAATTGATTCAAAAAAATTCTTTCTATGTACACTTCATAGAGAGGAAAACACAGACAATAAAGAAAGCTTAAGAGATATTTTAGAAGCACTCAATGAAATTAATGTTTTTCATAAAGTTGTGTTTCCAATCCATCCAAGAACACGTGAGAGAATAAACAAATTTAAACTAAATCATCTTATTCAAAGTTTAAATTTAATCGATCCAGTCTCATACAGTAGTATGCTTTTTCTGCTTGATAAGTGCTCTCTTCTTTTAACAGATTCTGGTGGAATGCAGAAGGAATCCACCTATTTTAATACTCCATGCCTTACTTTGAGGTATGAAACCGAATGGCAAGAGACAATAGAGGCTGGAATAAATAAATTAGTTGGAGCAAATAAAAAATTGATTATTAAAAGTGCACTAAGTCATTACAAAATGAAGATGCCTAGAACTCTTTTTCCTTATGGAAGAGGAGACGCAGCAAATAAAATAGTAAAAATTATTTCTGATTTAAAGTGATTAGATTAAATTTAGTTGCACTTCATATTTTCTTTTTTTTCTCCATGATATTTTTTTTTGAAGAGGTAGATCATACCAATTTAGCATTATCTCTTCTCATTTCATTTCTGATATTAAATGAGTATTTCAACGACAAGTTTTATTTTTTGACTGCAAACAAAATTTTTTTAATTGGTGGTTATTATTATTTAGTTATTTTTCCTGTATTTTATTCAATCGGTTTTATCATAGCTGATACCTTCTTACCAAATGATTTGACGTTGGCCTGTTTGGTAAGTTTATGTTCAATTACAGGATATATAATCGGCAGAAGTATTTATCTTTCTCATTCACCAACTATTGATTATAACCTTAGGAATAACATATATGATTTCCAGGGTTTTGGAAAAAGAAAAATTGATAGTTTCGTTCTAACGATTTTTATTATTATCTCAACAATTTTGATGTTGCTATCCAATTCAATAGCTCCTTTTTTAAATCTCAGCCTTTTAGTAATTCTTTTTTCTTACACATATTTGACTGTTAAGAATCCAAAATTGAAAAACTTTCTTTTATTAGCCATATTTGCCTATTCAGCATTTATTACACTCTCAATATCAGGGAGTAGAGTGGATTTAATTAAAATTTTTATTTCTAGTTTATTTCTTTATCTATTTTTATCTAAGAAAAGAATAAAAATTACCTATATTCTTTTCTTTCTTTCTATCGGTTTCATTGGTGTTATCTACATTACAGTTATACGAACATGGTCCTTAGAAGCTGACTTAGGAGTCGATAATATATTTGAAGCCTTTACAGTAATATTCAATCGAAACAACGGCCTTCTTGGACTGATCTTAGCTCTGGGAGACATTGGTATTGCTTACGATAATTTAATTTACCTCATCAGAGAGCTAAACCTTTCAGGCTTATTAATGGGTTCAACCCTAATAAGACCTCTCTTAATATTCATTCCAAGGTCTTTATGGGCATCAAAACCTCTAGATACCCAAACACTGATTGTAGAAAAACGACTGGGGGAAGGTTTGTCAGAATTTGGTGGTGGTACGAGTCAGTCAATTACCCTTTCTGGAGACTTTTTCTGGAATTTTTCATACTTTGGAGCCTTTATGGGATTTCTATTTTTTGGTTTTTTGATTATGTTTTTTGATAAAAAGACACATTATTGCAATTCGCTATCATCATTAATAATCATTGGGGTATCAATACCATTTTTTTTCGTTGCATGGAGGGGAGCATTTAGCTCACAGCTAATATATACTCTTTTTAGCATCATGCCCCTGTTAGGTTTGATACTGATTCATAAAATTTTTAAAGAATTTAAAATTTCAATAAATAAAAATTAATAAAAAGCTTTCATAATTAACCTTTTTAGAATTAGAGTGAACTAAAATGGAATTATCAATAATAGTGTGTGTATTTAATGAAATTTCTTTTATCGAAGAGTCTTATAAAGAGCTAATTGATAGTTGTGAATCAAAAAAAATAAAATACGAGTTAATAATTATCGATAATAATTCAAATGATGGAACAAAAGATTGGTTAAATTCCAAGAACCATATCAAAGTAAAGAAAATTTTCAATAAATCTAACATCGGGAAGGGCGGGTCTATAAAAAAAGGAATCGAATTTTCCACTGGAAAATACCTTATTATCTTCGATCCAGATAGGGAATATGAAGTTAATTCAATTTGGGATTGTCTAGAGCGCATCAAAAAAAGTGATGCGGTTTGTGTGCTAGGCAGTCGACTTTTAGGTGAAAGAAAAATTTATAAGTATGCAGTAAATTATTACGGTGTGATTTTTTTATCTAAGATAATAAATTTTTTATACAGAACAAGCCTTACTGATACTGCAACGGCAATAAAATGCTTTAAATCAGACTTTATAAAAAATGTTCCCCTAAAATCTAACGGTTTTAATCTCGATTTTGAGTTAGTCTGTCGTACCGCTTTATCAGGAGGAAAAATCGAAGAAGTAAGTGTCAATTATTTTCCCAGGACAAAAAAAGAAGGCAAGAAAATCAGAGCATTCAAGGATGGAATTCAATCTCTATTAGTTATTTTAAGAGATAGGTTTTTTAAAATATAATCAACAAAAATTTTTAACAGACTATGAAATTAATAATACTTGCAGGCGGACTTGGAACAAGACTTTCTGAAGAAACTGTCTCAAAACCAAAGCCAATGGTAGAAATTGGTGGAAAGCCTATCATTTGGCACTTAATGAAACTTTATTCCTCATACAATATTAATGAATTCATTATTTGTTGCGGTTATAAAGGATATTTAATAAAAGAATATTTTAGTAATTATTTTCTTCATAATTCAAATATTGAAATTAATCTCAAAAAAAATTCTCTGAGTTATTTGAATGAGAATGTGGAGCCATGGAAAATTACTCTTGTCGATACTGGAGAGGAGACAATGACAGGAGGAAGGCTTCTCAGAGTTGAAGAATTTCTCAAAGACGATGAAACCTTTTGTTTTACATACGGAGACGGATTATCGAACCTTAATATCAACAGCCTAATATCTTTTCACAATAAGCATAAAAAAATGGCTACCTTAACGGCCGTTCATGCACCAGGAAGATTTGGGTCTCTCAGCTTGGAAAATAATCAAGTAAAGTCATTCAAAGAAAAACCAAAGGGAGATGGTTCAAGAATAAACGGTGGATTTTTTGTTTTATCTAAAAAAGTTTTGAATTTTATTGAGGATGATTCAACAATATGGGAGAGAGAACCTTTAGAAAAGTTGGCTAAAGAAGAAGAGCTTATGGCCTTTAATCATGATGGTTTTTGGCATCCTATGGATACTTTAAGAGATAAAAATTTCCTCAATGAATTATGGGAGTCAAACAAGGCTCCTTGGAAAATATGGATATAGGTTTTTGGAAAGATAAAAGAGTCCTTATTTCAGGTAATACAGGCTTCAAAGGATCATGGTTAAATTTTTGGCTAGATTTGATGGAAGCAAATACACTTGGATATTCTCTTAAGCCCCAAAGGAAATCTTTGTTTAAATCTTTAAGGCTTGATAGAAATGTTGAGACAAAATTTGACGACATCAGAGATGAAAAAAAAACGAAGAAAATTTTCGAAGATTTCAAGCCGGAAATCGTATTTCACTTAGCTGCACAGCCTCTTGTTCAGAGATCATTTAAAGAGCCTAGGCTCACATATGAAACTAATATTATGGGCACTATCAATATGATAGAGGCAGCCATCAAATCCGGATCAGTTAAGTCTTTCATTAATGTTACAAGTGATAAAGTCTATGAAAATAATTCTTGGCTATGGGGTTACAGAGAGAACGATCCTCTTAATGGGAGCGATCCTTATTCAAACTCTAAAAGCTGTGCTGATTTAATTGCTCAGTCATATAGAAAAAATTTTTTAGGAAAAAATTTTAAACTTGCTAACGTACGATCTGGAAATGTAATTGGCGGAGGAGATTGGTCAGAAGATAGATTAGTACCAGATATGATTCGATCTATAATAGAAGAGAAAACCTTTACTATAAGGAATCCTCACGCAACGCGTCCTTGGCAACATGTATTTGAGCCTCTTCAGGGATACCTAATTCTTGCTGAAAAAATGCATAAGAAAAAAGTTTTAGGTGGAGATTGGAACTTTGGACCTGATAATTCTCAAAATGCTAATGTTAAAGAAATCTCTCAAAAGTTTAGTAGATTTTGGAATTCAAAAGTTAAAATATCCAAAACCAAAGATAAATTCAAAGAAGCAGATTTTCTTAGATTAGATTCTACAAAGTCTAAAGAAAAGCTTGGTTGGAATTCTATTTGGGATCTAGACAAGAGTTTGAAGGAAACTTTCTTGTGGTACGAAATGAAGCTAGCAAACAAAAATATTTATAAATTCTCTAAAGAACAACTATTGAGATATTCAAATCAACAAAATTAATATGAAGAACTTTCCAAGAGTACCATATGGATCAACCGTCCATGGCGATGATGAAATAGACGCCGTAGTAAAAGTTTTAAAAACATCAACACAAATGGGTTTGAACGTAGAAACCTTTGAAAAAAAGATCTCTAAAATTTTTAACAAAAAATATGGAGTTATGACTAACTCCGGAACTTCAGCACTTTTTTTAGCTATTGAGTCGCTTAATATTCCTGAAGGCTCAGAAATTATTACTCCCTCACTTACTTTTGCAACTACGGTTGGATGCTTAGTCAAAAATAGGTTAATACCAGTGTTTACAGATGTAAATTTGAGAACATTTTGTATTGATGTTGATACGATAGAGTCAAAAATTACAAATAAAACAAAAGCGATCTTAGCTCCAGATTTACTTGGTAATTTATGCAATTGGAGAGAAATAAGAGAGATTGCTGATAAATATGACTTAATGGTTTTTCATGATTCGGCAGATACTCTAGGAGCAACTTTAAATGGTCTACCGACAGGTAGCTATACTGATATTTCAATAACAAGTTTTTATGGATCTCATATTATCAACGGTGCAGGAAATGGAGGAATGCTATGTACAGATAGTGAAGAGATTCTAAATAAATCAAAATTACTCAGATCCTGGGGTAGATCATCATCCCTTTTCAAAGACAGTGAATCTATTGAAAACCGGTTCAAAGTCAATTTATCTGGAATTGATTATGATGCAAAATTCGTTTTTGAGGAGATAGGATATCAACTTGAACCCTCAGAAATTAGCGCAGCATTCGCACTAGTACAACTTGAAAAACTAAATCACAATTTACAAAAAAGAAGAGAAATTTTTTCTAAACATCAAAATTTTTTTTCTAATTTTAAAAAACATTTTTTAACTCCTATAGAAACATCTAATAGTAATTCCGGTTGGCTAGCTTACCCATTGATAATTCAAGAGAACAAGAATTTTTCTAGAACAGATTTGCAAGTTTTTTTAGAAAAAAGAAACATTCAGACAAGAGTTATCTTCACAGGTAATATTTTAAGACAACCTGGCTTTGAAAATATAAATTGTGTTGGTAAGCCAGATGATTTCCCTAATTCTGATCAAATAATGAAAAATGGGATTTTAATTGGATGTCATCATGGCTTAACAGATCAGCAAATAAAACACGTTCATGATAGCTTTGAATTATTTATTAAAAATACTGTAAATTGAAGCTTTTCATAACTGGCGCTACAGGCCATATTGGATCCGAATTAATTTCTAAAATTAATAACAAATATTATGAAATAAATATCTTAGTTAGAAGTGAATCTAAAATTAAGAGGCTGCTAAAGCTCAATCCAGAAATAAAAGTTTTTTATTCTCTTGAAGAGGTTATTGAGAATAACGCTATTCTTTCAGAGATGGACATTTTTTTTCATCTAGCTACATGCTACGGACGAAACAATGAAGATCCTGAATATGTAAAATATGTGAATTTTGATCTAGGTAAAAAACTTCTCTCGAATGTTTTAAAGTTTGAAAATAAAATTTTTTTTAATATAGATACCTCACTTCCAGCTAAGGCAAACCATTATTCCAAATATAAAAAATTATTCTTGAGTGAGAGTAAGAAAGAGGTACAAGATAAACCTATTAACTTTATTAATTTGATTCTTGAAAATGTATATGGCCCTAATGATATGGATAACAAACTTATTCCATCTCTCATATCTGCCTGCCTTAAAGATAAAAAATATTTTGATTTATCAAAAGGCAATCAAAAAAGAGATTTTATCTATATTGACGACGTTATATCTGCTCTAAAAATCTTACTTTCGGAAGTAAGGTATGATGTTAGAAGAAATTTTTTGGACATAAACATTGCTACGTCTAAAAAAATATCAATAGAAGAGCTAGCTTTAAAAATCAAGCAAATGACAAATTCAAAGACGGTCTTGAGATTTGGATCCAATACAAAAGAAATCTTTGATGAGGCTATCCCTAAGGCAGATATAAGCTTTTTATCTAATTTAGGATGGAAACCAAAGGTTTCTATTGATTCAGGATTAATGAAATTAATAAACTTATTTTAAAAAGATGGAGGATTTATTTCTTTTTTTATTTAATTTTTTGAATGAAAACATTCTTCTTTTTTCTATTTTGATAATCATTTCATTAAATCTTTTTTTACCAGCTTCCCTGGTCATTATTTTTTTTGTCGGAATGTTTGGGTTTTACAAAGGATCTTTAATATCTATAATTTTATTGATTTCTTCTTCAACCATACCGCATATTTTTTTAAATAAATATAATTTAAATATACAAAATTTTTTATCTAATTATGACCTTGAAAGATACCTAATTAATACTAAAAAAATGTCTTTAAAAAGTTCTATCTTGATAAGACTTACATCAATCCCATACTTATTTCAGAATATTATTTGCTCTATTATTGAACCTTCAATTTATAAATATTTATTGATAAATTTTTTATCTTTGGTTCCTTGGATTATTGCGTTTGGATTATTTTCTGAATCTATAAGAAGTTTAAGAATTGAAATGTTTATTTTTTCTATTTTCATAATAGGATTCTTTATTTACATATCAAATAAAAAAACTGAATCATTGAATGATTAGTTCTTATCAAAAGTATTTTTCAATTTTTGATAAAAAAATTATTTTTATTATTCTAATTGTATTCCTTTCTTTTTTTGTAAGATTAATTTATTTGTATCTTTCAGATGGATTTACTAAGTCCCCAATAGAAGATTCTGCCGACTATCATATTCGTGCTTTAAATTTGATTAGTGAAGGAGAATTTTATGCTTTTGATCAACAAGGTAATAAAGTATTTTCATCAAGACCACCTTTGTTATCTTTTTTACTATCAGCTGCTTATTTAATACCATTTGAAAATAAGATTTTGTTAGGGAGATTCTTGCAGATTATTATTTCATCTTTTACTGTCTTTTTATCTTTCGTAGCATCAAGAAAATTTGGGCTTAATTTAAAGGTTTCATTTTTAATCATGTTCATAACTTGTTGTTATCCCCCATCAATCTTTTATTCTTCAAGAATATTAACTGAAAATCTAGCTGCAATGCTTCTGTTATTATCTATGATATTTTTATTAGATTACTTTTCAAAAAAGAATATTTTTCATTTAATTTTGGCAGCTTTTTTTCTTAGCCTATTAACATTAAGTAGATCTTCTTATCTTTTGCTACCTTTTTTTCTAATTTTTATCTTATTGATAACAGGAGCAATAAGTAAAAGAAGACTATTCAAAAGTCACCATATTTCACTGTTTATTATTTTTTCAATTATTTTTCTCTCTCCTTGGACATATAGAAATTATCTAATTCATGAGGAAATAATGCCTACGACAAGTAGATTAGGATATATGCTTTACTTATCTAATAATTCCTTAGAAAATCCCGAAATCCTAAAAGGTGGATATTCCAAAGAAGGTAGTCTCTTCAAAGATGAAAACTTCCTTAACTATTCTGAATCAAAAAAAAATGAAATTTATACGGATGCAGCTTTTGCAGAAATAATTTCAAAACCAAAACTATTTCTTCTTGCTGCTTATCAAAGAATTGAAAATACTTTAACTTGGCGTCCAAACCCGATTGCAAGGACCGCTTGGGTTTCTTCAGACTACATTATGTTTATTATTTGGCTCCCAATACTTATTTTCTTTAGCTTAAGTATTATTTATTTGAGCAAGGTCCCTATTTTGATATCTTGGATATTTCTCTCATACATTTTAGGAATCTCAATGTTTTTCTGGGGCATACCTCGCTTGAGATATCCAGTTGATTCAATAATGATAATTTCAGCCTTATCTTTCATAAATTTTTATTATTTTGATATTAAAGATAAATTTTTTGTTAATCGTAATGAGTAATGTCTGATCCAGGAATAATATTTCTTCTAGAAGATGGAAGACTGGCAGGTCCGCATGTATATATTGCTAGATTATTTCAATACTTGCCTGGCAAAAACAGAGTTTTAATTCCAAAAGATTCACAAAAAGTCAAAAAATTATTTGATTCCAATAATGTAGATTATGAGGAAACTTTTTTTCTTTCCAGACTATCAAGAGAGCCAATAAGGGTCATGAGATATATCATCTTTTTTATTCCAGAAATAATTTTTTTAATAATCCATTTTTCATTGAGTAAAGAAAAAGTTATATATTGTGCTGGAGGGTCTTGGCAAATTAAAGGAGCTATATCTGGCTTTTTAGCACGTAAGGTTGTTATTTGGCATCTAAATGACACTTATGTGCCAAAAATAATAAAAATTATATTTACTATTATCTCCTCGTTAGCAAATGGTTATATCTATGCTTCAGAAGCTACTAAGGACTATTATGCGGATGCGGTCAAAGAAAGAGAGAATATGGTCATTCAGGCACCGGTAGATGAAAATAAATTTCGAGCCAGTTCAAGAGATTATTATTTAAACAACAAAGAAATAATAAATGTTGGCACAGTTTGTAATGTGAATCCTTTAAAAAATCTTGAGGATTTTATTGAGGTAGCAAGAGTACTTTCGAAAAGTTCAACTCAAAAATTTTACTTTAAAATAATTGGCCCTATTTTTGATAGTCAAAATGAGTATAAAAATAAATTATTAAACTTAATCAACAAATATAATTTGACCAACATAGAGTTATCTGGCCCGTCATATAATGTTGAGGACGAGCTCAAAAAGTTAGATATTTTTTTGTTCACTTCTAAGACAGAATCTTCACCTATTTCAGTTTGGGAGGCAATGATGATGGGATTGCCGATAGTGAGTTATAGAGTTGGAGATGTCGGTAAATATGTACAAAATAATTTGAACGGCTTTACTGCAGAAATTTTTGATACAAAAAAACTAGTTAAGGGCATAAACCAAATAATTGAAAAAGACTTATCCTTAAAAATGAGTAGGACATCTGAAGAGGTTGCGCATAAATATTTTTCTTCTAAAAAATGTGCTCAATTACATATAGAATATATCGAGAATTTAGTTAAACAGTATTCATGAAGTCCAATCTTAAAGGTCTTGAGCCAGTAATTTTAGCAGGAGGTTTTGGGAAGAGGCTTTGGCCAATATCGGGGCCAAATAAGCCAAAACAATTTCACAGTTTTGTAGGAAAGTATTCTCTTTTTCAAGATACTTTAGTAAGACTAAAAAAAATTGGATTTGAGTCAGTTACCGTAATAACCAACAGAGAAAATTTTCTTTTGGCTGAGTATCAAGCAAAAGATATAGAAATTAATTGTGACTTTATTTGTGAGCCTGAATCAAAAAATACAGCTCCTGCATTAGCCATTGCAGCTATTTTATTCGAAGAACAAAATAAAACTCTTTTTGTCTTGCCTTCAGATCATGCCATTTCAGTAGATTCATCATTTATTAAAACTATTGCTGCTGCTTCTAGATCTACCGCAGAAGGAAATATTGCCCTTTTGGGTGTAAAAACAAAAGAAGCTTCAACTTCATATGGATATATAAATGTTGAAAGTAATAGAACCAAAGAAAAAAAAGTAAAGAGATTCATAGAAAAGCCTAATGTCAAAACTGCTAGAAAATTTCATAAATCACCGAATTATTATTGGAACAGTGGGATTTTTTTAATTAAGCCAAAAGTCTATTTAAGCGAGCTTTCTAAACACTGCCCCAAAATATATAAGTCAGTTAAATCCTCTTTTAGCTTGGTTAAAGAAAAAGTTTTAATAGACCCAGAAAAATATTCTAAATGTCCTGGCGATTCTATCGATTATGCTGTTTTGGAAAATTCTAAAAAAAGTGTTTTATTTAATTTAGATTCGGCTTGGAGTGATCTCGGGAGTTGGGAAGAAATTTATAAAGCTAGTAAAAAGGATGCAAAAAAAAATGTAACTAGAGGCGATATTTTTTTGATGGATACAAGTAATTCATTAATTTTCTCTGAAGAAAATCCTTTAGCTGTTATAGGTTTGAATGAAGTAGTAATTTTAAATACGAATGATGCTTTAGTTGTCTCGAGTATTGATGGAATTAAAAATATTACGACTCTTATAAAAAAATTAGAACGAGGAAATTCTAAACTTTTACATAATAGTGAGGTCTTAAAACCCTGGGGAAATTATAAAATTATCCTTCTGGAGGATGGTTTTCAGGTAAAAAAACTAACCATTAACCCAGGTCATCAATTGAGTTTACAAAGGCACAAGTTTAGATCTGAGCATTGGAACGTTGTATCTGGTAAGGGGCAAGTAATAAAGAACAAAAAAAAATTTATCATAGAGAAAGATCAGTCTATTTATTTTGCTAAAGAGGATATTCATTCCATAAGCAATCCTTTCAGTGAGGATCTCATAATTATCGAGGTTCAGTTAGGAGGTTATCTTGGAGAAGACGATATAGAAAGACTTGAAGACGTTTATGACAGAAGCTAAATTAATTAAATTTTCCATCATTACTGTTTGCCTAAATAGTGATAAAAGTATTTACGACACCTTAGAATCTGTCAATACGCAAACTTGGGAAAATCTTGAGCATATTATCGTTGATGGTGGCTCAAAGGATAAAACGATAGAAATTATCAAATCACATGGCAACAGAGTTAGTAAGGTAATTTCGGAAAAAGATGACGGTATATATGATGCAATGAATAAAGGTATAGAAATAGCTACAGGCGATGTTATAGGTTTCTTGAACTCTGATGATTTTTTTTGTAACAACGAAATTATTAATGAATATGCAGCTCATTTTTCTCAGAATCCTCAAACTGAGGCAGTTTATGGAGACATATCCTACATAAGAGATGATATTAAAGAGGGGATAAAAATATTACGAAATTGGAAAGCTCATTCTTTTTCAAAAGAGAGTTTTTCGAGAGGATGGATACCACCCCATCCATCTTTCTATGTAAGAAGAGAAGTCTTTGAGAAATATGGTCACTTTAGAAAAGATTTTTATTTTGCTGCAGATTTCGACTTAATGTGTAGATTTATTTCTAAAGGTGTCTGCACTAAATATATTCCAGGAGAAAAAATATATATGAGAGTTGGTGGAGCAACAAATCAGAGTTGGATTAATATCTTAAAAGGAAATGTTGAAATAATTAAATCTCTTAATAAAAATGGAATAGAAGTAGGCATAAAATTCTTTTTCTTCAAATTTCTAAATAGGATCAGTCAATATTTTTAGTTTTTCATGTCTGAAAAAAAGATTTTGGTAACAGGAGCTAACGGTTTTTTAGGAAGGAATCTATGTAAAAAATTGATTAGTTCTAATATTCCAGTTTTTCCTATTTCTGGGAATTCATCGACTAATGACTATTCGATAGATCTATCGTCAGATTTTGATTTGACTCCTCAGCTTGAAGACTGTCATACAGTTATTCACTGCGCTGGAAGAGCTCATATAAGAAAAAAAAGGAAAAAAGAAAATTTTTTATTTAATAAAATTAATTTTGAAGGGACAGAAAAGCTAGCAATGCAAGCAAAGGAAGCTGGCATAAAAAAGTTTATTTTAATAAGTTCCGCGGGCGTTATGGGAAGGGTTTCTAAATTTCCCAATAAAATATCTGTAGATGATAAAACAAATCCTTATGATGATTACACTTTATCTAAATTGAGAGGTGAAGAAGCTCTGGTAAATGTTTGCTTCAATTCAGATATGGCTTATGTAATTTTAAGACCTCCTTTGATATACGGAGCCTACTCTCCTGGAAACTGGGAAATACTAATAAAAATTTTAAAACTTAATATTCCTCTACCTTTCGCCAGCACAGAAAATCATCGAAGTTTTATTTACCTCGGAAATCTTATTAGTTTGATAGAAAAATGTCTCGAAATGAAAGAACAAAAAAATAAAATTTTTTTAGTCAGCGATAATGATGATGTTTCAACAAGCAGGCTAATTGAATTAATATTAAAGTATATGAAAAAAAAGAATCGAATGTTTAAATTCAATAAAAAACTGATAATGATTTTTGCAAAATTGATAGGTAGAAAAGATACAGCCAATCAGCTCTATAATAATCTTCAATTAGATATCGCCAAAACCATGAATGAAATGGACTGGACACCAAAATATTCTCTGGAGGAAGGCATAAAATTGTCAGTTAATTATGACATATAAAAAATCTATAGAGTCTTTTAAACAGATGTAATGATTTGGATACTTAATAAAATCTAAAATTATGAAAAATATTCTTGTTACTGGAGCGGCAGGATTTATAGGATTTCATCTTATAAAAAGACTATGTTCAAATAATTTTGCTGTTGTTGGTATTGATAACATAAATGATTATTACGACATAAACTTAAAGAATGATAGATTAAGAAATTTAGAATATAAAAATTTTATCTTTTTAAATCATGATCTCAGTAGAGATGATTTCCTAGATGAAATATTTATCAAGCATAAATTTGATACTGTAATCCATTTAGCAGCTCAAGCTGGAGTGAGGTATTCAATAGAGAATCCACTGGCTTATGGTGAATCTAACTTGACAGGCTTTATTAATATAATTGAAGCATCAAGAAAATTTAAAGTTAATAATTTTTTATATGCGTCATCAAGCTCAGTATACGGTCGCAATAAGGAGACACCTTTCAAAGAAAGCCATAAAACAGAAAATATTGTTTCACTATATGCTGCGACCAAAAAATCAAATGAGATAATAGCTGAAACTTTTTCCAAAATGTATTCGCTACCAGTAATAGGCTTAAGGTTTTTTACGGTTTACGGCCCCTTTGGAAGACCTGATATGGCTTATTTTAAATTTACAAAATCTATTTTAGAGGGGAAAGAAATTGAAATTTTTAATAACGGGGAGTTATATAGAGACTTTACTCATATTGACGACATAGTTGAAGGAATTATTAAAATTTTAGAAAGAATAGAAAATACCTCCATTAATAATAATGAAAATTTATCGAAAATTTTCAACATAGGTAGAGGGAACTCTATAAAACTAACTGACTTCATAGAAGAATTGGAAATTAACTTAAATAAATCTGCAAAAAAAATATATGTGGAAATGCAACTTGGTGATGTTTTCAAAACATATGCTGATATTAGGAGCTTGCAAGATTTTTGTGGGTATAACCCGAAAGTTGATTTCAAGTCGGGAATTAAAGACTTTGTAAACTGGTATTTATCTTATTATCACAATGAATAATTTTTATTTTGATTATAATTTAATAAAGGTTCTATATTTATCAATAGAGGAGATTAGCATCCCTAAGTTTAATGATAGATAATTAAAATAATGCTTAATAATAAATCAGTTTTAATTACCGGAGGCACGGGCTCTTTTGGAAAAAAGTTTACTGAAGTAATTTTAGAAAGATATTCCAAAATAAAAAGGATTGTTATTTTTTCAAGAGATGAAGTAAAGCAACTTGATTTAAAACAAAAATATCCAGAAAAAAAGTTTAAAAACTTAAGGTTTTTTATTGGTGATGTTAGAGATTATGAAAGGCTGAAAATGGCAGCTGAAGGGATAGATGTAGTCATACATGCTGCCGCAATTAAACAAGTAGATACTGCAGAATATAATCCTACTGAATGCATAAGAACAAATATATCTGGAGCCGAAAATGTTATTAAAGCCTCATTAGAATGTGGTGTTAAAGACGTAGTTGCTTTATCAACAGATAAGGCTTGTGCTCCAATAAATTTGTATGGAGCAACTAAATTAGCCTCTGATAAGCTCTTCACTGCTGCAAATAATATCCGTGGTTCGAAGGAAATAAAATTTAGTGTCGTTAGATACGGTAATGTCATGGGATCCAGAGGATCTGTAATACCGTTCTTCTTATCAAAAAAGGGGGAAGGCAAACTTCCAGTAACTCATAAGGAAATGACTAGATTTAATATTTCTCTTCAGGAAGGCGTTGATATGGTCTTGAATGTTTTAAATATCCATCTTGGAGGAGAAATTTTTATACCCAAAATTCCTTCTTATAAAATTACAGATGTTGTTGAAGCCATTTTACCAGATGCAGAAATAAGCATTGTTGGAATTAGGCCAGGTGAAAAACTTCATGAAGAAATGATCACAGAATCTGATTCCATACATACTATAGATCTTGGAAATTACTATGCGATTTTACCTTCAGTCTCACATACTTATAGTGAAAAGGAATTTATCTTTCACCACAAAGCAAAAAAAGTACCTTTTGGTTTTAGCTATAACTCGGGGAATAATGTTAATTGGCTAAATGTCGACTCGCTAAGGAAGTTGATAAATCTCAATGTTGATCCTTCTTTCAAAATTTAATGATTCCTTACAGTAAGCAAAATATTTCTGAGTCAGATATTGATGCAGTTGTTGAGGTGTTGAGATCAGACTTCCTCACACAAGGAGATAAAGTTCCTGAATTCGAGGAAAAAGTTGCAGATTACTGCAATTCTAAATTTGCGATAGCTGCAAATAGCGCTACTTCTTGTCTCCATTTAGCATGCATGGCTCTTCAATTGAAAAAAGGAGATATATTATGGACCAGCCCTAATTCGTTTGTAGCTTCAGCTAATTGTGGACTTTACTGTGGCTCAAAGGTTGATTTTGTGGATATAGATAAAAAAACTCACAATATGTGTCCTATAAAATTAGAAGAAAAATTAAAATTAGCAAAAAAACGAGGAAATTTACCGAAAATTGTAATTCCCGTTCATTTTGCAGGCCAATCTTGTGATATGAAAGCTATAAGCAAACTATCTAAAAAATATGGTTTTAGAATTATAGAAGATGCTTCGCATGCAATTGGCGGTGAATATTTAAACAAAAAGATTGGAAATTGTGAGTTTTCTGACATGGCGGTTTTTAGCTTTCACCCTGTAAAAATACTAACTACAGGAGAAGGTGGAATGGTTACGACAAATAATGAAAACTTGTATAGCAAATTGAATTTATTAAGGACACATGGGATTAGTAAAGATTTACAGCGTAAAGGTGATTTATCTACATGGTTATATGAACAACAAGAACTGGGCTATAATTACAGACTTTCTGATATCCACGCTGCTCTAGGAATTTCCCAACTTACAAGAATAGACTCTTCCATAAAGAGAAGACACGACATCTTGAACTTTTATGAAAAAAATTTAGATATTTCTAATATCACATTACCATTTCAGTCAATTGACTCTTATTCTTCTTTACATCTATATCCAATTGAATTAGAAGTAGAAAAAATCAATAGATCTAAAGAACATATATTCGATCAACTTAGAAAAAAAAGGTTAGGAGTGAATGTACATTATATACCTATTCATTTTCATCCATATTTTAAAAAACTGGGTTTTAAGGAGGGAGATTTTCCTAATGCAGAAGATTATTATAATAGAACGATCTCCATACCAATGTTCCCTGATCTTAAAGAAAAGGAATTAATTGCAATTTCTAAGATCATTAAAGAAGTAGTTCATGACAATTGTTAACAAAGATTCAATTATTTCTGCGAGACTTAAAAGCATAAAAATTAAAAAAATGATTATATTATTATCCTAAAAACACGGTTGAAATTTAAAAAAAGATTTTTCAAATGAACAAAAAAATACTAGTTGTTGCAGCTCATCCAGATGATGAAACTTTAGGTTGTGGTGGAACAATCGCCAAGCACTCCAATGGAGGAGATGAAGTAAAAGTTATCGTAATGACAGATGGAGTATCGTCAAGATTTATAAGCAACAGTGAAGAAGTAAAAAAAAGAAATGAAGCTATACAAAAGGCAATGAGTATTCTTGGAGCTGATCTTCTGAAGTGTGGAGAATTCCCAGATAACAAGCTTGATACTGTTCCATTGCTTGATCTAATTCAATTTTTAGAAAATCTTAAGAAAGATTTCAATTTTGATATTGTTTATACTCACTCGCCCTGTGATTTGAATATTGACCACAGGATAGTTTTTGAAGCAACCTTAACTGCCTTTAGGCCTGAGCCTAAGGAATGCATAACTGAAATAAGAAGTTTTGAAATACCTTCATCTACAGATTATAGTTCAGGCAAAATTAATCGAAACTTTAGTCCAAACCTTTTTATTGATACATCCAGACATCATGAATTGAAATTAAAGGCTCTGGGCTGTTACGACATGGAATTGAGAGACTTTCCTCACTCAAGATCGCTTGAATCAATTAATGCTCTTGCAAAAACTAGAGGAGCCTCAGTTGGATTAAAAATGGCTGAAGCTTTTGAGGTCATTAGAAGAATTGAAAGATGAGAACATCAATATTTTGCTTACAAAATGAATTAATTGAGAAAATTCTCCTAGATAAGAAAATTTTAAACAAAAGTTCAATTATTTTGAGAAAACCTGAGGAAATCAAACTTTCCTTATTAGACAAGATTAAGCCCGACTTCATCTTTTTTCCTCACTGGTCCTTTAAGGTTCCAAGTGAAGTAGTCAATAAATATAAATGTATTTGTTTTCACTCTTCTCCATTGCCTTATGGTAGAGGAGGCTCACCAATACAAAATATGATTTTAAGAGATCACAGTGCATCTGAAGTATGTTCACTTTTAATGGTAGAGGATTTTGATGCTGGACCAATTTATTTAAGAGATGGAGTGAGTTTAGATGGAACTTTACATGAGATACTACTAAGAATTTACGATATTATCGGGGAACAAATCAAAATTCTAATTCACGAAAAAATAGAACCAAAAAAACAAAAGGGCAGACCTACAGTTTTTAAGAGACTTTCACATGAAGACAATGAGATTCATCCTGATTCAAATCTTCTCTCTCTTTTCAATAAGATTCGAATGCTTGATAGTCAACTTTATCCAAAAGCTTTTATAGATTATGGAAATTTAAAACTTGAATTTACAGATGCAAAATTATCAAAAAATCAAATAGATGCAAAAGTAGTTTTCAAATTTGGCACAAAAAAATGACTAATTTAGCTCTTAACTTTGTGTGAACTTCTAAATTTAAGTTAAATTTAAATTTCGGTTGTTTGAAATTATTATCTAAACAAAATAATGACTTCAGAAGAAAATCATCAACAGAATGAACTTAAAACAATTGTTCTTTGCTTGTCTCATGAGGTTACTGACTCAAATAACCTCAGCTATGATTCTAAAAGAAGGATAGATCTTGCTTGCAAACTTTTTAAAGATGACAAATGTGATGTTTTAATAACTACTGGATGGAAATATCGCAGAGATATGAAAAATTCATTATCAAAAGTCATGGCAGATAGAGCAAAAAAGATTCATAAAATCCCTGACTCAAAAATTATTCAAGAAAATTTATCCAAGGATACTGTTGGAGAAGCAGTTTTTACAAGAAAAATTTTGAGAAGTTCTAATATAGAAAAAATTAAGGTAGTTACAAGTGATTGGCACTTAGGCAGAGCTAAAGAAATCTTTGATTTTGTTTTTTTTGACGAGTCATTCTCTATTGAATTTAAAACTATAAAAGGAACTAAAAAATCAGCAAGGACAGAAAGAAAAAATAATTCTTTAGAGGTCTTCAGAGATACATTTTTGTCTCTTCAGGAAAGATCCTTAGAAAGTATTTATAATAGGATGATAAATTCTCATAAACTTTATAGTGATTAAGATGTTCAAAGATATTACAAAGCCTTATTTGATCGCAGAAGTTTCAGGTAACCATAATGGATCCATTGATAGGGCAAAAGAAATAATTAAAAGTGCAAAAGATAATGGTGCTGACTGCGTAAAACTTCAAACTTATACTCCAGAAACAATGACAATCAATTCTCAAAAAGATGATTTTCTAGTAAAGGGGGGTTTATGGGATGGATATTCCTTATGGGACTTATATCAGTGGGCACATACACCTTTCGAATGGCAAGAAGAATTATTTGATTATGCCAATGATCTCTCAATTGATTGTATTAGTACTCCATTTGATGAAACAGCAGTAGATTTATTAGAAGATATAGGAACCAAGTTCTATAAAATTGCTTCTTTTGAAGTGACAGATCTTCCTTTGATAAAGTATGTAGCCGAAAAAAATAAGCCAATTATAATTTCATCAGGAATGGCCAATGAGCAAGAAATTCATGATGCCTTAGATGTTATAAAGAACGAAGGTGTTGAGGATATTGTTCTATTGCATTGCGTAAGCGGTTATCCAACACCTATAGATCAAATAAATTTATCAACTATTGAATTACTTAAAAAAACTTTTGATGTTGAAGTTGGATTATCTGATCATACTTTAGGAAATTTAAGTTCTCTTTTGGCGCTTGCTTACGATGTGAAGGTAATAGAAAAACATTTCACATTAAATAGAGAGGATGGCGGACCAGATGCTGCTTTTTCCATGGAGCCCGAGGAATTAAAATCACTTTCTAATGATTTAAAATTAGGCTATGTCGCAAAAGGCAAACCTTCTTTTGATAGGAAATTAGCTGAAGAAGAAAATGTTAAATTTAGAAGATCTTTGTATGTCGTTGATGACATAAAAAAAGGAGAAATTTTTACAAACATTAATGTTAGAAGAATAAGACCAGGTTATGGTATATCTCCTAAATTTTATGACGAAATCATAGGAAAAAAAGCTATAAAAGATATAGAAAAAGGAACTCCTGTTTCGTGGGAAATGATAGGTAAAAAATAAGATAGATTTTTTTAGATACTTAAGACAAACCAAAGTAAGATTATTCACTCTAGGCAAGCTTTTAAATGTATTTATAAGTTTTTGATGAGCAAACAATATATTAGTTTTTTGAGATATTAAAAAAAACTGCTTAATTTAAAATAGCAGAAATAAAATTTGATGAAATCCTTAAACAATATCTCTATAAGAATTCTAAAAGTGTCCGACGTAAGTCAATCTTATGTTGACTGGTTCTCGGATAATGAAGTTACCATGTTCTCAAATAACCAGTACGGAGATTTTTCTATGGAAACTCAACTAAAATATGTTGAAGATTGTATTAAAGATAAAAATATTGATTTATATGGTATTTTTGACTCATCTTCACATATTGGAAATATTTTAATTGATCTTTCAGATCGATTGCATAAGAGAGCTGAAATTACATACGTTATTGGCGAGAGAAAATACTGGGGTAATGGGGTTGCAACAAAGGCTATTGCGCACTTAGTAAAGCTGGCAAAAGATAAATATAAACTCCATAAGTTGATAGCTGGTTGTTCAGAAAAAAATATAGGAAGCATTAAAGCACTGAAAGCAAACGGATTTTCTATTGAAGGAAAAAGAATAAGCCACCTTTACTATAATAATTCTTGGCAGAATCAAATTGATATGGGATTGATATTAAATTAATGAAATTAAAAATCAGAAATAAATTAAATGAGGTTTATCTGTTTTAAATGAAAGCTCTATTTATTTCAGGATATGGCGATTGGGGTAAAAAATTTTGCCTCATTGGCGAAACTCTTCTTAAGGATAAAATATTATCTGAATACATGATTTATACACATGGTTTAGAAGGTTTCTTATCAGTAAAGAATAATGAGTTCAATTACAAAAAACACTTTAATTTTGAAAATATATATAAATCTTTTTTAGAAGAAGAATCTTTTCCATCAGCTGAATTTTATGAGACTAAGTATGGTTCTTTATACAAGATGGCACTGAGTGATAGACACTTACTGCAATTTACGCATGATCTTCCATTTGGGGACTTAAAAAACTTAGACTTTATAACAAATTACACAACATATCTCATATCTCGCTTTGAGAAAATTATAATCGACAATAAAACGGAAGTAGTGATAACTAGTGTTGTTGCTAATATTTCAACACTAATAATTTCAAAAGTTTGCGAAAAACTTGAAATTCCTTTCTTTAACATAGCCAGCACAAGGTTTCCTGACCGTTTTGTAGCTTACAAAGGTCATTTTCAAAGAGAAGTAATTGAGATATCACAAATAGAAGATCAACATATTCATTCGGCAAAAAAATTGGTCAATTCTTTTATTTTGGGAAAGTCAAAACCATCTTGGGTAGGATCCGCACCTGTCTTAAAAAAACTTACTTTTAAAAATATAACTAGTTTTTTTAAGCGTATTAATCCATACAATCTGTATCGAAAAACTTTTTTATTAGAAGATTTTCATGATCCTCTATTAGGTATTCCTCCAATCTCCTCAAGAATAAAAATTTTTTTATTAAAAAATAAAAGAAAAAATTTTTATAATTCTATTAAATTCATCAATGATATTTCTGACCTAGATTATTATTATTATCCTCTTCACGTAGATCCAGAGGCATCAACTTCTGTGCTAGCTCCTGAATGGATTGATCAATTAGACATAATAAAAAAAATTAGAATCAATATGCCTTTACATAAACAGCTACTAATTAAAGAACATCCCGCAATGATAGGTTACAGAGATGAATCATTTTATAAAAGGATTAGCAGAATTCCAGGTGTCTCATTTGTTAAAACAGATATTGATTCTTTAAAACTTATTGCTTCAGCGAGCCTTACAGTAACTATTACTGGAACATCAGCATTTGAAGCTTCGCTGATTAAAAAAAATTCTTTTCAATTCGGAATAACATATTTCTCAGATCTTCCAGGAATACATTGTTTCAATGGAGACATAGAGACGCTTAATGAACAATTTAAATTAGCTGAAGATAATGATGAATTTGATGATAATTCATTGATTCATAAATTGGCTTTTAATTTCGCTAATAGTATGGACTTAGATTATTTATCAGGTTGGCGTGGAGATAAAAATGAAGATAATCTGGTTTCCAATTACTCAAATTTCTTAAAAAAGGTAATAAGAAAGATTTAGAATAAATTTATTAAAAATATAATTTTTAAAAATAATTGAAATTTACAAGAAAAATTTCATGAAATTTAGAAATTAACTATCTAATAATCATTTTTGATCGAGTAAATTAGGCTTAGTAATGCAAATATTCATATATGCAATGAAATTTTAATAAGTTATGGATAAACTTAAACTGCTCTAATCAATCTTTGTTATTTATGAAATTTTCTCAAGAATGTTATTAACCTAATTACAAATGGGTATAAATAAAGCACTGCGAAATAAAGTTTTCGAATCAGCTGGTTACGTACTTTTTTTAAGAGTTCTAGATAAATTTTCATCAATTTTCACAATTATAATTTTAGCTAGACTTCTTGATCCAGGTGATTTCGGCTTAATGTCTCTAGCAATGATTGTCGTCACTCTTGTTCAGTCTCTTTCTTCAATTAGCCTGGAGGCTGCAATAGTTCAAAAAGCTGAAGTAAGTAATTCCGATTTAAATGTTGCATGGACTTTTAGTAGGCTTATTAAATCTTTGATCATTATTATTATAGTTTTTTTCTCTGCCCCCTTTATTGGTGAATTCTTCAATGAACCTGACTTAACTCTGATACTGCAAGTCATGATGATCGCTCACATTTTTATCGCTTTTGAAAATATTGGAATGATTATTTATACAAAGGAGTTAAATTTTCAAAAAGTTTTTTATGTAGGAATTATTTCAAGATTTATAAGAATTTTTGTTTTTATAATTTCTGCCTATTATTTGAGAAGTGTTTGGGCTTTTGTTTTTGCTTATATATCTTTATATTTTTCTACATTTGTGTTGTCTTATTTTTTTCACCCCTATAGACCTAAATTAGAATTTGATCTAAAAGTCTTTAAGTCTCTTTTTAATTTTGGAGGCTGGATATTTGCTAGTCAGATTATCAGAGCCCTTTTCGATACAATTGATAGAGCTGCCGTTGGAAGACTCATGGATGCCACATTTCTTGGTTTTTATCATATATCTCATAGGCTTGGTAATGAAATGCCTAATGAATTGAAATCAGTATTCAATACTACATTTTTTCCTCTATTTTCGATTCAACAGGATAACCTTGAAAGATCAAAGAAAAACTTTCTTAAAACTCTTAAATTAACCTCGTTCATCATATTCCCAATTATTTCAATCATGTTTCTTCTTAGTGATTTTTTGGTCATTCTTCTTTTAAGTAACAAATGGAATCAAGCAATTGATCCGCTAAAAATTCTATTAGTTGCTGCATTAATGCGTTCGTTGGTTTTCACAACTTTTCCATTATTTAAAGGTTTAGGTTTCCCGAAGTATGAAACTTATCTAATTGGAATTTCTGTCATATTTATCTCAATCTTTATTTTTCCTTTAGTCTCAAATTACGGAATTGAAGGAGCAGCATTTACTATTTTGATAGGCCACTTAGCTATTGTTCCAGTTGCATTCTTTTTTTTAAAGAAAATTATCTCCATTGAAATCAATGACATATTTTTTGCATTATTTAAGCCCGCTTTAGTATCAATAGTTGGAGGACTTCTAATATACGGTATGAATCTTTTTAACTCTTTCAATATTAGTTGGATTCATTTATTTCAAATTCTTTTAGTTTCTTTTAGTTATTTTGTTTTTGTTTATTTTGTGTTCTTGAAGATGATCAAGGATCAAGAAATAATTTCAGTTCATAATTTATTAATCGCTTATCTTCAAAAAAAAAATTGAGCTAAAATAAAACCTATTAGCTGAAGAAAATAAATTGAAATGAAGAAAAAATATGCAGAATATATCAATTACGTAATTGGAGATTCAAGTCTTCTGAGTTTTAATACCAATAAAAATGCCTTTGAGGTGAGTGATTATTGCTTATCCTTGGAAGACTTGGGTACATGACAATGTCTAAACTGAATATCCTTCTTTCAAATGAATTAAGTTATTTTGCATGACAGGTATCTCATATTAGAACCTACTGTATAATGTAAAGAATTTTTTCTTTACTCATCTCAATAACAAAATATGTTTTGCAAACTGTGTAATTCTAAATGCAATCTTCTAGCTGACTTAGGTCAACAACCTTTGGCAAATAAATATCCAAAAAATGATGAGGAAATTTCACAGGAAAAATTTTGGAATTTAAAAGCATTCATTTGTAGTGAATGTTTTTGTGGTCAACTCAATGAGATTATAGATAGATCTGAGATGTTTGAGGATTATTATTATCTTTCTTCAGTAAATCATGAGTTGAATCAGCATTTTATATCTTTTGCTGAAAAACTATCCAATTTCAAGTTTGTTCTAGATGTTGGTTCAAATGACGGAATTCTTCTCAGACCATTGAAAAAGAATGGCATAAGATGTCTTGGCATAGATCCCTCTATCAATGTTGGGGAAATAGCAAACAAGGAGGGGCTGGAAACAATCGTTGATTTTTTTAATAAAGAATCAGCAAATTTCATTGAAGAAAATTATGGAAAGCCAGATGCAATTGTTGCTTCAAGTATATTCACTCATTTAGAGGAGCCAAAAGATTTTATCTCATGCCTTGAGGGCCTAATCTCTGATGAAGGCACAGTTTTTATAGAAATAGAGTATTTAGCCAATCTAATCGATAATCATCAATTTGAAAGGTTTTATTTTGATAGACCATTCTATTATTCTGTTACTTCCATGAAAAGAATTTTTGAGGAAAGCAATTTAGTTCTTAATAAAGTGGAGGAAATATCCCCTCACGGTGGCTCATTAAGACTATCTTTCAAAAAAAATAATTTTAATGAATTAGTTGATGAATCTGTTGATAGATTTTTGAGACTAGAAAATGAGAAATTTAATATTGACAACATCAAAAAATTTCAATCGTCAATTGATAATTTTGCATCTGATCTAGTGAATATTCTTAATTCTAATTCAGACTTAACCATTGCTGGATTTGGAGCGCCTGCTAGACTTGCCACAATTACAAACTTTGCAAAAATCGACTCTAAGCTTTTATCCTACGTGGTGGACGATAGTCCTCTAAAGGTTGGTAAATTTAGCCCTGGCATGCGAATACCTATTCTATCGAGAGATGACATGATTCAGCAAAAACCTGATCTGATAATTGTTTTTGCATACGAATACATTGATTCAATATATGAATTTACCAAGCAGTTTAACGTTCCTCATTATCAACCAATCCCCCCAAAGATTATAAAATAAAATGTCCTTCTTCTTACAAAATGATATTGATGAAATTGCTAAAAGGCTAAAGCCTGAGCTTGAAGAAATTAAAGGAAGTACTATTTTTTTTGCTGGGATTGCTGGTTTTTTGGGAAGATATTTTGCTAAATCTATAGAATATTTTAACAATCACTTTGATACAAATATAAAGGTTATAGGAGCTGATAACTTCGTTTCATCTGGAGAGTTAGGAGAATATGTAGACACCTACGAAGGAAAATGGTTTAAGTTCATAAAAACAGATCTTACAAGCTTGGATATTATTGATTCAAAGAATGAAAAAATAGATTTAGTTGTGCATGCAGCAGGTATTGCAAGTCCCGCTCAATATAAATTAAGACCCTTGAAAACTTTTGATGTCGCAATTAATGGGTCAAAAACGCTAATCAAATTAGCTACAGAAAATGAGGCTAAATATACTTTCTTTAGTTCAAGTGAGATATATGGAGATCCCGATTCTAAAAATATACCTATAAAGGAAGACTATAAAGGTTATGTGAGTTGTATGGGTCCAAGAGCTTGTTATGATGAAAGCAAGAGAGCAAGTGAAACATTGGCTTACATCCATAACCAGTATCATAAACTTCATACAAATATTATTAGACCTTTTAATGTTTATGGCCCTGGAATGCAGAAAACAGATTACAGAGTTATGCCAAATTTTGCTTTTAATGCCAAAGAAGGAAAGCCTTTAGAGGTTTATGGAACTGGGAATCAAACTAGAACCTATTGTTATATTACAGACGCAATTGTAGGATTTTGGAAAGTGGTTTTAAAAGGAAGATCTGGAGAAGCTTATAATATAGGTAATCCAAATCCTGAAATTTCAGTCCAAGAATTAGCTGAAATTTTTTCATATCTCTCAAGCGATCGGGTTGAAATTTTAAAGAAAGATTACCCTGAAAATTATCCTGAAGATGAACCGAGTAGACGATGTCCATCAATCAAAAAGGCTAATACTGATTTATCCTATTCACCAAAGGTAGATATTGAAGAGGGCATTAAGAGATTTCTAACTTGGACAGAGAGTTTATAGGAAGAATCAATGTATTACTTGTTGGACTAGGAAAGTGGTCTAGCAATTATTCTTCCTCAATAAAAAATAATAAATCTTGTAAACTTTCATCTCACCTAGGCGCTAGGGATTTAATTCAGAAGCTAGATTTAGATAAAAATTTTTTTTTAAAAATATTAGAAAATCTAAAAATTGATATAGTCATTTTATCAACGAAACCATCTTATCAGAAACGTATTTTGGGTTCGTTAGATGGCTTCCAAGGTCAAATAATACTTGAAAAGCCACTAATAAATAATCGTGATGATATTAAGTTTTTTGAGAACCTTTCTTATAATTTAAGAAAAAAAATAATAGTAAACCATTTTCATTTCTTTTCTAATCATTTTTTAAATTTATTAGAAAGCGTTAAAGTTTCAGATGTAAATAAATTACATATAAGAGACTATGGTTATGGACCATTTAGAAATTATATTTCACCCTTACTAGATTGGGGTCCTCATGCACTTGGGGTATGCCACTATCTGAACTCAAATATCAAAGTAATAAGTGCTAAAAAGATTGCTGAAGAAAATACAGAAAAGTGGTATTTGAACTTAGGAGGAGATCGTATCAAGGAAATTAAAATTCTAACGGGCAATGGATTTAAAAGCAAAAAACGCAGCATGATTTTCTATTCTGGAGAAAAAAAATTTTTTGAATATGACAATTCTGAAAGTCTTGATATAGAAAGCCCTATGGATAATTTGTTAAATGAGGCAATATCTCAACTTGGTGGAGACTTTTCTAATGAAAAGAAAATACATCGAACATTCTCCATAGCATTACAAAGTTCTATAACTTTGCTTGACATAGAAAGCCAATATTAATTGATTGATATAATATAAAATTAGTGTTGACTCTGTAAATTAAATTAAGAGCTAAATCCTGAATGAAGCATCTATCAAAATCCAAGGAAAAAGATTTAAAAGTATTAATATTAGCTTCTACTTTCCCACCTCAGCATACTGGATCAGGATTATTGATAAAAGGTATCATAGAAAAACTATCGGATTTACAACCCGCGAGATTTAAATTTCTTGTCTATTGTTTCACTTCAAGAAAAGTTCCAAAATTTGAAAATCATGACTTAAATGTAAAATTTTATAGAAGCGATAAAAATTTTTTTATTTTTTTAAAAGGAATTTTTTCATTTTATGTAGCTTTTTTTAGGTCTGATATTTTATTAGTAATTAATCTAGTCCAACCTTTGATTCTTATTGCTCAGATAGCAGCTTTAATTTCTAGAAAAAAAATAATCATAGAGCCTGCAATACAAGAAGATAAGCTACCTGGGCTTGCTCGAAAACTATATAAATTTATTACATATCGATTTTTTTTTAAGAAGCTGAGCTCTTACAGCCCTGGTTTGAGCCAAGTATTTATAGACTATGGATTTAATGGAAAGGTATATGATATTGGGGCGCAAGTAGATTTAGATAAGTTTTATCCTGGAAATCAAATGATTTCCAGAGATGATCTAAATTTGAACTATAAAGGAAAGTTTCTATGCACATTTGTAGGCGCCATGTCTGAAAGGAAGGGTATAGATAGAATCATAGAGCTTCTTAAACGGAAAGATTATGAGGAAGAGATATTAATAAATTTAGTTGGTCCTAATACTAATTACTTTAAAGATTTAATAAATCTAAATAGCGACTTAATAAACAGACTTATAAAAGAAAAGAAATTGAATCTTGTAATGGGTTTGAATCATAGGATCAATGAATATTTGAGAGCATCTGATTTTTTTTTATTCCCTACAAGAAAGGATGCATTTGGAGCTGTTCTTATAGAGGCTTTAGCATCAGGAACTATTCCAATTTCTACAAGAATAAAGGGTGTTACTGATACCTTCTTGGATGAAACAAATAGTTTACTATGTTCAAACACTTTCGAAAGTTTTCAAGAAAGTTTTGAGTCAGCGCTTGATCTCAACGATCTAGAAAGAACAAACTTAATAAATAATGGACTGAAACGCGCTCAAGAATATAGTCTTGAAAACATATCAAAAAGATACGAAAACATGTTTTTAGAAATTTAGATAAATAATGGATCAGAATGTCAATAAACTTTCAAAAAAATAGAAGATAATTGGTCATGCAAAAAAATAAAGGAATCTTAAAGTTATAAAATGAATCGTATTAAAAGCATAAATTTTCATGAACCTACTCCTGATATAGGAACTTGGAGATTAATTTATTTGAATTTTTTGAATCAAATGAAGATAAGTTCTATTTGTGAAGTGGGATCTGGACATCCAAGGTTTTTAGAAATAATAAGAGCAAATAAAAAATTAGCAATTGATTTTGGGGATGACTTTGAAAGGGATTTTTTAAAAAGTAACATCAATTTCCTTAATTTAGATTTAGACAACGACTCATTAGAAAAAGTTACTGATAAGTTCGATGCAGTAGTCTGTAGCGATGTTTTTGAACATCTACTTAATCCAGAAAGGACACTAAAATTTTGTAAAAATATTCTTAATCAAGAAGGTATATTTTTCTCTCATGTCCCAAACGAATTTAACTTCATTAGAGCCATTAGAGTGATGTTTTTAAATAGAGAGTCTGTCTCATTTCATTCTGCTGATGAGCAAAACAATCCTCATCTAAGAAGATTTACCAATACAGGATACTTATCTTTCCTTAAAAAAGAATTTGAGTTTAATCTATATATCTCTGATCTGAACTACATCGGAATTAAAAAATTTTTGAATAAAATTAAATTTCCTATTCCTTATGGATTCCAATTTGGTCCTACCTATATTAGTACAAATGATCCAAATAAATACAAAGAGATAAAGAAAATTAAATCTTCTCTGTAATCTTTTATAAGATCCAATACATTGATTAACAAAAATTTAAATGTTTTAATGCCGCTTCATTTTTACATCCGAAAATGTAAGTTTTATGTCAAAAGATAAATTCAAAATAGGCATTGTAGGCACGGGTTACGTGGGACTCGTTACAGGAGCTTGCTTTGCAGATAAAGGCAACAATGTGGTTTGTTTTGATATCTTAGAAGATAGGTTAAATGCATTATCAGAAGGGAAAATACCTTTTTTTGAACCTGGACTCGCTGAGAAAGTAAAACATAATGCAAGTGAAGGTAGGCTTTCTTTTTCATTGATAAATGAAGATGTAATTAGCGATTTTGACTTTCTTTTTGTTTGTGTTGGAACGCCTGATGATGGAACAGGAAATACAGATTTAACTCAACTTTATTCTTTTATTGAATTTTTAAATGAAAACTCAAAAAAAGAATCGATCTTAGTAATAAGATCAACTGTTCCAGTAGGAACTTGCGAAGAGATTCAAAATCAAATCAACTTAAATAAATCTTTCAAGCATATAGTCTGTTCTAATCCTGAATTTACAAAAGAGGGTGATGCCATAAATGACTTCGAGAATCCCGATAGAATTATTGTAGGTTTACCTGATGAGAATTATTTGAAAAAAAAGTTCATTTCCCTTTATGAACCCTTTACAAGTTCAAATAATATTATTTTTATGTCAACAAAATCATCTGAATTAACTAAGTATGCATCAAATGCATTTTTATCGACAAAAATTTCATTTATAAATGATATGGCAAGATTTGCAGATAATACTGGTGCAAATATTACTGATGTCGCGCATGGAATGGGAATGGATCCAAGAATCGGTAATTCTTTTTTGAATGCTGGTATTGGTTATGGCGGCTCCTGCTTTCCAAAAGATACCATCTCTTTACTAAAGCAAGCATCTTCGAGAGGAGAGACATTAAATGTCCTTGATGGCGTAATAAAAACTAATGATTTACAAATTCAGTATTTTCATAAAATGATCACTGAATATTTCAAGACAAAAAATTTTGATAAAAAAGTTACTATCCTTGGGCTGTCATTTAAACCTGATACTGATGATGTAAGAGAATCTAGAGGTGTTCTCCTTTATAAGATGTTGAAGGATTCTGGATTCATAATTAAATGTTTCGATCCAATGAATCTAAACTTTATTAATAAACCAATTCCATATTCAAAAAATTTAAATGACGCTTTAAGTGGAAGTAATGCTGCAATAATTACAGTAGAAGACCAAATTTATGCAGATCACGACTTAAATTTCTTTAAAAATAAGGGGATCAAGGCAATTTTTGATGGAAGAAATGTCTTATCTTATGGTGAGAAGAAATCTGATAATCTAGATTACTTTGGCATAGGCAATAATATTAAATTCACTGACTGAAATTTTTCTTATTATCCATTTCATATAGAATACAAAAATGCCCGGGTGGTGGAATTGGTAGACACAAGGGACTTAAAATCCCTCGAAGGC
>MDTB01056717.1_pt1 | contig 45064 bp, 41 predicted proteins | sample 811161 | NCBI WGS metagenome assembly MDTB01 (sample SAMN05326650, study PRJNA326480) | marine metagenome | isolation source: seawater | place: Mediterranean Sea | collected 2009 | reverse complement strand
TTAAGTCCTCATTTGGAATAAGACCAGTTTTATCCTTATCCAAGCTAAAATTTATTTGCTTGTTGTTCATTGGTATATATTCAATTTTTTCTTTATTTAAATTTAAATTATTCATTGCTATCTTAATTCAGTAATTGAAATTGCTTCTCCAGCAAAATATTCTTTTTTTGAATTTTTTCCTATTAAGTCGGGGAGGTTACTAGAAGGTATGCCACCTGCCGGTCTTAATAAAACTAAGTTTTCAACACTGAAAGAATCATTTTTTTTAATATTTGATTTTGCATAAATAGATTTCATTACAATTTTCTTATTTTTTGATGCTGATTTTGAAATATCTTTTTTACCATTGCCTAACATTATTTCAGCACGCCTGACATTTTCAACAAACTTTGAGAAATTTTCAATATTTTCACTTGCTCTATGATCAGGTCCATCCATTAAATTATCTAATGTGACATGTTTTTCAATTATTTTTGCACCTAACGCAATAGCCATAATTGATGCGGCTGAACCCTTTGTATGGTCTGAGTATCCAACATTTAATTTATATTTATCTTTTATAGTTTTAATCGATTTTATATCTACATCTTCATCGGGACATGGGTATGAGGATGTACAGTGTAATATACTTATTCCTTCTAAATCCTTCCTAATCTTTTGAATTCTTTTTATTACGTCATCAATTTCATTTAGGTTTGATAAGCCAGTAGAAAGTATTATTTCACTATATTTTTTCAACGCTTCTTCTATAAGGAAATAATTAGTAAATTCACCACTTGGTACCTTTACATATTTTTTTCCTATATTTTCTATTTTTTTGAAGTCTTCATTTGAAAATACAGAAGACATAAAAGTAAGACCGTGATTTTTGCTAAATTTATAAAGTATATCTATTTGTTTTTTGGAAAGTTCGTACTTTTTTAACATTTCATATTGAGAATCAAAATCTGTTGTATTATTTAATTGGTATTCAGCCAAACTAGCATTAACTGTTGCTAAATTATCAGCACTGAAAGCTTGGATTTTTACGGCATCTATATCTAATTTAGAAAGTTTTTTTATAAGTTTTTTCGCAATGTTAAGAGAGCCGTTATGATTCACTCCAATTTCAGCAATAATAAATACTTTATTTTTCAATTTTCAAAACCTTTGAATAATCTGGACTTTCTTTAGAAAAATTATAAATTTTATTCGCAATTTTATCTGGAGTATTGGACTTATAGTATAAAGAATTAATTGTGGTTTTTGATTTAATTAAATTTTTATAAGCTTTATTTAAATCATTTAAATTGCTTTCAGATTTAAATACCTGACTTGGTAAATGTCTTCCATCTTGTCTATTAGTAAGCATGATACTTTTTATATTTTTCATTGGTAACTCAAAAATAAATGAACTGGAATTTCCTATAACTAGATCTGAATGTTTTGCTAATGAAAGATAATTTACTAGCCCAAGACTTTTTAGGTGTTTTGTAGCAAAACTATAATTTTTATCAATTAAACTAACCAACTCTTTACTGCCTGGGTCTGAATTAATTGATGAAATTAGTAATTGTTTAAAATTATTATGCTTTAAAAAATTTAAAATATCATCAACTATTTTTTTATAGTCAATTTCTCTATTTGTAATTGGCTGAATTACAATAAGACAAGTCTTTGTATCTGTTTTAATATCAAGTTTTTTGAAAATTTCAGACTTGCTTAATAGTGATACATCATGTGCATTGTGTGCACCTATTGAGCCAAAATTGTAAATATTTTTTCTACTTTCACCCATATTAATTAAATTCTGCTTGGCTTTTTTTGATGTTACAAAATGTATATGTGAAAGTTTTGATATTGAATGCCTAATTGAATCATCCCATGATCCTTCTGTAATTTCTCCACCATGTAAGTGGATAATTATTTTTTTAAATAAGTAGGATATCTGAACAATAGGTAAAAGTTCATATCTATCTCCTAAAACAATTATTTGATCATATTTTTTTTCGACAATAAATCTACTGTAAAAATTGGTTAATCTTGAAATCTCTAATCTAATTTGGTTTGGATCGTTATATTTATTTGTTAGTTTTTGATCATAAATATGAAGGTTAATGTTGTATTTATTTAGCTGACTTATTTCATCTTTTGATAGTTTAAATAGAATCAAAAAATCTACTTTTTTTAAAAGAGATGTCTGAATTACTAACTGTTTAATTATTGAATAGTCTGAATTTGAAGTACTTATAAATAATTGTTTTTTCATTAGAAATACTTTTCTACAATCGGTAAGTCATTATCTGGATAATGGGTAAACTTATGTTTTAAATTTGGATCATTTATTTGATTGATTGTATTTAGAAAATCTTTCTTGAGATATGGAGGTCTTGTCCATTTTATTTTTTGAAGACTTTCAAGACTACTGCTTTTATAATTATCAAGAAAATCACTTAGTATTGTCAAGATATGCAAATAAGTTTTGAATTGTAAAGTATCTATGGATTCATTTTCTGAAACTACAAAGTTACTCTCTAAAATAATATCTCCACTATCAATTTTTTCTTCCATAAAATGGCAAACAGCCCCGTACTCTATTGCATTATTTAGTAATGCAAAATTGTATCCAAATCCAGGATAATCTTTGGTGCCAGGGTGAATATTAAAAGTATACTTAAATCTATCTAAAAATTTATTTGGAAATATAACTTTTGAAAGAATAGAAAGAAGTGTTGACTCTTTGTTATTTATTTTTAACATTTCTAAATCTTTTTTTGTTTCTGGATAAAAAATATCAAACTCTATATTTGCATTCTCAATCAATTTAATAATTGAGCCATTTATCTTTTTTTTTGGATTCAAAAAAATATACAACATTATTAAATTATAAAATCAAATAATCAATTTGTGATAGGGTTTTTTTCAAGTTTTAAATAAGAATTCATTAAACATCCTTTTTATTGATGTTCAAACTATTTGATATGCTTAATTTATAAAGATTTAGTACATTATTTTGAGAATTATCTTTATAAATTAAATTTTTTAAACTTTTTAACTTAGCTAAATTTGTTTCGTTATCTATTAAGCTTAAAAAATTACTTTTAAGTTCTTCAAATGTATTTATAAAATGAATAAACTCATTGTTGAAATAATCTGAGTATGCATACTGATCCATCACTTTTTTTACTTCTAAAAATATAATTGGCCTATCAAGAATGAGATAGTCTACAAATAATGAAGAATAATCTGTTATTAAAAAGTCACTAACCAGCATAAGTTCATTTAAATCTTCAAGATCTAAGTCTTTAAAATAAATAATATTTGATGACTTGTTAATGAATGACATTACTTCATTTTCTATTTCTTTAAACTCGTAATTCTGATGATGCGGCTTGAAAATAGTAGTAATATCATTTGAATTTGATAAAGTATTTAATAATTTTAAAAATTCAATATTTCTATATTGAAAGTTATTTGGATTCTCTTTGTCATATTTTTGAACACCAGATGGAGCGTATAGACAAATTTTATTTGATAGTCCTGTCTTTTCTTTTAAATGAGTGCCTTGATCTTTGTTTTCAATCAAATTATTAATCCTTAAAAATCCAGTAACCTCTAGATTTTTAAAAACGATATTATTATCGTTTTCAATTACTTCTTTTTCAAATTGACTCATAACCCAATGGGAATCAAAAATTTGATCTGGAATTTTTGGATTTACTTTATTAAGAACATTTGATATCCCATGACCAATATTGAATGTTTTTATGTTAGTAATTTGTTTAATTAATTTATGATAAAAGATACCGTGCGAAGCAATCATTACACTTGCTTGTAATGTCTTGAATACGTGGATTAAATTTAAGGCGTAAAAAATGTTTGATGAATATAAGCTAAGAGATTTATATTCTTTTAATGAAAAAGAAATATATATTATTTCATGTTCAAAATAATTTTGATTCTTAAAAAAGTAGTGCAAATTGCCCTCTAATTTATGACCATACAAAGTAATTCTTTTCTTTGATTTTGAATTTGTAATTATTATAAAAAAAAGTGATAAGAATATATTGATAGAATAAACAAAAAAGATTAAATAATGGCTAATTTTTAATTTATTAAATTTCAATAAATACCCTCAACATAAGAATAATCATAAATAAATTTTCTAATCCCTAAAGTTTATTTATTGTAATAAAATTCAATAATAGAAATGACAAATAAAATTTACAATAGTATTAAATCTTGGTATCAAAATAAAGATCTACCAATTTTTATTAATGAACCAAACATATCTGAAGAAGACATTCAAGCAGTTATTAAAACACTTGATGAGAATTGGGTTTCTACTGCTGGCCCTATAGTTTATGAATTTGAAAAAAGTATTAGTAAAGTATTTGATGGTATTGAATCAGTTGCTGTAAACAGTGGTACGTCTGCATTGCACTTAGCAATCCAAAGCCTAGATATTTCCAATGGAGATCAAATAATTACAACACCTTTAACATTTGTTGCACCTTTGAATGCTATTAAGTATGTAGGTGCTGAGCCACTGTTTATAGATGTATCTTTAGAGGATTTATCGATTGATTTAAGTTTATTAGAAGAATATGCAAATAAATTTTTTGATTATAAAAATGGAATGGTTGTTGATACAAACACTAAAAAAACAGTTAAAGCGCTTTTGGTAGTTGATGTCTTTGGAACAATCGGAAAAATTGAAGAATACAGAAAATTTTGTGATAAATTTGAACTGAAATTGATTGTTGATTCTGCCGAATCCCTTGGAAGTAAAAGAAATAATCATACTTCAGCAAAATATTCGGATATAACAACAACAAGTTTTAATGGAAATAAGATAGTAACCTCTGGTTCAGGTGGAGCAATAATTACAAAAGATAAAGAGCTCCTAAACAAAATTAGACATCTATCAACTACAGCAAATATAGCTTCAGATAAGTATTCATACTTTCATGATTCTGTTGGATTTAATTACCGACTAGCTGCTTTAAATGCATCTCTTGGTAATAGTCAAATTAAACTACTTGAACAAAAAGTTAATTTGTATAGAAAGATTCACGAAAATTATTCGAATTTAGTTGATAGTGCAGAAGGAATTAAAATATTTAAAGAACCAGAAGGATCACACTCAAATTACTGGCTAAATCTTTTTATTCTTGAGGACAAAATTAGTATAGACGATAAAGAATCTCTGCTTATGAAGCTTAATAATGAGGGAATTGGAAGTAGGAATGTATGGTCTCCTTTATATGATCTTCCATATGTGAAAAAAAATAATAACTTAAATTACCCAAATACTGAATTAATCTACAATCAAGGATTTAATTTAGCTTCAACAACTAAGATATTATAAAAGTTTTTCATACAGAACTTTTTGGAATTGAATAATTTCCGTAATAATCATTTAATAATTCAAAATTTTCGTTTAACCCATAATCATTAATTTCTAATTTAGAGATTATTTCTTTTATTCCATCTTCTATTTTATAATTCGATTTAAATTCTAAAACTGATTCAACTTTTGAGAAATTAACAATGTAATTTCTTCTATCCTTTGAATCATCAATAAGCTTATAATTTGAACTTCCTAAATATTCAGCAATTAGGCTTATAAGGTTTTTTTTAGAAATATTATTTTCATTTGAACCTACATTAAATATTTCTTGTTTTGTAATTTCGTCATCACAATTAATAATCTTGAATATAGCTTGAGCAAAATCTTTTATGTGACAGTAGGGTCTATAGGTTTCATAATCATAAACTTCTAAATATTTATCAAAATATTGCATTGCTGTAAATTCATTTAAAGTTAAATCAAATCTCATGTTAGGTGAGTGTCCGAATGCAGTCGCGAATCTTAAAATTGTATAATTAATGTCTGAGTTGATTAGATAGTTTTCAACTGCAACTTTTGATTTCGCATATATTGAAATAGGATTCAAGTCTGCAGTTTCATCAAGAACATTATCAGCTGAACTTAATCCATAATTTGAACATGTGGATATGAATATCAATTTTTTAAAATTTTTTATTGTGTTTATAAGCTTTATGAGTGATGTTTCATTTATCTCAAGACTTAACTCTGGATATTTTGATGTTATTGGATCTCCTACTAACCCAGATAGCACGACGACGTATTTATCAGAATAATCGTAATCTGATAATAAATTAATATTCCTTGTGTCTGCAAAAATATATTGATTATTGTCTGTTTTGATTATATTTTTACCATAAATATTGTTATCAATCACACTTACGTTGATATTTTTTGAATTGAAATATTCAATAATTCCTGAGCCGACATAGCCTAAGCCACCAAAAAGTATTATTTCATTTTTTATTTCGGACATAAACGTACTTTAAAGAGTGAAAAAAGATAAATCAATTTTTTGAAATTATAATCATTTATGAAACAACGATAATTCTAAAGTACAATATTCAATAATGAACAATGAAATTAAAATTCTGGTTAATACTTCAACTTTTAAAACAAATGAAAATGAGCTAGTTGCTAATTTTATTAATGAGCTTGTTGACAAATTACAAATTGAAAATAACCTTTTGAAATTTAAAGTTTTGAAACCAATGAATGGAAAAGAAAAAAAATTTATTGATAATAAAATTTATCAAATCCATACTTATAGGTATTTTTTCCCTTCTAAATATCAGTACTTTTCCACAAAAGGCATTAAACCCTCTATTGAAAAAAATCCGTTTAATATATTTAAACTTATTTTTTTTGTAATTTCTCAATTTTTTTCTCTTCTAAAAATATGTTTATCATTTAAACCTGATGTTATATATTGTCATTGGTTTGCTCCACAAGCAATAGTTAGTTATGTAGTCTGTAAAATGCTTAATATAAAATTGATATTTACATCCCATGGTTCAGATGTTCTAATGCTAAATAACATGGGTAGATTAGGTTCTTATATTATCAAAAAAATAACAATGTTTTCATTTAAGTACACAGCTGTAAGTTCAACTGTTCTTTATGAAATTAACAGAAATTTACCTAAAGAAGAGTTGGACAAAAAGAAGTATAAAGTAATTCCAATGGGAATAGATTCAAATATGTTTAATTTTGAAAAATATCCTAAAAATCCTTTTGAAAAGGACGAGGTATTAAACTTTTTGTTTATAGGTAGATTAATAGACTACAAAGGTGTAGACGTTCTTCTTAAAACTTTAGAAGAGTATAAAAGTATAAATTCAAAATTTACATTAGATATCTTAGGATCTGGAACAGAAGAAAAAAGACTAAGGTCACTTGTAAAGAGTTTAAACCTGACAGATCAAGTAAATTTTGCAGGATTTGTTGGGTTTGATGAAAAAATAAAATATTTAAAAAAAGCTGATTGTCTTATTGTTCCATCAAAAAGAAAGTATGGCCAGTTAGAAGGAGGGCCTTTAACTTTAATTGAGGGATTTAGTCTTGGTAAACTTTGTATCGTAAGTGACTCTATTGGATTTATAGAGCATTGTAATAAATATAATTCAATCCGTTTTAAATCAGGGGACTCAAAAAGCTTACTTGATGCAATTTTAAATGTAGAAAAACTTAGCAAAGATAAAAAGTATGAAATCATGAATAATGCTACACAAACATCAAAAAGTTTTAGTTTTGAAAATATTGCCGCAATCCATAATGATTTTTTATTTGCAGATATTAAATGAATAAAAATAACTCAAAAAAATTAGTGAGCATTGTCTCGACACTAATTTTTTTTGTATTATTTATTTTCTATTTTTTAAGTGACCCAACTTTTTTTGAAATTATAAAAACTACTAATTTATCTTTTTTAATCGGAGTTTTATTTTTTTGCTTTTTTAGGATGATTATCTTGTCATACTTAAATATGTTTCTATATCGATTCATTAACATAAAACTTGAATTTAAAGAATGTTTTAGAATTGTCTTTATCAATCGAGCAGGAAATCAGCTATTACCTCTGAAGTTTGGATCGGGTTACAAACTTCACTATTTTGTAAATAAATTAAAAACTCCAATTTCAACTTATATGTCAATAAATACCGGGCAAGTTTTGATTAGTTTATTTATAAATACTTTGATTTTACTTTTTGTTGTTAATATTTTATCAAATACTTACTCACAAGAACTATTAAATTTGGTAAATACTTTTCTTATATTGTTAATCTTAATATTTCTATCTACATCGTGGATATCTTTAAAAATTACGAATGTAAATAATAAGCTATTAAAACAAATTCAAGATGGATTTAAGTCTTTGTTCGTTTTAAATAAGAACCAAATATTTTTTTTAACAAGTCTTATTCTATTAGCGCTATTAAATATTTTTATAACATTTTTCATTGCAGATTTATATGTTTTTGATAACTCCTTATCAGAAGCTGCAAAATATTATACAGTAGGACAATTTTCAGGAATTATAAATCTTACACCCGGCAACATTGGGGTGTCAGAAGTTTTTTTAATTTCTTTACAATCGTTATTTGTTTACAAAACAAGCGAGATACTAGTTATAAGCATTATTGGAAGAGTTGCTGACTTTTTATTGTTGCTTGTTTTAAACTTTTTTGTAAAAAAAACTAATTAGTAATCCTCCAAAAAAAACAACAATAAGAAAAGTATCTAATCTTATGCTATTTACCTCTTCTAAAAATATTTGAAAATCATTGTTTTCTACCGGTAAACCAAAATTTAACAATAAAATGTTCAAATTATTCACAGATAAAAAAGTTAATATAATTTTGAAAATTATTGCACCAAGAAAGCTTGTTGTAAATATTTTTAAATATGCGTCAAAAACAAAAAAGGAAGAGAATAAACCTGTTAGATAATATCTTTGTGCATACATTGAACCATGGCCCCAAGAATTTATAATTCCTTCTAGGGATAATTGTGTACCTTCAGTTGTTTCAAAAAATAAAACTGAAAGAATTGAAAATGCTGAAGCTAAAAGTAATAAATTATGAAATATGCCTGTTTTTTTATTTTCAATTAATGAGTAATAACAAAAAATAGATAAAGGAATTAATCCATAAAGATATCGTAACCCATACGCTGAACCAGAGGATTGCCATATGAAATACAATGAGAAAACCTGAAAATAAGACATCATAATTATTATCCCGTGGGAAAGTTTTATATTTTTATTAAACAATTTAATAACTAGCAATATAAAACAAAAAGATATAATCGGTGAAAAATAAATTGAGCCAAATTCTTGGGAGAAAAAAATAATTCGTAAACTGTTTAAGTAGTCAAAAATTATTGAATTATCAGGATTACTACCTAAACTTCCAAAATCATTTAAATTTATATTAGTACTGTAAACATACCTTGGATCTACTGTCACCTTTCCGTAAAGTATTCTTGTATGAATTAAAAAAAGAAAAATTGAGATAATGTTTGAAAATTGAAAATATGCTGTTTTAAAAAGAGGAATTTTATTTTTAATTTTTGTTTTAAATAAGATTTTACAAATCAACGGAATAATTATATAGAAATAATTAGTCCATCTAATGAGTAGTCCCAATAGGATAGATAAAGGAATTAAAAAAGCTGCAAGATTTTGTTTATTTGGTGACACATAATACTTTGCAGAAAGATAAAAAATTAACACTCCTGAAAAAACTTCGTAAACATGGGTCATACTGAATCGTTCAAATGCATAATAAATAACTCCTGAGCCACAAAGAAAAATAAGTACTTCATTTTTTTTATGCTTTATGTCAAAAATTCTTAATGTGGAAATTATTAATTTAAAACTAAGAAAGAAGTAAAAAATAGGTGATAGTGAATAAAACAATAGTTTATAATTTAACAATTTATTCTCACTTCCAATATAGTTACTAAGAATCGAATCAAAAATATTTCCAACAAATAGAAATGGGGAAGCAAGAATTCCAGATCCTATAAAGCCTATGGGTGCAATTTTTCCATTTTTATTAAATCGCTTATCTTCAATGCCTTCTAACTGGTTTGAGTAATTAAGATCAAAATCTTCAGCAATTGTTTCTGCATGAATAAAATAATCATGGTCATCTCCACAACAATAAATAGTTTCAGCAAATCTAAAATCAATCTTTAGAAATAATAGATAGAAAACTAGAAAGATAAAAAAACTTACATTTAAGTGCTTTCTAATCAATTTAATTTAACAAACTTTCCTTTTGCAACTGAACTTTCAATTTTCTGAGAAATAACAGCAACAAATATGAATACAAAAAAAAGTATTAAAAATACCAGAAACCAAATCCCCTGTGGACCTTGGAGTTCTGTATATCTAATCAAAAAGAATCTTGAAACAGAGAAAACCGAAGCTCCAAACATTATTTGACCAAATAGATCGAGCATTGCTGATGATTGTAGTTCAGATATTTTCAGCTTCAATATTATTTTTGAATAATAATTTTTTATGGTGTACCAAGTAAGTTTAAAGAACATTGTTATTGGATTTAATGTACTTTGTTCATCATCATATTTTACTTTGTTTTTATATTGGCCAATTTTTAAGTCAGAATTAATAGATTTTTTTGCTATTTCAGCAGTTAAATAAAACGGATATCCATATCGATTAAAAAGCTTTGGCAAATCCAAATTAAATACAGCATTTTTAGAAAAAAGAAAAAGTCCATTCAATGGGTCGTTTATTTGCCAATTGCCAGAAGTAAATTTAATTAAAAATGAAGCAAATGCATTTCCAAAATATCTTATGTTTGGAATCTTACCAATTATTCCTTGAGTCCAAAATCTATCACATTTTATAAAATCAAAATGTTCTGTTTTTATTTTTTCGATTAAAAAATCAACATCTTCCTTAATGAATTGATCATCCCCATCAATTTTTATCAAATACTCACTTTCTGAATTTAAAAAATAATCAATGCCTTTAAAAAGCGATTTTCCAGCTCCTATGTTCTTTTTGTTTTTGATTAAATTCAAATTACTAGTTCTTAATGCAAGTTTTTCAAGAATTTCTGTTGTTCCATCTGTACTATTGTCATCAACGATTATTATTTCATAAAATTTTTTTTCATATTTTTCAACTACATGTTTTATAAAATCTTTTTCATTAAAAGCTAATACAACCAAAGAAATATTCACATAATTAGTATATATGGAAATCTGTAAACTAAATTAATTATTCAAAGTTGAGTTTTAAAATAATTTAAATGTCTAACAATAAAGTAAATTGACATTAATACAATAGAAAAGATTATCCCGTTATTTAAATTAACTAGTTCGGGATAGTTCCAATGATTTAAATTTATAAAATATGTAAATAATCCTATAAAATATATAAATTTTTGAAAAATATTTGTTTCTCTAGCAATCTGTAAACATACAATAACAATCAAACAATTACCAATGCTGTATAAGTTGAATCTTAATGGCGGGTACCATCCGATAAATGAATAAAATCCATACATTACTAAGGCAAAAATAATTCCATATTCTATAATTTTTGATCTTTCTTTATTGTAAAAATAAATGTCTGTAATCTCTTTTAAAATCACAAAAACTAAAGGTGCCAATAGATATATGACCGTATTTATAGAGTCTTGAAAATAACAAATAAAATTTTCAGGAATAGTCTGACAATACCATTCACCTTCACTCTTGATTCTGCCTGCAATAAAATAAAATACCCATATAAACTGACCCCAATACTCAGTTGCAGCGTCGTAAGGATGATACCCTAACATTCTTATATACAAATAAAAGAAAATACTTGGTATGGCAAATATGCCCAATGATTTTAAATACTCCAAAATGTTTCTTTTTTTCTGAATGATAAATCTCACAAATACATAAATTAAATAAACAAGAAGAAATGATCGATGACCTAAGTAAAGAATTCCAAGAATAATAGAAGTTTTCTTCAATTCGTAATATTTATAATTATCAAGTACAAAAATTCCCATTATTAGAACAAGTAAAGTTAAAAGCTGATGAGATGGTGTAAATATTCCCCATTTGTAAAGCGGATTTACAGAGACTAGCCCTGTAATAAAAAATAGGGTTAATCTGCCATAGGAATATTGTTTTTGTAATAATTTATCTAGTAGATAAACAGATACAGATATTATAAATATCTGTGAAAAAAGTGTAGAAATATTTAATATCATATTTATGTTTAAATTAAAAATATTATCAATAAAATAAAATACCTTTCCAATTAAATATACGAATAATATATAAAGTGATCGTGTTTGATATGGATAAAATTCTGTAGTTATTATGTTGTTAAAATTTTCAAACCCCATAAAATAATTTTTTTGATCACAACTTAAAGGATATAAAAAATTTATAGATGTTTCACGAATAGCGAATGTTTGGTTGACAACCTCTACACATAAATAATAATTGGGTTGAAGAATTTTTATAATAAATAAAGAAAAATAATAAACAAAACAATAAAAGTTCACAAAAGCAAAAATTCTAAAGAAATTTTTATAATTTATATTTTTTAATGTATTAATCATTAAGTGCCTGCGAAAATAAACTATCTAACATCTTAGGATTAATAATTATCTTATTATCATTACTGTCTTCTCTTTCCATGTAGAAGTAATCTAATTCAAATTCAGAAGCAAGTGTAAAAAATGCATTCTTTATATTGTCATTTGGGTCTCTAACATCTACAACTTTTGTTTTTTTGTTCATAAAAATCATATTTGTTAAACCCGAACCATGTGAACCAGCAATTATTTCTGCAGATTGAAAAAGTTTTACTTTTTCAATTAATGTCAATTCTTCTAAAATACAGTCTTCAAAATTGTATTTTTTAAGAATTGGCTCTAAATCTAATTTGTTATTTACTTTCCTCCTAGCAGCTTCTCTACTAATCCAAATTCTTTTATTTTGTTGGATATCTTTTAAATTTATTTCACATTTATCAATTATATTTTGTGCTAGCTTTCTTATATTTTCATTATTGAAGTTACCTGATGGAGCAGGATAGCTTGGTATTAATAATTCATCAATTAAGTATCTTTTTGAATTTTTTAAAATTTTAAATTCTATTTTTAATGTGTCTAAAAATTCTTTTATCCAATCTATGTCATATATTTCTGGAATCAATACTGGATAGTTTTTAAACTCGTCTTTTGTCATTTGATATTTTCCTAAAGCATCGCAGAGCCAGTGAAAATAAACCGAACTTTTATTGTCTGTTATCCATATTCCTTTATCAATTTTTGTTATGTTTTTTTTACTATTTTTAAAAGACTTAATTACATCTTTGACTACTCGCAAAATTCCTGGAAAATAAAAATAAATATATTGTGTAAATAAATTAAGATTTTTTGAAAACAAATTTTGATTTATAATAAGTATTTTATTTCCCAAAATTACATGTGAACTCGGTATTGTTTTGGTAAATTCATGAGCAAATAAATCTTTATCTTCATTTTTAAAATTTTTTGGAGGTTTTCTAATACTCTCATAGCTTTTATGAATGATTATTTTTTTCAATGTTATTGTCCCTCAAATACTTGAATCAAATTATTATAAATATTTGTCTCTCTTAGGTTTTTATTAACAATTGGAAGATTTTTTAAATGTAATTGTTTACTTTCACTAACTTCCAAAAGCTCATTATCAATAATTTGTTTTTTACTAAATTTTATTAAAAAATCATAAATCGATGATATGTTAACATCATATTTTGATGTAATTCTTGTTTCAATATCATTATTGTTTTTTATTTCTTCAATTATGCAATTAACTACGTCATCAATATATATTAAATTTATAAATGCCTCTTTATTTTGAACTGGATTAGTGTCATTTTTAACTACTGCCTTAATAATCTGAGAAACAACTTTATTTCTTTTATCATTTTCACCAAATGTGTTATCTAAATAAATTTGAGAATAAACATTAGGTCGGTTATGAAAATACTGTTTTAGAGTTTCGGAAAATTCTTTTTTTGTCTTTGTGTAGTAATGGTTGTCTTGCTCACTATCAAAAACAAACATTGTATTTGTATAAATGAATCTATTTATATGGTCTGGATTCAAAGAACTCAAAAGTTTGTTACCAAATTCTATATTTGCATTGTATATGTTATTGTTGTCTTTTATATCCTTGCTATAAAAAGTAGCAAAATGCAATACGTTATACTCACCATAATTATTTTTAATAACATTTTCTGCATCTGAAATATTCAAATTTAATATTCTTTCGTCTTCTTGAAGACTGTTGTTTGTGATACTTATTATTTCTGTGTTTAAATTATTTTTTAAAATTTTATTTAAAAAATTTGATCCTAAAAAACCTGAAGCTCCAGTAATAATAATATTATTTGTCACGCTTTTACCATGGTGACTGAAATTTAGAAAAACTTATCAATGATTTATCCTTCTCAGATAATATAGGATCTTCAACTTCCCAGTCTATTTCAAGATCTAAACTATTGATTCCTGAGTCATGGTTATCGTCAAATGGACCGGATTGTAAATAAACTACTGTTGCACTTTCAGATAAAACACTAAAACCATGCCCAAATCCTTCAGGAATAATTACGGAAAAATTATCTACATTATCTAAATAAACATAATCAAAAGTACCGTATGTTGGACTATCTTTTCTTAAATCAATAAATACATCCTTCACAACTCCATCAATACAGCTAATCAGTTTTGAAACATCACTGGGGGGAGTCTGAAAATGAATTCCTCTGATTACATTTTTTCTAGATTTTGAAACTAATACTTCACTTATATCTTGAAAATCACTTTCAAGGTTATCACCAAAAAAAGGTTTCTTGAAATATCCTCTTTCATCAGAGACAAACTTTCCTTTAAAAATTTTTACATCTTTTAAAACATCGGAAGTTTTTATAAAATCCATTTATCTAAATCAAGTTTTTTCAATTATGTTTAAATTGCTTTTATACCAATTTACAGTTCTTTTTAAACCTTCATCGATGCCAATCTTTGCAACAACATCAAGCTCATCTCTTATTTTGTTTGAACTTAAGTATTGATCTTCAATCTCAAACTCTGAATCTTCTTCAATTAATGGTTCAACATATTTTTTTTCAAGAGTATTACAAATTTTTTCATAAATATCCATCACGCTTAAATAGTCATTACTTGAAAAATTATATGCTCCGGATACTTTTTTATTTTCATCAAGCAAAGCATTAGTAACACTTATATATGCATTTGCAACGTCTTCAACATAGACCCAGTCCCTTTTAAATTGACCTTTTGTTCTAAGAACAGGTTGTTCCTTGTTGAGTAGCCACTTTGTTATTCCAGGTATAAGTCTATCCCAATTTAGATCACCACCTCCATATATGTTTCCACATCTCAAAACAGACACTTGAAGGTTATAAGTTTTTCTATATGTGGTACACAACATGTCTGTAGCTGTTTTTGAAAATTCATATGGGTACTCCCCTTTTAATTCGAAATTTTCTTCATAAGGAAGCTTGGTAGATATTCCATAAGCTTTATCTGATGAAGCAACCACCAAAGGTTTATTAATAATTCTTGAATTTTCAAGAATGTTCCAGGTCCCTTTTATATTGCTTTCAAAAGTTTGAACTGGATCATTTAGAGCGTCTTTAACTTGTGTTTGTGCAGCAAGATGGATTGCAACATCAAAATCTTTTGATTTATAAAAATCAATAAATTTATTGCTATCAGCAATATCAAAGTAGTCAATATCAATATCATTCGATATATTCATTGAATCAATTAAGAAATTTTTTTCCTTGTCTAAAGCAATTCCAATAACTTCAATATTTTTATTTAAAAGATCTTTGGCTAGCCAACTACCGAGAAGACCTGTCACACCAGTAATTAGCACTCTATTAAAATTCATTATTAATAACTATCCTAAATCCTAACATTACTTCATATTCTAATTAATTATTATTCTCTTTTAATAATTAGTATTAATATTCAAATATTAAATAAATATTATGATTGGTGTTGCACATATTGTTTTCAAGTATCGAAAAAATAGATTAGATTACCTAAAACAAATAATTGAAGAATGTCAAAATTACCCATTTGAACTTAATGTTTTTATACATTGCGATAAAAATTTTGATATCAACTTTTTATCAAGTAATTATAAAAATGGTGAAATAAAACTTAAAAAACACAATATAAAGAAATATTTTTTATATAAAGGATGGAAATATCGACTAACTTTTAAAGCAAGAGAGCATATTGGAAGGCAAGTCGATGTATATGATATTTTCATGTATTTAGAGGATGACATTCTTATTCCTGTTGAAGCTATTAATTATTGGCTAGAAAATAAAGATATTTGCTTGAAAAATAATTTAAACCTTGGATTTTTAAGGATTGAAAAAAAAGATGATATTGAATATCTTTCGGATATCACCATCAAATTAGATAAAAAAATAAATTTAGAGAATGATACATACGTGATAAATGATAAGAATGCGTATTCTGCATTTTGGATTTATGATAAATCTGAATTCAATAAATGGAGAAAGTCAAATTTCTACGATTTAAAAATTATTCATGGATTTAATGATAAAAATAGTAGGTTACTTAAGATTTTGAGATTATCATCGAGTAATTATCTTCAATATTTTTTATATGATAGAAGACACAAACGGATTGATAGTGTAATGGAAGCTAATGCTTATGGCTTAGCTTATCCAGGGTTAAATTGGTATGAAAATACTGTGATAAAAATGCAAAATGAAAATATTGATATGGATTGTAAAGTTTATCATTTACCAAATAAATACGTCAATGAATCAGAAACAGAAATGGGTACACTAAGGCTTGATGACTTATTATCTTTTAGTTGAAAAAATTGTTTTCAAAGAATAAAAAATGTAACTTAAAGGGTAATTTGTTTGAAGCGCTCTAATGGAAAATACATTTTTAAATAAAACTAAAGTAGATTTTAATCTTGAATCTTTAATTTTAAAATGATATTTTTTATTAAAGACTCTCTCAAATAATTCAAAATAAATTTTAGATTTCTCTTCACAGCCACCTTCGATAGTCCATGGTTTATAATTTCCAACATAGTGTAAAAAGTTTATACTTTCTCTAACCTCATTAACATTATGATTCGTAATTTTTCTAAAATTTAAACTTTCATCAAGTTCGAAATAATTGTCTTCAAATTTTTTATTTAAGATATCTTGATCCCAGAAAATAATCCTATCTTTATATTTGTTTATGAGCAATGTAAATTCCTTTACAGATGTAACTTGTTGCCATTTTTTATAATCTATAAACATTACACCAGCATTGAAATAGTTATCTTTTTTGAGTTCAAGATTTTTAAATAAATCATGATCTTCACTTGTTTTTAGTATTTCTGTTGAAACAGAGATCGGCATTTCTAAATTTTTCATATTATTAATCGTGTTTTTTATACTTTCTAGTGGATTATTTATGCAAAAGACATCTGAGTCTAGATAAATTACTTCGGACAAGTCATTTGGTAGAAAATCACTAATAAATAATCGATAATATGTTGCTTCTGAAACATGTTTGTTGTTTAAATTCGGATAGTTTTTTATATTTTTATCAAATTTATATAATTCAATTTTTTTAAGATGTGCGTGCTTTTGAAGTATAGGAATATATTTTTCATATGATGAGGGATTACGATGAATAATATATACATTTATATCGACATCATTTACACACCTACAAATAGAGTCAATTGAAACGGTAGTTTGAATATTATAGTTTTCATCAAAACAGTAAAGCAAATTTAAGTCATTCATTTTGCTAATTTATGGTTTATTTTACTTGGTATTTTTTTACTTTTATTTAAATAAAATTGAAATATTTTATATTTACTCTTTAAAAAAATTTTTAATATGAATATAAGCTTGTTTATTTTGACTCTTAATATTGGCTCATAAAAATATTTTTCTTCGCTTGAATTTATGGTTTTGCTATTTATTAATTTAAACCACTCATTAATATCTAGTAATTCAAATTTAAAATTTTTACTAATGTTTTTAATATAATTTAACAAGTCGTTTTCCCTAATTTCTTTAAAATCATCTACAAACATTACAGGAAGATTTTTTGCTGCCGTATATGTATGGTGATATTTTGTAATTGGTATTTTTCCAAGATATAAAGATTCCCAAAGCCTATGTGAATCTATTCCATTACCCCAAGGAGCCAAAATAAATGAATTACTTTTTAACTTATTTTTATAATCTTCTACAGAAAGGTCTGGCTCGTCAACTTCAACAAAAGAATAATTTTTTAATTTATCATATAAGTCGTTTCTTTCTTTTGAGTTTGTGCTTGGTTTAAAATTTATATAAAGCTTAGAGTCTAAGTTTTTTGAGTTAAATTGGGTAATTCCATTTATTGAAAGAGGGTTTAAATAATTTTTTTGAAAAATGTTAGCTAAGCCAAGTGGAAGTGGAAATAAATCGTCTGCTTTATGTTCAACATTCACAGAATACCATTCAGATATACACTGAGGTTTTGATCTATAAATCTCTTTTGTTATTAACTCGTCTGTTTGATGAGTTATCAATTTTATATTTCTTAAATTATTTACCTTTGAAAGATGCCAAAATAAATCTTTTAAAACCATATTATTACAAAAAATACTATGATTTTCAGAAAGTTTAAATTTAGTAAGCTTGTAGAAAAGAAACTCATCAGTCTTGAAGAGTATTTCATGTTCACCTAGATCTTTTCTCTCGTACTCTTCAAAAGATATAAACTCTGAAAATACAACATCTGATTTAGTTGCAAAATTGCTACCAGTTAAATAGTCTTCTTTCTTCATACTTCGTAATCATCATTCTTTTGATCTTCAAATAATTTAAACTTTTTGTATAAGCGTAAAGAATCAAATCCAAACAAAATTAAAAAGATAGCAACGACAAGTAAGCTTGAAATTGGGTAATTAAAAATTTTTAAAGTAACAACAATAGTTACAAATAATATTGAGATTGATAAAGAATTTTTATTGTTAATGAGATTTAATTTTTTAAACAAATATCTAGTGATTGTTAAATTAATAACCTCAAAAATAATATAAAAATAAATAAGATTTGTTTCATATGTAATTGATAAAATGTAAAAGGCTGTAAGACATACGACATAATTTAAAGAAAAATATATCAATAACTGCCTTTCATAATTTGAAAACAGTAAGTTTAAAAATTTAGGATAATACAGCGAAGCAATCGATGAAGCAAAAATAGAAATTAAGATTATTAAATAAATATCAGTATCAAAAGACTGCAGAAAATGATTGATTATAAATTGATACTCAGTTACAAAATATCCTGCAATGGAGATAAAAGCAATTAATACAGCATTTATAAAGATAACTAAATTGATTAGTTCAGAGTTATCTTTCCTTTTTTCAACATTCACAGAAATTATTGGTGAAAGCAAGCTTGATAGAGAAGAGATAATTGGTCTTATATTGTTTATTATGAGAATTCCCAGTGAATAATTCGCAATAGTTTCATTGGAAGAAAAAGTAGTAAGAATTATAAAAATTACATTTAAAAAAGTTACTTGAATAGATTTTAATGAAAAAGCTTTTACAGTATAAGAAATATTTTTAAAATTATCGTCAAAGATTTTTGATGAAATAATACGTTTAATAATCTTTATCAGCCCTTTTTTCTCATAGTTAAGAACGCTAGCTAAAAATATTGATCTAATTACTAGATTTGTCAATAAAAGATAATATACACTGTAATCGTTTATCAAAAGAAAATAAAAAATGACTAGCCGGGAAAGTTTAAAAATTAATAATTCATAGAGATCAAATTTTCTAGTTTCGTTTAAAGCAAGCAAGTACTTTGAGGAAACTTCAATTGAAGATTCAACTGTTGTTAATAGAGAGATGAGAATAAAGATTATATATAAATTTTCAGCATTAAATTTATCAAAATACCCAACATAATCCAGAATAAATAAAATTAGCAACCATAAAAAAAATAAAGAGCTTATCGTTTTCAAAAATTTGTATATAAAGTAATTCATTTTATCTTTATCAAAGTTTGGAAAATACTTTTCAACATATTGGACATAAGTTAATTGGCCAAACTGAGAGAATATATAAATTAAAGAGTTAGCTACACCCCACACTGCAAATTGATAAATATCAAGAAGATATGTGATTATAAATAAGTTTGTGATTGTTAAAAGAGTTCCCAAAATATAGGAAAAATATCTAACTGTTGCAGCTTTTCTTAACATCTATACCAATTATCTTTAATAGTCTAATTATCTATTAGTTAAATTTATATTTTTATATAAAAAGACCCATCTTTTATGTGATCTTATTAATTCAAAACCATTATTTATTAAAAGTTCATTGACTTCAATTAAATTATTTTTGGTATTGTTCTCTAGTTCAAAGCCAAGATCTGCAGTTATATAATTTATATTTTTTAGTATCTTTTTTGCTCCATGTAGAACATCTAACTCACTTCCCTCCGCTTCCAATTTTAAAAGCTTAATAATTTCATTTTTATCAAAATAACTATCAAGACGTATACATTCAACTTCTATGGAGTCTAAAGATTCTTTGCTTTTTTCTAAAGATGAGTCTGCTAACTCACCATTTAAATAAAAAGTTTTTAACGTATTCTCACTGTATAATGCATAAGGTTTTTCAACTAAATTTTTAGAATTTTGATTTAAAATGGAAAACTCATATTTACCAGGTTCAAAAGCATAATATGAGAAACTGTATTCTTTAGAGTTGTTGTGTTTTAAAGCATTGTATATTTCACCTATATTCGCTCCACAATCAATTACAATATCATCATTTTCAAACTCAACTTCAGAAAGCATATATTCATCAATCAATTGATCGTACCTATGGTTAATTGATTGCATATAGTATTCGAATCTTTTCTTGTAACCAATAATTAGTTGACTAGAAGAATCTTTGATAAGAAAAGAATATTTATCATTTACACTTATACGAACTGAGTTTCGAATTAAAAAAAGTAACGTATTCCAAAATAAGCAAAACAATCTATGATTTAGTTTGTTTGAAAAATTAATTACAACTCTTATAACAGTTTGGACAAAAAGGTTCCTATTATGAAAATCGATGTACTCGTTCATCTAAATATTCTAATTATTTCTTTTGGAAATTATTAAACAATACTTTTAAACGATAAATGAAGCGTAGAAATATATCTAGAGATGAGATAAATCTAATATAAAAAAGTTGATTATAAACTTTGTAATTTTTTGCATCTTGGTTGTACGTTTTAAGATGATTAAACATATAACTGTTTTTGGGAGGAAATTTATCTTTTCTTATTAAAGCTCTATTAACCATTTCATTCCAATAATGACAGACATATGAATCTTTAATTAAGTTATCTATATCAAGTTGATTACTTTTGTTTTCGAATAGTAAATAGAATTTATCTGCAGGAATTTTATAAAAATAATCCTCGTTTAATGTTTTTTTCATTAGGTCTTCTCTAAGAAAAATTTCAGAAATAAGATTTGGACCTATTTCACCCCAATAAAAATTATAATTTTTTTCTTCAATTCTTGCCCAGGCCTCTTTTATTATGACATCTAAAATATTTGTATTATTGAAAAATAACACAGAGCTCCCTGTGTAGTCTTTATATTCCCTTCCTATCACAAATTCTTTATCTTTAACAAGTGACTGAAAGTCACTCACATTTTTTAAGCAAATACAATCTGCATCAAACCACCACCCACCGTATTTTTTTAAAAGTTCAAATCTAAAAATATTTGAAAAGGATGACATATTTTTCTTTTGGTTTCCTTGAGTAAATTTATTTAACATAGAGATATCAATTATTCGATTTGCATCCATTAAATTAAACTCGTTAAGTTCTCCAATTTTTTTATTTTCTTCAAAATAAGTCCAAATATTTACTTTGAAACCACTGTGCTTGAAAGATCTAAAATTAGCTATTTCATAAAGTGAGAGTTCTCCTGACCAAAAAAAATTTGCTTCATTTGTTCTGTTTTCCATGTCTATTTAGCCAAGCCCACTTCTTTTTGTAAGATTATTAAACAAGCTCGTGTTTGTTGATATATTATTTATGTTATATTTAAATGATTTTTCAATTCTCCATGGATACCGGTGAATTAGTCCTTCTTTTTGGTCATACAACATCCCTGGTTCTCCAAACGCTACAGAATCAAAGATTCCAAGTAAGTAATCTAATTGATGATTCTTGATATATCTTCTCATTCCAAATGGAACTGCAAAGTTTTTAGGCTCAATATTGTTTAATTTTAAAATTTCAAGATTTTCACTTACTTCATATTTAAAGTCTTCCTCGTCAATATTATTTAAAGTTTTATGACTATGTGTATGTGCTCCGATTTCATGTCCATTGACCTTAATTGCTTCGAGCTGATCTATTGTAATTAATAAATTTTTATCATTACATTTGATATCTGAAAGAAATTTTTCTTTTGGCTCAGAAGTGAACTGAATACTATTTAAATAAAATGTTGCTTTAACATCATACTTATTAAAAATTGGAATTGTATCAATCCAGTTTGAGAATCCATCGTCAAAAGTAAATGCCACAGTTTTGTGATTGTTATCGATTCTTTTATTAAATTCATCAATAGTTAAGAAAATATATTCTCTTTCTTTGAAAAACAAGATAATTTTCTCAATATCATTAATTTCCTTTAACCCAGTTTCATGAAAGTAGATTGATATATTGTTTGGTAAATCAGTCTTAAATAGTGATATGTTGATTAATCTTAAGATTTTTTGGAGTGTATTTTTAACCATATTAAGGATAGATTACATATTTAAATTACTTAAATATCTTTCAAGAAAAAATAGCTTCCATATTCTATGGCCATTTATTCTAGATTTGTTTATAGATAAAGACCTTACAACATTTTTGTTTAAGCTTTTTACGTAGTTACCATTATTTATCTGATCTTCTATGAGTTTTATATTTTTGAAAATCCATCCCTCTAAATTAAAAACGAACCCTTGTTTCTTTCGATTTATGAATTCTTTGTTAAAGTCCATATATAAATAATCTTTCAATATATTTTTTGGACTGCTGTTAATAAACGTCCTACTATCAGTTTTCATTATTAATTCAATCAGTCTATGGTCTAGAAATGGTGATCTTACCTCTAAAGAGCTTGCCATTGAAGTCCTGTCGATTTTATGTGTCATCATTTCATAGAGATAAAATTTGTAATCTGAGATCAAAAGTTTTTTATATTCGTCATCTATATCAATCATGAATTTATCGCTAAATCTTGTTTTAGGTTCTAAATTAAGCAATGAAAGTAACTTGATATCTTCAAAATAGGAAGGATAAGAGGTATTTGTTTCTTTTGACTGACGAAGAAAAGTATTACCTGAACCCATAAAGCTTGGATATATTTTGTAAAAATTAGATATTGAGGAAAATAATAAATTTTTCTTCTTCAGTTGGATTCTTAATCTGTCATAACCACCTAATAACTCATCACCTCCATCACCAGAAATTGCAACTTTGTACGAGCTTGAGATTGATTTAGATAATATATATGAAGGAATAGTCGATGGATCCGCATATGGTTCATCAAATAAATCTATTGATTCAAAAATTACCTCTTGGGATACCTTTGAATCTAATTGATGTTCTATATGATTAGTTGAATACTTTGAAACAACTTCATTAATCCATTTAGACTCATCATATTTTTTTTCAAAGTTTTTTACTGAAAAAGTATTAATTTCATTATTTTTCAAGTCATTTTGAGCTTTTATTATTGAAGTAGAATCTAAACCCCCAGAGGCAAAATTTGCTACTGGTACATCAGATTCTAATCTTAATTCAACTGAGCTTCGAAAAGTATTTAAAAACTCTTCTGTATCTAATTTTTTAGTATCTATGAAATCCTCGATTTTCCAATATTGATTAATATTGAATTTATAAATTTCTGAATTCATGTCAACTTCAAGAACACAACCTGGATTTAATTTATTTATGTCCTGGAAAATTGATTTTGGTGATGAAACAACTCCAAAATTTAAATAATTTATAATTTGGTCATTATCGAGTGAAATTGTTTTTTCAATAGTCAACAATGACTTTAGATTTGAAGAAAAAGATATACTATTTTTCGTTTTTTTATAATAGAGTGGTTTTTGACCAACTCTATCTCTTATGAGATATAATTTTTTTATCTTTGAGTCATAAAAGACTATAGAGAATTGACCAATTAATTTTTGAACAAAATCCGGACCAACTACAGAAAATCCATTTAGTAAAACTTCTGTGTCTGAATGATTTGTTTTAAAAGTACATCCTTTACTAATTAGATAGTTTTTTAACTCTCTATGATTATAAATTTCTCCATTAAACAAAATTATAGATTTATACTCTTTTGAAATCATTGGTTGCATTGCCTTGTTTGAAAGATCAATTATTGAAAGCCTGTTGAAAATAAATGAAAAGTATTCTTCACCATTTATTTTAAGGTCATTATTCATTTGTCCATTTATAAATTTTTGTGAATCTGGCCCTCTACATATAAGATGTTCATTAGCATTTTCAAAATTTCTTACATCAAACTTTTCACTAGAAATTTTCCCTATATATCCACACATGTTTATTTCACTTCTGATTCTTTAAGTTGAGTAATTCATCACTATTCAAAAATCTTTTTCCATGCCATCCAAAATGATAAGTTGAATCAAAAATTTGTGATTTGTCTTCTTTATCTAAATTTCTGCCAATTAACGGAACCTCATACGAAAATTTGTACGCTATCTCAAATGGTGCAAATCTAATATTTTCTTCTATAGCTTTTTGGTAGTTTACCAAACATAAAAATACATCCTCAGCAATTCCATTGCAATCTTTAAATAGAGAAGAATACTCAAGAAATTTTTTACTTCTTAAACTAAACCCTCCATTTCCAACTCTATTAATTTTTGAATTTTTGAATGCATCTTTATACATTTCTTTTTTCCATCTTTTTCTAAACTTATATTCTGTTGGCCAAGGCGCTCCAATATAATCATAATCTAAAAAATTATCATCCCAGACATCTGGATTTACTATATGTCCATCATCTTGAATTACTAAAACATGATCAGAATTTATATATTCATTAAGTGTCAAGACGAAATTACTGTAATCATGAATATTTTTAAACTTATTAATTTGAATTACTGAATGTTCGGTTTTTTCAATATTTTTATCTGTGAATAAAATACTATTTTCAAATGTAAAAAAATTTTTACAATAATCTAAAGCTTTTAAAGATTCTTCTGGATTTTTACAATTTATGGAAATGATATCAATTGGTAATTTTTTTCTTTTGGACTGATTATTAATTACCATCACAAAGAATTCTATAAGGCAAAATTAATAAATTGTTGTATATTTTTTTTAAATTTCTATGTTAAAAGAGAGATTATAATATGAAGAAATTATGAGTTTATCAAAAATCAACCTGACCTATGTATTTGGTGCTGGTCGACTAAAAAAAATTAATTCAAGCGATTTAATAGCAAAAGAATTCTTTTACGGATATTTCTCAATGTCAGAAAAGTATAATTGTAATATTGTTGAAATGAATTTCCCTCATGAAAAAAATAATATTTTTTTAAAAATACTTGATAAAGTATTAAGAAAACTCACTAGGTTTCCTATTTATACAAAAGATATCTTGTCATTTGAAAATTTTAAAAAATTAAAGTCAGCTGACAAGCTAATTCTTACTACAGATCTACTTGCTTTTTCACTTTTGCCTTTTTTAATAATTATTAAGATCTTTAAGAGGATAGATATCTATGTAATAGCAATGGGTCTCTATGGAAGGAAATCAAAAAATGTAATTATTAATTTATTTCAAGGTATATATATGTTTTTACTTCACAGAATCACAAATTCATTTATTTTTCTTGGTAAAGGTGAATATATTAGAGCTTCAAAATTAAAAAAAAAGTTTGAAAAAAAATTTCTTTTCCTGCCTTTTTCGGTGGATACACATTTTTGGAAAAAAGATAAGAGTACTAGATATATTGATTCATCAAAAGAAGGAGTCTTGTTTATAGGTAATGATGGAAAAAGAGATTTTGATTTGGTTCAGCAACTTGCTGATGAGATGCCAAATATAAGATTTACACTGATAACAAAACAAATATCAGAGTGTAATTCGGAAAATGTTGAGTTGATAAGTGGTAGCTGGGGAGAAAATACTTTATCTGATGAAGAAATTAAAAATTATTATATTAAATCTAAAATTACAATTATTCCTTTAAGGGAAACAATACAACCATCCGGGCAAAGTGTTGCTTTGCAATCAATGTCGTGTGGTACACCTGTAATGATTACAAAGACAGAAGGATTTTGGGATGATGCTGAATTTAAAGATCAAGAAAATATAATATTCGTTAATTCAAAAATGATTAGCGATTGGAAAGATAAAATAAATAAACTCTACTTTGATGATTTGTTATTAGAAAAAATCTCGATAAATAGTATTAGTACAATTATGACGAAATACAATTTAAATGCTTTCGCAAAAAATTTAGAAAAAATTATTAGTAATTAATTGTTAAGAAGCATGTATATTTATAGTTAACATTTAAATTATGTCAAAAAAAATTATTGTATTTGGTAGCAAAGGTCTCGTAGGAAGCTCTGTTACAAGATTATTAAAAAATTCTGATTATGAAATAATTGCGTCATCGCGAAATCATACCAATTTGTTTTTTTTTGACGAAGTTAAAAAATTAATTGAAGAAAACAAGCCAGATTTGATAATCAATGCAGCAGCAAAAGTTGGTGGCATTCTTGCAAATGACACTCAGAGAACTGATTTCTTGCTTGAAAATTTAAAGATCAACATCAATATACTTGAAGCAATAATACCTTTTCCAGAAATAGGTATTATCAATTTAGGTAGCAGTTGCATCTACCCTCTCGATGCCAAAAATCCAATTAAAGAATCTTCGTTTATGGGTGGAGAATTAGAGCCTACAAACTCACCTTATGCAATGGCAAAACTTACTGCGATTGAATTAGGAAGGTCTCTAAAAACTCAGTATGGGCATAAAATCATAAATCTTATGCCAACTAATCTATATGGGCCGAATGATAACTTTGATCACGAAACTAGTCATGTCATACCGGGGCTTATTTCAAGAATGTACAAGGCTCATAAAGGGAATCAGAAAGTATTTAAAATTTGGGGTTCTGGAAATCCATTGAGAGAGTTTTTATATGTTGATGATTTATCAAGTTGTATAAAATTTATAATTGAAAATAAAATACCAGTTGACTTGATAAATGTTGGTAGTGGTGAAGAGATATCAATACTAAATTTGTCGAAAAAAATTCAAGAAATTATTGGATTTGAGGGAGACTTAATTTTTGATACTAATAAACCTGATGGAAATCCCAGAAAATTTTTAGACTCTACTGTTATAAATAATCTAGGTTGGAAATCAGAGGTTAATTTAGATACGGGTCTAGAAAAAACATATAAGTGGTTTTTAAAAAATATTTAAACCTTAATTTTTCCTTATTGGATTTTCCCAGGTAGGTTTAATTAAATTATTTTTCATTAAAATTTCTTCTTGCTTAGCAAGCTCAATATCTGATTCAACCATCATCTTTACCAAATCAGAAAAACTTGTGGTTGATTGCCAACCTATTTTTTTCTTTGCTTTTGAAGGGTCTCCTAAAAGATAATCAACTTCATTAGGTCTTAAATATCTTTCAGAGGTTTCAACATAATCGGACCACTCTAAACCAACTTCTTTAAATGCTAGCTCAGCAAACTCAGATACTTTATGAGTTTCTCCTGTAGCAAGTACCCAATCTTCGGGAGTATCAAATTGCATCATTTTCCAAGCACCCTCCATGTAGTCACCAGCAAAACCCCAATCTCGTGAAGCTTCCAAATTGCCAAGAGTTAATTTACTTTGGATACCAAGTTGAATCCTACCAACTGCTCTTGTTATTTTTCTTGTTACAAAAGTTTCACCTCTATGCGGTGATTCATGATTAAACAAAATACCATTCACGCAGAAAAGATCATACGACTCTCTGTAAATTTTTGTCATATCGTGAGCAAAAACTTTAGATGCGGCATATGGACTTTTTGGTTCAAACAGACTTTCTTCATTTAACTTTTGTTTTGCAGAACCACCAAACATCTCGGAGGAGGATGCTTGGTAAAATTTAACTTTTTTATCAATATGCCGGATCGGCTCTAACAAAGAGAGTGATCCTAAAGTACCTACCTGGCTTGTAAAAATTGGATTTTTAAATGATACTGATACATGAGATTGAGCTGCAAGGTTATATACTTCGTCTGGTTCTATAAGATTAATTAATGAACTAATAGATGCTGAGTCAAGTAAATCTGAATAATGAAGATTCAACCTTCCGTCACTTGAATATTTAGAAATTAATGGATCGATTCTTGATGTATTTATAGATGAAGATCTTCTTATCGTTCCATGAACTTCATAATCATTATCGAGCAGTAATTTAGAAAGATAGTAACCATCTTGTCCTGTAATTCCAGTTACTAATGCTTTTTTCATATAGGAATAATCTTAATTAGTAGGTTGAAATATATAAGAAATAGTTAAATTAAAATTTCTCATTCAGAATTAGAGCTAAAAATGAATAATAAACCATTGGAAATCTGACACTTTCCATTGAAGCATCAAAAGAAGAAGTCATCAACATTGGTAATAGATATAACAATATGTGAAAATTTTTATATTTTTTATACCAATAAAGAAAAATACTTAAATGAAATATGATCACAAGAAAGAGTTGAATTACTCCCCCTCTGCCTAATGTGTAAACCAAAAAGTTATGTGGATTTTCGTTTGTACCATCTGTTCCAGTTCTTGACCAATGATTCATCGAAGGAAGGATTTCATTGTAACCAAAACCTTTGTAAAAAATGTCGTTTCTTCTTTCTCCTTGATTTCTAATTAATTCATATCTTGAATCTTCTGTATATTCCGAATACCAAAATAGATCTCTGTAAACATCTTGCCAAATCTGTAATCTCCAATTGGCCATTTGCTCTTGAGAATAAAGCCTTCCATCCATTACATAAAATGAATAAAAAATTTCTCCTGTATTTTTCTCACTAACTAAATTGTTTAAATTTTCTTGAATAGTTGAAGCATTCAAAGGTTTATCAACACCCAACTGATCGTAATATTCTTCACCTGTTTTTGTAAAATTAAAATTTCCATAAATGTGAAACGACGAAACAAAAAATACGGGGATACATAATAAAATAAGTCCGAATGATTTAAGTTTTTCATTCTTTATTAATTTAAAATAAAAAAGCAAATTAAAAAAAATGAATAGTGCAGCAGGGAAAAAAGCACCTTTACTTTTATATAAGAGATAAGGAAGGTATATGGAACTAGATAAAAGAAAATAGCTAAAATCCTTAAAAGACTGTCTATAAATTAATCTCAAAACATAATTTGTTGCGATGTATATTACTAACAAATCGGATGCTTTTACAAAGTCAAATTTATCAGAGTAATTATAGAAAAAATCAATTAAAAATTGTGGAAATCTAATAGTGCTGAGAATATAAAGAATCGGTAAAAAAAATGGAATGAGCTTAAAAAACAAATAATCTGTTTTTATATTTTTCGTAAGAAATATTGAGAAGAATAAAAAAGAATAAGTCCAAACATACGAACTACTTTTAAAAGTATATGTATTTGTAAAAGAGCCATCAGTTGTTAGAACAATTAAAATAAAGCTGATAACAATTAACTTGTAAGCGTAAAAGTTCAGTTTATTTAATTTAAAATATTTATTTTCAAATGGTAAGAATAAGATAAATATTGCAACCAAGAGAGAAAACCCGATTAAAAGTTCTCCAATTCTTAATCCAAAAATATATACCCCTGTAAAAGATCTTCCAAAAATTATTACTAAAGATAAAGTTACAAAAAAAATATTAATTGCTGTTTTTATATAAAAATTTTGATTTTTGGTTAACATATTAATTTACAATAATGCCTTTAATTTTTAAATATGCTCTATAAATAAATGAAATGGTTGCTTTTGAATATTTATTTCTGAACAAATATTTTTTTAAAGACCAAAATAACCTATATACTATTTTTTTGTTTGGTCCGACAAAATTAATATTTTTTTCAATGGCTGGGCTATTGTTTACAAGGTTTTCAAACAAGTCTAAATATTCTCTACACATAATGTCTGAGTTATATGGATAGTCAGACATTTTTGACTCATAAAATTTATAGTTATCTATTATTTCGTCTAATTTTGATTCAAAATTTTCATCCTCAAACATAATTCCATATCCTTCACAAAACTCTGGTATACCTCCACTGTTTATATATAAAATTGGAAGACCACATTGAGCTGCTTCAATGTGATGATTGCCAGATGGCTCATTCAGTGATGCTGTAATGTAGATATGATTCATTTTTAATGCTTTTGCCATCTCTTCTCCATCAAGTGGCTGAATATGTATAGTGTTTTTAAACACATTTTCAGGAATATTTCCAATATAAGTAAATTCGATACTTTCTTTATATTTTTCAGTTTGGAGCATGACATCTAGTTTTGTGTAAATATCAAAACCTTTGTACCAATTATCGCTCCAGTGATGTGTCACAATTTTTAACTTATCTCCAGGTTTTAATACAGCTTTATCTTTTGAGTTAAAAATTTTTCTATCTGAACCACTCATTATTACTGAATTATTATTATCAAGACCCTTGTCGTAATAAAGTTTCATGAGCCAACTACTTACAAAAACTGTAGCATCTGCACATGAATTTGCATCAATAAATAATTCATTTTGTCCAATTGTATTTTTTCTTTCATCACACTCATTTATTCTATGAACAACTTTTACATCATTATTTATAAATTTTTTATATCTATGTATGTCAATATGATCATAATTTGAAGAATATGATGATTTTCTAGGATCAGTCAACAAAATCAAGTCAATGTCATCATCATAAAGGTCATGAATTACGTCATGTCCCAAATTATTTAAATAATTTGTTAGATTTTTTGCAAAAAGATTTCCACCACCCCATGGCCCAGTGAATATTTTAGAACCAATACTAATTTTCATACAAAGCCTTAAATTCATTGATGAATACTTCAAAACCCATTGGAATTTTGTATTTGATTACATTTTGATATGGAATGTCAATATTTGGTATTGCGTTTGAGAAGTTCTCCATTGTAAAGATTGATTCATTTGCAAGTATTTCACTAGCGATTCCAACATCTGTTGAGATAATAGGTGTTTTTGTTATTGCACATTCTACAATAGATTGGGGTCCTCCTTCAACTCTTGAAGAGACAATATATAAATTTAAACAATTATATAATTCATTCAATGCAACCGTATCAATCATTGGAAAATAACTATAACTTATATCTAATTCTTGAAGTTTGTTTATAACAAAATCCCTTCTATTGCCAGTAAGTACAACGTGAAGATTTTCAATTGTAGAATTAAAATTTTGAACAATTTTAATAAAGTTGTCAGGTCCCTTTTCAAGTTTTGGTGATAAATTGTCATGACCTTCTGTATCTCTTTGAAATGAACCAACTAAATATTGTTCATTCAAAAAATTATATTTTTTTCTTACCTCTTCTTTATTGTCTATTGTGTAGAATTTTTTTTCATCGATCCAAAAGGGTGCGTAAAAAAAAGGTTTTTCTGTTATTTCAGCCAAAGTTCTAGCAGTTTTTGTTGAGATAATATGATATTTATCAACGTATTTATCGAGTTCTAAAAAGTCATCTGCATCAAATTTTATTTTGTCAATATGATGAATTGTACAAATAACTTTTTTGGAATTTAAATATCTTTTTGATAATGATTTCCAGGTCCATGGAGAAATAACCCAGACAATATCAGATCTTGAAATAAATTTTGTAGTTAAATTTGGATTACTTAATTTCCATTCCTTTACAAATCTATCAACAACCCATGACTCTTTTGGAGAATTCAAGTAAATTTTCATTAAATATTCAACTCGTTCGGAACTATGTTTTTTCTTACACACTCAGCATAATATTTTTGTTGTTCCTTTTTATTTACTGAAATGTTTCCCTTCATGTTGAGAATATAAAGTGGTTCTTTCAAAATTTTTACTTTATAATTTCTCATTAATAAATCAGACATTAGTTTGTAATCCTGCGAGTAATAGAAGTTTTCGTTGTATGAACCAATTTCCTGTAAAACTTCTCTTTTTATAAGTAGTGTTCCATGAACAAATGGGTTTTTAAATTGCATAATTATTTTTGGGGAAATATAAAAAGATTTTGAGGGAGTTACTTTTTTGGTTTCTTTAATAAATGCTCTTGTAGAGCAAGCATCAAGATTATTTTTTTCTAAAAAATTAATCTGTTTTTCAAGTCTATTTACATCACTTATATCATCCGCATCTTGTCTAGCAATAAAGTTTGTATTTGTTTTTGAAATTAATTTATTTAAAGATTTAGTTAATCCTAAATTAGTATCGTTCTTAAATACCTGAATACGATTATCAATTTGAGAAAAATCTTTATAGATTTCATAAGTACTGTCTGTTGAACCATCATCAAGAAGTAAAAGTTTAATATTGTCATAAGTTTGATTTAATATACTTTCGATTGATTCTTTAAGAAAAGTCTCACCATTATATGTAGACATTAGGACCGATATAAATGGAGCAGCCATTTTATTTAGAAACACTTTCAAAATTTTCTAAAAATATTTTTTCGTTAAGTTTTTCCGTGATATATTTCTTATTTTCAGAACCTATTTCTTTTAATAACTTGTGATCATTAATTACCATAAGTTTTTTTTGTAAATCTTTATTGTTATTATTTTCAAATGACAATTCATAATTTTTTGGAAAAAATTCTTCAATTCCCCCATTTGAAGGAAATATTGCTGGTACCCCAAGAAATGATGCTTCAGATAAAAGTGTTGGCTGTCCCTCAAGCAACCTAGTCGCGGAAACAACGGCTAAAGATTTATTAATCATTTCAAGAACATCTTGATTTGATTTTTCTCCTAAAAAAATAATATTATCACTCTTGTACTTTGTTTTTAATGAATTATAAATTGGGCCGACCCCAACAAGCTTCAATGAAATATCTTTTAACCCACAATCTAGAAAAGCTTTAATTAGTAAATCTACACCTTTTTCTACTGACATCCTTCCTGCATAAATTATATATTTTTCTTTTTCGGCAACATCAAGGGCATCATTAATGTCTAAAACATTAGGTAATACACTAATATTTTTTGTTCTGATCTTATTTTCATACATAAAATTTTTATGAAAATCTGTGAGTAAAATTACATTAAATGCTTCGTCCTGTATTATTTTTAAATATTTTTTACCGTATAAGATTACAAAAAAAGATTTTAAATAACTTTCCCCAAAATATTTATTAAAAAATTTATTTTTAGATTTACTAAAACCACACCCCATGCACTCATTTTGATTAACTAAATGTTTTGACGCGGAGAAATACCTTGTACAGTTATATCTAAAATTGTGAATTTTCAATAGCGTTTTAATATTTTTCTTTTTTAACACACTAAAAATAGCGAGAGAGGCTTTGTACCAAGTATTATGAACATAAACTAAATCAGGCTGAAATTCATCTATTATTTTTTCAAGAATCTTTTTACTCTTTCGATTTTTTCCAGTAAAAAAGGTAAAGAGGTCATCAATGATGTTTACATTCTGATTTGAAAAGTAAAGTGAATGTAAATCATAATGTTTTTCAAGTATTTTTATTTCGTTTTTAACAGCTATATCTTCGCCACCAATAATACGGTAATTCGTATGAACAACGAGTAATTTTTTCATATTTCATATTTAGCTTATACATTTACTTGTATTTTGTGAATAAAAAGAAGTTATTATTAAGAAAGTGAAGGTTGTTTACTTTTTTACTTACGGTTATACCTTAAAAATATGGGAAGAATCAGGAAGCCTAGAAAGAGAATTCAGGTTTTTCAAATATTTAAATGAGAATTATGGTGTTAAATTTACTCTTGTAACTTATGGTGATGAATTAGAACATAAGTATGTAGATAATATAGATTATTTGAATGTTATTCCAATATATGAATATTTAAAGTTTCATAAATCTAAATTAGTAAGATATCTTTACTCGTTTAGAATTCCTTTTAAGATTAAAAAAATCATAGGGAAGTTTGATTTAGTAAAGCAAAATCAACTACTTGGATCATGGGTAACAATCCTATTTAAATTGGCAACAAGAAGGCCTCTATTGACAAGAACTGGATACGATATGTATTCATTTAGTGTTTATGAAAACAAAAATTTTGTTTTAAGATTCTTATATTACTTACTTACTCAAATAACACTTCTTATGAGTAACTCATATACTGTAACGTCTGAAAAAGATAAAAAAGTATTAAAAAGATCTTACATGTTCGGCAAAAAAAATATTGATTTAATTCCAAACTGGGTAGAAATTAACGATGTACAAGATGATAAGAATAGACATGAAAATAGGATTCTATGTATTGGCAGGCTTGAACCACAGAAAAATTTTTCATATGTGATTGAGAGTTTAAATGGATCAGATATTCAAATTGATATTTACGGTGAGGGTAAATTAAAAAAATACTTGTTAGAACTTGCAGAAGAGAACAATGTAAAAGTCAATTTTTTTGGAACAGTTCCTTACTTCAAACTTCAACAAATCTATAAAGATTATACTATTTTTATTTCTTCTTCAAAATATGAGGGGAATCCAAAAACAATTTTAGAAGCTATGGCCTCAAAATGTTTGGTTTTTGCTTCAGATATTCCTAACAATCTTGAAATTATAAAGAACAATGAAAACGGTTTCTTATTTAATTTCAATGACGATCTATCAAAGATGATAAATAATATTCTTGAAAATCAATTAGAAATAAAAAGAATTACTGATGAATCATTTAGAACTGTTTGTGAAGCTAACAGTATAAGTAAAGTTGCCGAGCTGCAAATAAATTCTTACAGGAAGTTAGTTACTTAATCTTTTTAAAAAAAGGTAACTTGATATTATTTTCGTTTAATATTTGTTCTAAATTTATATTTGTAATAATTCCATTCTTATGCATTTTTTCATTTTGACCAACCCATCCTGAAATCCAAAAAGTATAAAAATTTAATCCGGCATAACTAGAAACTAGCTTGAAATAATTCATTAGTGCTGCATCTTCCAAATTTGGAAAATCTAAATCATCATAATATAAGATAAATTCTTCAGATAAATTACCTTCAATTAAGTTTGTAAATTCTTCTAAAACCCCTTCTTTGGTATGCATTGCATCTGACATTACAAAATCATATTTTAAATCTAAAGCTTTTGAAAAACTTTTTGCATCTGATTTATTTAGAACATCCCCTTTAAAGTAGTAAATATTATTCGTGTATTCCTTTTTATGAAATAAGTTTTCAATATTTTCATCAGATATAAATTTATCACTAAACGTACTAACTATTTTGTTTATGTCATATGCAACTAATTTAGAATTTGTCAGCTGATAATTTACTTGCCTAAAATTTTTCATTACAGAAACACCTATTTCTAAATAATTTAATTTATCTTTTTTCATATTTTTCATTAAATAGATAATTAAATCTGTATATGTAGGATTGTTATCAATTTTCTTATCTATATTCTTAAAAATATGTTGTGGTATTCCAAAATCGTTTTTTGTATATTCATCAACTGATATAAAGTTTTTAATTTTGCTTAAATTCTCCCTGTTGATTGAAATAATATCATTTAACAATTCTGAGTTATTTGATAAATAAATTAATGTGACGAATTTCCAGAAGAAAAGTTCCAAAAATTTATAAGCTTTCAAATAATAATGTTTTATTTTCTTTGACATTGTCAATCGTCATATTACCTTAATGGCAAAAATTATGATCTCATTTAAATTCTATAAGTCTTTGATTATCCTTTACAGATATTTTTAGATGGTAGTCGTATCCTATAAAGTTTTCAGGACTATGTGTTGAGTTGATAATAGTAATATTTTGATCTTTTAAAATGTTAAAAATTAATTTTTTTGTATCTAAATCCAAATTTGAAGTTGATTCGTCCAGTATTAAAATTTCAATTCCTGATATCAATGCTCTAATAAATGAAATTTTTTGCATTTGACCTGTCGAAAGTTTTTTGTTTGAGACATTTTGATTAAGATCTATAGTTTGATCATTTCCAAATAACTTAAATTTTTCAATGTAAGATATTAAAATTTCGTCATCATGATCCTTTGTGCTGCCATATAGTATATTTTCTCTTAACGAAGAGTTTAAAATCATTGGAGTAGCACTAACATAACCATATTTATTTGAAAAAGTTTTAACTTTTCCATTGGTTGGGTAAAAAATTCCAGACATAAGTCCCAAAAGAGTACTTTTGCCAGATCCGTTAGGTCCAGTAATTATTGTATGTTTGTTTCTACTTATATTTAGGTTGAGCGAAATAAACATATCTTCTTCTGTTCCTAAATATTTAAATGAAACTGAATCAAAGACAATGGCATCTTCAATATTCAAAGATTGATCAACTTCGAAATTATCCCCGGAAACAAGATCTTTGTTCTTTTCAATTTCATAAAGTTTTTCTAAGTAAACATGAAAGGCTGAAACAGTATGTATGTTTTTGTTAAAAATTCCTAGTGATTGAAAAAGTCTTAATAATATCCCAATAAAATCAAAAGTTAAATACTTTATAAAATCAAAAAAAACTAGAAGGATAGATAAAACAAATAATGTAAAAAAGTTTGGCATTAAAGTATTTGCTGTTCCAACTTTAATATCGTTTAATCTTGAATTATAAAATTCATCTAAGCTTGCTCTAAAGTTAGTTATTTCTTTTTTTACAAATTTTAAAATTTTAATTAAAAATAGATTATCTAACACTTTTTCAAGATCAAGGCTAATTTTTTGTCCCGACTCGTAGGCTATATGGGCAAATTTTCTTCCTTGCTTAGTCAAATATAAGGTTGGCAAAAAAAGTATTAAGCTTCCTCCTGCAAAAGTTGCAACAGCTTGGAAATTACTTAAAAGCAAATATCCAGTAAACACAATTATTTGTAAAAAACTTCCAAAAAAAGTTGCAAGTGTTGAATAAAATCCACCAACCTGAGCACTTAAAGTATTGACATAATAATAAGCATCAGAAATAGAGACATTGCCACGAGTAAATACTTCCTCTAATAAATGAACTCTCAAATTTCTTTCGATGTCTATTTGAAGATTAGTTGTTATCACTTTTTCAAAATATATAAATAAAAATCTAGATATTATGAAGAAGGGCAAACAATAAGGCCTGTCAAGAAAAAAAGTGATTACAGTATTGTTAAATTGTATTTCTTGATCAAACAAAACTGAAAAATATAAAATTATCATAATGTCAAAAAAAACAAGAAGATTCAAAATAATAGCTAACAAAAAAATTCTTTTTTTCTTATTACTGGTTTTTGTTAATTTTGATACCTTTATTAGATCTTCATAAAATATATGTAATTTCTTAAACATTTTCTATATCAAAACAATCATATTGGTTAACAATATTTAACTGTCAAAAAAAATAATTAACTCTGATCATTTTGTGTTGATGCAATAAGGCCAGCACCATTTTCATAAATTAAATTTAAATTATTTTTTTCGATAAATAATTTATTTGTATGGATATTTTCAACTAATAATAAATATGGTTTTTTTTGAACTTTGTTTCTGATGTAAGCATCAAGATTAGGGCTTCCTCTACCTGGAATTTGAAGTGAATAAGTGTGAAAATTATCAAGCTTAGATTTATCTTCAACCATTCTTGATGCAAAATATACATGAGAATCTGTAACTAATTTTAGATCTTTTTGTATATTCATTTGTGAAATGTAATTTTTAAGCTGTCTAATTTCAATATACTCTTCAGCTGATAAATAAACTTTCGGAAGAAGTGAAAAGATTCCAATAGCTGAAAATAAAACTATGTACTTGAAGTCAATTAGCCTGAAAATGTTAAAGAATAATGGGGTTAAAAGTATTAATGCTCCATCTATATTTCCATCGTTTCCTCCAGCTTTGAAAAGACCAAGATATATTGCAAAGAAAGAAGGCAAAATAATTGAATATATTGGATTACTTACGATTATTTTTAAGACATATTTAGGACTAAAATCTATAATACCGTTAAATCTAAGGCCTAGAACATACACAAACCCAACTAGAAAAAAAAGTCTTAAAATTACTAGATAATGTTCTGATAAAATCAATAAAGGTGACGTAAATCCATCATCACTAAAAATTTCATAATTCCAATACTGAATTTGATCTAATTCAGGATGAAAATAAAAGCTTAATAAACCTGTAATTGAGGAAAGCGAAAATATTATATTTTTAATATTTCTATTAAAAAAAGTAAAAAATAGAAATCCAATTATAAAAGAGACATATTGCTGTTTAAAAATAATAGGAATGCTATAAAGATAACCTAAAAATACATATATAAATATATTTGAATTATCTTTTAATCTTAAAAAAGAGTACAAAATAAAAAAACCTAGTGTCTGAGCAATAATTGATGGTTTAAATTGTAGAGTGTAGTCAAACCATCTAGGAAGCAATATTATTAATAAACTTAAATAAATAAATGAGTCTGTTCTGGATATAGAAATTTTAAAAAGGTCTTCAGTTATTTTTCTTTGAATTTCAATAAATAAAAAGAGAAAAAGAACGGAGAAGCAAATAATAAATTCAAATATAAAATCAATCACCCCTAAATTTAGAAACAATAATGCTACATAAGCAAGCCCTGGTGTGTAGACGCTTACTCCTTTTACATTTTGTTGATTATTTTCTGGATAAAAAGTACCAGTTTCAAGAAAGTTTTCTGCCATAGCAACATATTCTGACACAACCCACCTGTCAACATGTCCCAAAGATATTATTAATGAAAAAATGAATAACACCAAAATAAGATATTTTTTAAAATTAGATGTAGGTTTAATCATTTATTTGATATTTTTGCAATCCCAATATACATTGTATCTAAAAAATTATTTGGATCTTCAATAGGAAAGATTATATCTTCATAAATATTTTTTTCTATGAATTGTCTATATGGTGATTCGGTTGAAGTTTCATCTGAAATTATTATTTTTGGAAAAATTTTTTTTTCAGATAAATAATCAAACAAAAATTTCTCGCTATTAAATTCATGAGTTGAGCTTATAATTATAGAATTTTCTAAGTCTGAATTTTCAAAACTTTCCAATACATTTTCAACTTTTGAGTAAATTAAATTTATTTGTTTATTTAACCTATCTTCAATCAAAATTCCTTTTCTTAAATTGTACTCAACACCAACATAATTTATATTGTTAAGTTTATATTGATCTATTAGGTTCCATACTAAATAACCCGTTCTTCCCTGATCTATCCCAAATTCGAAAATATTTTCAATTTTGGTTTCTTTGAGTAATATATATGGGATCATTCTGTAATCCCATTTAGGGAGTAAGTCAAGATCAACTGTTTTGATTCTTTTTGAATTTTTATTTTTTTTCAAAATTACTTTTTGTAATTCATTAAATTTTTTTAAAATTGAGATTTCTTCTATTTCAAAAAATTTTGACAATATGAAAGATATATGTTTAATTTGTCTTTCTTTAAGATAAAAAGAAAAATTAGTATGTTCGTTTGAATTTAATAACCAAATTAATCCCTGTCTCACAGCATGAAAAATCTTTTTAAGAAAATACAATATTCTTTTAAAAGGAATTAGGAAATAAAGTAGTTTCGACATATCTCTAATAGTAATAATTACTTATAAACTCTGTAAAATTATAAAATGATAAACAATACACTAAGTTGTTTCCCATGAAAAAACTTTTAAAAAATTCATACTTTTTAGACTTTCTTATTGCAGTAAGTTGTCTTTTGTTTGTTTCAGTCAATAGTGTATTTTCAGTGGATTTACTACCTGTATTCATAACAGATCTTCTAAATGAACAAACCATAATTCTTTTTTATACATTACTGTTAAGCGCTCTATTTGTTGGAACCAAATATATAACTAGTAGATTTTTTGATCTTGGTATAGAAAAAACAAAATTTAATTTTCTAATCTTTTTTCTAATATTTTTTTCAATTACCTACATGTTAAGAATTTTTACATTATCAAGAATGTACATCATAATTATGACTATTGTATTTTTGTTCTTTTCTCAATTACAATTCTTTATTAAAAATAACAAGACAGCTAAAAATTATTTGTTTTTACCAGTTGCATTATCTATTTTTATTTTTTCATCTTTTTTTAATCTAAATGATGAAATTGAGGCTGAAGATTTAAGTTCTGACCAAGAAGAGATAGTGAGCGTTGAAGAAATGTACGCTAAATTTACACCATCTTTTATTGGTGAATTTAATATCAATGAGACTTTTAAGCTTAGAAAGTATTCAATTTGTTGTCAGGATTTTAAATATGTTAAATATGGTCAAAAAAGTTTAGGAAGTATAGAAGTGGTTGATGATGAACTTTATTATTTTTCAGGCAATATGGTTTTCCATAAATACAGTCTTCAAGAAATGGTGAAATCAAAGGAAAGATTAAGTTTTGAGTTAATACCATCAAATATAAAGGATATAGTGTCAAATCAAAATCTTTTTATTGGTAACTGGGAAAGTATAAAAGATACTTTAGTTTTTGATAATAAATTATATTTGAGCTATGTCGAAGAAGTGGAGGAAGATTGTTTAAATATAAGAGTGCTCTCTGCAAACTTCCCTTCAGATCAAATAGAATTTGAAATATTTTTAGAGTTTGACGAATGTGTCATGAGAACAAATGAAGTATTTAACGCACATCAAAGTGGTGGCAAGCTGGAAATAACAAATGCCGGCATGATCATAATGAGCCTTGGTGACTTCCGACAATATGATAAGTCACAAGATCCAAAAAGTGTTTTTGGAAAAATCTTAGAAATAAATCCAAAAAATGGTGAGTTTACAATTGTAGCTTTAGGTAGTAGAAACTCACAAGGACTAACAATTTCAAAAACTGATGAAAATATATTTTTAGAAACTGAGCATGGGCCAAAAGGTGGGGATGAAATAAATTCTTTTAATATAGATGAATTAACTAATTTTGGATGGCCAATTAGTTCCTACGGTGATCATTATGATGGAACATTTAAAGAAGAGGCACCTTTGAACAAAAGCCATAAAGATTTTGGATTTAAAGAGCCAATTTATTATTTTTCATATCATACTGTAGGATCTCACGGTATTTCGGATATTGAAATAAATCATTTCGTTGATTCAAATAGCTATTTTGTAAGTACCTTAAATGGTAGAGTTTTTTATGATCTGATTATTTCAGATAATTACAAAAAAATATCAGAAATTAATACTTATCGATTAGGAGAAAGAGTAAGAAATATTATTTATTATAAAAAAAATAATCTTTACATTCTTTTGCTAGAAGATACTCCATCCATTGCATTACTTGAAATAGGTACAAAAAAATGAAAGTAATGATTATTGGAGCTGGGTGGGCTGGAGCAAGTTGTGATTATCTCCTGAGGCAAAATAACATTGAAAGTCATATTTTTGAATCAAAAAATGTTGTTGGAGGACATTCAAGATCTGAAAAGTTAAATAATGTAATTTATGAGCCAAACGGTCCACATATATTTCATACGTCAAATAAAGATGTAAATAATTTTGTTCGAAAATTTGGCATGAATAGAAATTATTCACATCAAATCAAATCACGAATATATCCTAAGTCGTTGAAAGGTGAGAGCAAGTTAGTTTCTTGGCCGCCACAGGTATCGGAATTAAAAGAATTCAAAGAGTGGAAACTTATAAAAACAGAATTAGATAATTTACCAAAAGAGCCAAATATTAATAATTTTCAAGATTATGCAGTATCAATTATGGGAGGTATTTTATATGAACTGTTTATAGAAGGATACACTATAAAACAGTGGGGAACAGAACCTAAAAATCTTTCTTCGGAATTTGCACCAAAAAGAATTGATTTAAGAACAGACGATAACAAAAATATTTTTAAAGATAAATGGGAATATTTTAATCCAGAAGGCTCTGGTGAAATTATTGAAAATATCTTGGCAGACTCAAAAGTAGAATTTAATTCAGAGATAACTATTGAAAATATTGATAATTATCTTGATTCTTATGACGCTTTGATAATAACGTCAGCTCTTGATTTGTACCTTCAAACTGAGGATGTGCTTGAATGGAGAGGAATAAAAAGTGAGCCTGAATACTTCGAAAATTTAAATGAAGAAGATAAACATACGGAAGCTTATCAGATAAATCATCCTTCACTTAACGAAACATTTACTAGAACCATAGAAACAAAACATGCCTCAGGTCAAAAAATAAAAGGTTCTGTAGTATGTAAAGAATACCCAGTAGAGAAAGTAAGACATTACCCCGTGTTGTCAAAAGATAGTAAAAATAAATATTTAAATGATCAGCACAAACTAACAATTAAAAATAATACAAAAACACCAGTTTTATTCTGTGGGAGGTTAGCTAATTATCAATATATAAATCAGGATGAGGCAATACTTCAAGGATTTAATACGGCAAAAAAATTAATTAATGAGAGTAATAAATAATTTATGAAGTCATTAGTAATTATGCCATTTTATAACGAAGGTGATATCTCAAAAATTTATTCTCAAGAAATTATATCAACATTTGTTAAGTCTTCAGATTTTCAATTTGATTTTTTATTGGTTGATGATGACTCGAGTGACAATACTTACCAAATGTTAAAAGAAGTTTCTGATTTATATTCAAATGTTATTATTAAAAAAAATAAAAATAATTATGGTCATGGTCGAACAGTTGTAGAAAGTTATCAATATGCTGTTGAGAATAAATATAAAATTACTGTACAGATAGATGGTGATAATGCGGGTGACCCAGAATCAATAATCAAAATGATAGAATATGCATTTGCAGAGAATCTTGATGTTTGTCTTGCGACCAGAATGAGAAGGCCAGACAATATTATTAGAAAAATTATTACAAGAGTACTATTTTTAAATCTTTTCTTGTTATACGGGGTTAAGTCTAATGATTCGAACGTTGGAATAAGATTCATGAAAGTATCATTTTTAGAGAAAATTAATTTGAATTTCCTCAAAACTTTACTTATCCCAAATGCATGTATTACTGCGTTTGCGTACAGTAAAAAATTTAAAGTTGCAAATTATCCAGTTATAATGCGAAATAATTTACGTCCTCAAAGAGCGGGGGAACAATGGGGATCAGGAAACAGTTTAAAATCTGTATATAAATTATTAAAAGGCTCCGCAAAGTGTCTCATAGAAGTAAACACCGCTTTCAGAAAAATTATGTAAAAAGTTTTTTAAACAAAATAATTTAATCAACTGTTTTCCAAAGATGTAAGCACGCTATTGATCTAAAAGGAGACCATATTTTTGCATATTCATCATATTTTTTCCAGTCACTATTTAAATCAACTATTAAACTCTTATTCATTGCTAATCTTAAGCCAGCATCTTTAGAAGTAAAAACATCTAATTTTCCAAGACAAAATATCTCAAACATACTTACAGACCATGGACCAATTCCAAAAACTGACAGTAATTGTTTATATAATTCTTCTTCATCTAATGTGGCTAGGTCGCCAAAAGTGTTGTCTAAAAAAAGTTCTGAAAGATTTTTAATTGTTTTTGATTTATTTTTTGTTAGGCCAAGTTTTTTAATTTCATTAATTGAAATATTTTGAAAATTTGTTTCGTTTAAATACTCAGTTTTAAAATTATCTTTTATTTGTCGAAATATAGTATTTGAGGCTTTTGTAGAAATAAATTGTGAAATTACAATACCTACAAGACTGTCAAACTGATTCTCATTATTTGGTTCGAAAAGTATTGGACCATTTTTATCAATTATTTTTTTTAGTTTACTATCTTTATTTTGTAAATATTTTTCTTTGTTTGAAAAATTCATTGTCTAATTTTATCAATACTTAGAAATTCTTAATCTTTTTAAATCTATAATTTAGTTAATTAAAATAAGGTATGCTTGTATGGATAAATTGACCACAAAATATTATGAGGTAAATTGTTTATTTCAATGAATTTTAATTATGAATAACAAAATTAAATTTAAAACAAAATTAAAACATTTTTATTTTAAATTAAAAAAAGATCTTTTAAACACAAAATTAAATATTTTAAGTTATTCGAAATTTCTAAAATTAAAGAATAACAATTCACTACCCAATAAATCATTGAAGGATTTTTATAAAGAAAACAACATAAAAATTTTAGAAGGAAACTCTACACAATCACTTAATCAGGAAGAGTTTTTAACTGAATTCAGTGGAGAATTTAAACAAATTTTAGAAATAGGTTTTAATGCGGGCCACTCTTCTGAATTATTTTTAATTAATAACCCTCAATCAAGTATTACTAGTATTGATCTTGGTTATTGGTATTATTGTAAATTTGGATCTGAGTATTTAAAAAAACAGTATCCAGGAAGAATTAATGTAATTTTTAAAGATTCTTTAAGTGCATTGAAAGACTTTAACACTATTCCAAATGGTTCAATTTTTGATCTTATTTATATTGATGGAAATCATACATATGAGTACGCATATAATGATTTGAAAAATTGCAGGAAGTTCGCAAATAAAGATACTGTTGTCTTGTTAGACGATGTTGTAGTTGAAGATAGGTATAGAACTTTATCAAACACCGCACCAACAAAAGTTTGGAAAGGATTTGTTAGTGAAGAATTTATATTTCAAATCGAAATTAAACATTTTAAAGATATCAATAGAGGAATCGCTGTTGGGAAATATATTTTTTAAATAAGAAAAATTAATTTAAAGGTTCATAAATACTTTTAAAAAAATAAAAAAATTATGATTATTATTTAGTGGCCAGAGGCAGAATCGAACTGCCGACCCCTTGTTTTTCAGACAAGTGCTCTACCGACTGAGCTATCTGGCCTTTAGCGGGGACGACGGGATTC
>MDTB01046767.1_pt1 | contig 45065 bp, 45 predicted proteins | sample 811161 | NCBI WGS metagenome assembly MDTB01 (sample SAMN05326650, study PRJNA326480) | marine metagenome | isolation source: seawater | place: Mediterranean Sea | collected 2009 | reverse complement strand
TGAAGCATTATTTACCATAATAACATTATTACCTATAATGCAATCATGAGCTATATGACTATTAACCATGAATAAGCAGTTATCACCGATAACAGTTTCCATGCCACCTCCTTCAGTGCCAGGATTTACAGTTACGTACTCCCTAAAAATATTATTATTCCCAATTTTCAACAATGAATTCTCGCCTTTATACTTTAAATCCTGTGGTTGAGTTCCTATGGAACAATATGGATAAAACTTGCAATTATCACCAATAAAAGTATTACCATCTATATAAACATGAGCTTTAAGTTCTACATTATTACCTATCTTAACGTTTTCATTAATTATGCAGTAAGGTCCAATTTTAACGTTATCACCTATTACTGCATTATTTGAAATTATAGATGTAGGGTGTTTATTTATCATCGCTATTTGCTATCATTGCGGTAATAGTTGCTTCAGCAACTATTTTATCATCAACTTTTGCTATACAGTCAAATTTCCAGACTAGTTTTCTAGATTGTTTTTTCATTACTTCAATTTTTAATTGATCTCCTGGAATAACTAATTTTCTAAATCTTGCTTTGTCTATACTCATAAAATAAACTAATTTACCCATAGCATTTTTACCGTAAGAGGAAACAACAAGAGCACCTGATGTCTGAGCCATACTTTCTATAATTAATACACCAGGCATAACTTTTTTGCCAGGAAAGTGTCCAGCAAAAAAAGGCTCATTAACAGTTACATTTTTAAGACCAACAGCATATTCGTCATTTTTAATATCAATTAATCTATCAATTAATAAAAAAGGATACCTATGAGGCATCATCGTAATTATTTCTTCAATATCTATTGTATTAGTCATTTTTTTTCTACCATATTTTTAAGGAGAATTGCTTGTTTTAAATAAGTTTTTATATTAACAGAAGGAGTACCACTAACAATATTATTTTTAGCAATATTCTTAGTTACACCAGATTGTGCTCCTATTTGAACATTATCATCAATATTGATATGTCCAGCTATACCTACTTGACCTCCTATTAGAACTTGACTTCCAATATTACTACTACCTGCTATTCCAGATTGTCCAGCAATCATTGTATTTCTTCCTATAGTTACATTATGTGCTATGTGCACTAAATTATCTATTTTAACACCATCTTCTATTTCTGTAAAACTTAAGGAACCCCTATCAATAGTACAATTACATCCTACTTCAACAAAGTTACCAATCTTTACTATACCTATTTGAGGAATTTTAATATTTTTTTTTCCATCAAAAGCATAACCGAAACCATCTTGACCTATTATGGTGCCATCCTGAATATTTACATTATTTCCTATATAAGTATTTGATATACTGACATTATTTCCTATATAACAATTATCACCTATATACACATTAGGCCCTATACTTGAAAAAGAATTTATTAAGCTATTCTTACCTATAGAAACATTATCTTTAATATGAGCATTTTTAGATATATTTGAAGATTTCATAACCTTCATGTTTATGTTATCAGAAATAACATTTTCTTTTAGGTTTGGATAAAACTCTTTAAGTAATCTTGCATAACTTAAATAAGGGCTTTTAGAAATTAAAAAAGTAATATTTAGATTAGAAGCATATTTATTATAAATATTCTCAGATATAATGCATGCAGATGCTTTTGTATTAGCTAAGCTACTAATATATTTTTTATTATCTATAAAAGTAAGAGAATTACTTTTTGCCTCTTCTAATGATTCTATATTTTTAATATTAATATTTGCATTGCCTACTATTTGGTCTTTAGTTATATTCGCTAATTTTTTAAGAGTAAAAGGACCTTGTGGTGATGGAATAATTTTATTAATCAACTTTTTTATCTTTTTTCTTTTCTACAGATATGTTGGGTAGTGATTTATTTAATTTGTCGACTACTATCTTTGAAATATTTATTTTATCTGCAGATATTATAGTTGTATTCGCATCAAACACTAATAAATACCCCTCTTTTTTTGCTATTTCTTTCATGTGTTTGACCGCTTCTTGCTGTATTATTTGCATGCCTTTCGCCATAGTGGTTTCAAGATCTCTTCTAATTTTTTCAACTTTACTTTGAATTTTATTTACTTTTAGTTTGAAGGCTTCCTCTTTTTCTTGGTATTCAGATTGTGATAGCACTGCTTTTTGTGCTGATAAATTTTCTTGTTCTTTTTTAAGTATTTCTTCCTCACTACTTATTTCTTTCTTATAACCTTCTTCTAATTTTTGTATCTCTTTCTGCAAGGTAGTAAAAGCAAGTGATTTAGATAAAACTGCTTTCATATCTATTACTGCTGCCGGAAAAATTATATTATTATTTATCTTATCATCTTCAGCATTAATAATATTTATAACTAAAAAAAAAGTTAAAAAATATAATATTATTAATTTTGTATTAAAAAAGTGTTCCGACATTAAAGCTAAATGTTTCTGTTTTATCATAACTTTCCTTTAAAATTGCATGGCTGTAATCAAGTCTTATTGGACCAAATGGAGATTGCCATAATACTCCAGTTCCAGCGGTTAATCTAATCTTATCACTATCATAGTAATTTGTTGTATTGGTGTCAATTGTGGTCAAAGTTCCCGCCGTAGCAAAAATTCTTCCTTTAATGCCTAATTCTTTAGGCAAACCAAGATCATATTTAATTTGAGGCGTTAAAGTGTAGTAGAAATTTCCACCTAAAGCAGAATCATCACTCTTATCTCTTGGGCCTATTCCAGCATTTTTAAAACCTACAAAGCTACTATCTCCCAAGATAAATCTATCCGAAATCTTTATATCTTGACCTAAGCCAAAAACAAAACCACTTTTACCTATAAGAGAAAATGTAACATTTTCATTTAAAATACTATTATAACTAGCAAATAAACCAGAGATTTTTATATACTTTTTATCACCTCCAAGTCCAGCTAAACCTACATTATTAGATAAAATCCAACCATCAGTCGGCTCAATACTACTGTTAGATCTATCTATTTTATTTCCAAATGATAATAAGGAAAGTATATTTTCTCCAGCTTCTGATGTTATAGCGCTAGAAGCACCTGTATATGCTATAATATTTCTTTGTTCTAGAGAATACTGTAGACTTTGTCTACCATATTCACCATTAGAATAACCAATAGCTAATCCTATCCCATCTGTTTCATTATCATAATTACTCTCAGGATATTCTCTTATAATTTTAAATACGTCAGAAGTTAGAGAGAAGTCTCTATTAAGAAAAAATGGCTCAGTAAATGAAAAGTCTACACTATTTTGTCTATCACTTGTTAAAATATAAAATTTAAGTCTTTGTCCCTTCCCAAAAAAATTATTTTCAGAAAGACCTATAGTTAATTGAGCACCATTACTGGATGAAAAGCCCCCTCCTATAGAAAATTCACCTGTATTAGTTTCTTCTACGTCAATATTAATATCAGTTTCATTAGTATTAGATGGATTTTCAGTTTGATTGAAATCTACTTTTGAAAAGTGTCCTAAATTATTTATTAAAATTCTAGATCTTTTAATTAAAACTCTATTATAAGCATCTCCTTCTGCAATTCTTAACCTTCTTCTTATTACTTTATCTAAGGTTCTGGTATTACCAGAAATTATAATCTTATTAATATATTTTTTTTCTGATGGTTCGATATTAAACGTGACATCAATACTTTTATTATCATTTCTTTTTAGTTTAGGAATAACTTTAATAAAAGGAATACCACTTTTCATAATATTCTCTGTAATTTTAACAACAGCATCATCAAGTTTTTTTGAACTAAACCAGTTACCTTGTTTAAACCTAATGCCATCAAGTATAAGTTCTTGATCAAGATTATTAAACATAACATCTGCACTAATTGCACCAAACTTATACCTCTCTCCTTCATTAATATTTATAGTTATAAAAAAAGAATCTTTTTCATGATTAAGTTCAGCTGTTGATGCTTCTACATTAGCATCAACAAAACCCTTATTTGCGTAGAATCTTTTTAGATTTTCTTGATCAAATTTCAACAGATCAGAATCAAATTTTCCACCAGCAGATAATACTTTCCACCACCTATGCTCTTTAGTAAGGACTTCACTTTTTAATTGCCTATCAGAGTAATATGAATTACCTATAAAGTTAATAAATTTAATTTTTGATAAAGGCCCTTCCTCAACTTCAAAAATTAAATCTACTCTATTTTGTTCGAGATAAATTAATTTAGGCTCGACTATAGCAGCATACCTTCCATTGGCACGATATATACCCAATATAGTTTGTAAATTGTTTTTTACTTTATTTAATGTAAAAACATCTCTTGGTTTCAATAGTATTTCTGGAAGTATATCATCATCATCAATTCTACGATTTCCTTCTAAAACTATTCTATTAATTATAGGATTTTCTTTAACTTTAATATATAGAATACTTTCTTTAATTTCAAAACTTATATCAGAAAAAAGTTCTGTAGCAAAAAGATCTTTAAATATAATATTAAGATCTTGTTCACTTAAATCTTTGTTAATGTTTATGTTTATATAAGATAATATAGTGTTAATTTCTATTCTTTGATTTCCTTTTATATTTATTTTTTTTATATTATTTGAATAAACAATATTTGCAGATAATATTATTAAAAAGAATATTTTTATAATAGTAATCATCTTAGTTTAGCACTCTACAGTAAATATCATTTAATATCGAAAATAGCATAAAGGAAACAATTAATATTACACCAATAGATTGTAGCACTTTAAAAAAGTTATAATTTATATTTCTTCCGTAAATGAATTCTGATATGTAGGTTACAAAATGACCTCCATCTAATAAGGGCAAAGGAAACAGATTAATTAAACCTAAATTTATAGATATTAAAGCTATCAAGGCTATAAATGACACTAGATCAGTATTTGCTACATCATTAGAAACTTTAGCAATTAATATTGGACCTCCTACCTCACAATGATTTCTTTTACCAAAAAGTATTTCTGAAAATGCTACTAATGTTTTTTTAGAAATTTCGTATATATTATTTAAGGATTCATTTGTAGCATCAACAAAATTTAGCTTTTGCCTATTTTTTTTAAATACTATACCAATTTGTCCTTTCTTGTTATTAGATAGGTCTAAAGGTATTAAGTTTATAATTAAATTTCTATCTCCTCTTAGAACTATAATTTCTAAATCTTTATTAAGATTATTCTGTATAATATTAATAACCTGTTTGATATCCATAATTTGTTTTTTATTAATAGAAATTATTATATCATTTTTTAATAACCCGGCTTTGTATGCTGGAGCATTAGGTAGAATTTTCCCTATAATAGGGGTTATTGAAGGAGAAATTCCTAAATAATTAATAGTTCTTTCAGTGCCTATAAAAGTTTCTATAGTTTTTTTAATTGGAGATAAACTAATATCAAATAATCCTGTTTCTCTTTCAACTTGCAAATATAATTTATCAATCTTTTTTTTATTATCTAAATAATCATAAATATCTTCAAAATTAGAAATACTTATATTATTAATTCCAATTATTTTATCATAAATTTTTAATTCACTTAATTCTGCTGGACTATTTTTTTCAATATAACCAATTACATTTGGTGTACTATTTTTCCCAAAAAATATAAATAAACAGAGAAAAATAATAAAGCTTAATATAAAGTTTGCCAATGGACCTGCAATTACAATACTAGCTTTTTGCAGTGCACTTTTATTCATAAACAACCTTTTATTGTTATCAGAATTATTATTTTTATCAGAATACATTTCTCCAGAAAACTTAACATAACCTCCTAATGGAATTGCTGCTACTTGCCATTTTGTATTATTTTTATCAGTTTTACTAAACAAGACTGGTCCAAAACCAATAGAAAACTTTTCAATATCTACTTTATTTATTTTAGCAATATAATAATGTCCAAATTCATGAATAAATACTATTAAAGTAAATACTAATATAAACCAAAAAACGTATTCAAAGTAATTTAAAAAGGTATAAAAAATATGCATAATTAAATAATTTCTCTTATAATACTATTTGCAAGTTTTCTAGCTTCATGATCTGCAGTTACAACATCATCTATTGATGATATTTTATCATGACTAAACTTTTTAATAGTTTTATTAATAATATTTACTATATCATTAAAACTAATATTGGCTTTTAAAAAATTTTCAACTGCTACTTCATTCGAAGCATTTAACACTATAATTACAGACTTTTTAAAACTACTGTTTTCTATTTTTTTTTTAATTTTAATGAAGGAAACTTATCTTTATCAGGCTTAAAAAATTTAAACTCTGTACCTTTATAAAAATTAATAGGTTTTTTATCAATAGATACTCTTTCAGGCCAATTTAATGCGAAACTAATAGGAATTTTCATGTCAGGTATACTTCCTACTAAATGTGAAGAACCATCTACATAGTTTACTATACCATGTATTAATGATGTTGGATGTATAAGTATGTCAACATTATTTAATTCTAAATTAAATAAAATTGAAGCTTCTATAGTTTCAAGTAATTTATTTATTAAAGTAGCAGAATCTATAGTTATTTTTTTTCCCATTTTCCAATTTGGATGTTTTAAAGCATCATTTATGGAAATATCACTAAATTTCGTTTTAGGTAATTTTAAAAATGGACCACCTGATGCTGTAAGTATTATATTGTTCACATTTTTATTATTTTCTTTATCTAATACTTGAAAGATGGCATTGTGCTCTGAGTCTAATGGTATAATCTTTGTTTTAAGACTTTGTGCTTTTTCTAATAATAAATTTCCTGCACTAATTATAGTCTCTTTATTAGCTAGGGCTAAAATTTTAGTGTTTCCTAAAGAATTAAAAGCTGGTTTTAATCCTGCTGTACCTACAATAGCTGATACCATAATATCAACTTTTATCTGTGAAACTTCTTGTATTCCCTCCTCACCACCTAAACATTTAATATCTGTACCTGATAATTCTTTTTTTAAAGGTTTATATAAATTTTTATTAGCTATTACCGCATATTCGCAGTTAAGCTTCTTTGCATATTTAGCTAAGGCTTTATATTTATTATATGATGTTAAAGCTATAACATTATATAACTTTTTATTTTTACTTAATAATTCAAGAGTATTGAGTCCTACTGATCCAGTGGCCCCTAAAATAGAAATTCTTTTCAATATTACCCCCAAATGAATATAAAGATATACATAACAACAATAGCAAATAAAAAGCCATCTAGTCTATCTAAAAGTCCTCCATGACCAGGAATAAGTTTGGAGGTATCCTTTTTATTATTTATTCTTTTTAAATAGCTCTCAAATAAGTCGCCAATTGTAGTAAAAAAACTTATTATGATACCTATAATTAAAGAATAAATAAAATCAGTTTTTAGAAAGAATTTTGAAAATATTACACTTGTTAAAGAGGCTATGATAAGTGAAGATATGAAACCTGACCAAGTTTTATTAGGACTTATACTAGGTATAAGTTTTTTGCCTTTAATTAACGTTCCTAAAATATAAGCAGATGTATCACTAGACCAAACTATTATCAATGTCCATAAAATTATTAATTTTCCTCCTTCATAATGATTATTTAAATAGATTAATATATAAAAAGGTATAGCTAAATAAAAATAAGATAGTGTAGGTATAAAGTATTTATTTTTTGATAATAAAATATTTAAAGTTACTCCAAATAAAGTTGTAATAAGAACTAAAAAATAGAAGTTATAATAAATAAATATAAAACTTATGTAAATGAACAAACAATTTAATAAAAAGCTTATACTTTTAACTTTTATTTTAAATAAAGAGTAAAGCTCTTTATTTAAAATAAAAAAAGAAAAAAATAAAAGAGTTAGGAAATAAAAACCACCAATATTGTTAAAAAAAATAGTTAAAATAATTAAAATTACAGCAGAAGTAATTCTTAAAATAAGATTTTTATCGGAAATCAAAAGCCACCAAACCTTCTTTCTCTTTTATTGAATTCATTTATAGCTGCTTTGAAGTCATTTTTAGAAAACTCTGGCCATGGTTTTTTAATAAATATTAACTCTGAATAGGCTGCTTGCCATAGTAGAAAATTACTTAACCTGCAATCACCACCAGTTCTTATTATTAAATCTGGATCAGGTAATCCAGAAGTATATAAATAACTTGAAATTTTTTCTTCAGTAATATCAGGTACTGAAATATTTTTATTCAATAAATCATTAGCTATTTTTTTTATAGAGTAAGTTATTTCTTGTCTAGCCCCATAGTTCATAGCTATTACTAAAGTTAATTTTGTATTTTTACTAGACTTTTCTTCTAATTTTATTAGTTGCTTACTAATATCCTTTGGAAATAATGATATATCTCCTAATACTTTTAAGCAAATGCCTTCTTTTAAAAGATTATCAATTTGCTTGTTGAGAAAAAACCTTAATAAGCCAATAAGATCTTGTATTTCGTTATCTTTTCTTCTCCAATTCTCTGAAGAAAATGCAAATAGGGTTAAGTTATCTATCCTAAAATCTATAGCTAATTTTATTACTTCTTCTACAACTGTTATTCCTTTTTTATGTCCATCTATAGCCTTAAGACCTTTTGATTTAGCCCACCTTCTATTACCATCCATTATAATGGCAATGTGTTTAGCAGCAGATAAACTAATATTATTTTGATTACTCATTACAAAAAGAGCTTAAATTTGTAATATCTCATTTTCTTTAATTTTACTTTTATCTGAAATATTATCTATAAAACTATCAGTAAGTTTTTGTAAATCATCTTGATGATTTTTAATTTCATCTTCGGGAATATTTTCATTACTAAGTTTTTTAATACTATTCATACCATCTTGCCTAATATTTCTAATAGATATTTTGGCTTCTTCAGATAATCTTCTAACATTTTTAGCAAGTTCAGCCCTTCTTTCAGCTGTAAGATCTGGTAGATTAATTCTGATAACTTGACCTTCTGTCATAGGTGTTAACTCCAATGAGGAATTTATAATGCTTTTTTCTACAGATTCTACTAAATTTGCATCCCAAACACTTATTTTAATTGTTCTAGCTTCGGGAACATTTACAGATGCTAAATCTTTGATTTTCATATTTTGTCCATATGCATCTACACTCAAAGTATCTACTAATGATGCTGAGGCTCTTCCAGATCTTAATCCAGAAAAATTAATCATTAAATTATCTATTGCCCCAAGCATTCTCTTTTCAAAATTTTCAATATTAAAGTTTTCCATATTATTCCTCCGATATTATAGTGTGAGGCTCTTCAGCGTTAACAGCCTTAAGAAAAGAGTTTTTCTCTAATATAGAAAATACTACCATAGGTATATTGTTATCTCTTGCTAGAGAAATGGCTGACGAGTCCATAACCTTTAGGTTATCTGATAAAACCTTTTTATAACTTATTTTAGAATATTTCTTTGAATTAGGATTTTTTTTTGGATCATTTTCATAGACACCATCTACGCTGGTACCCTTGAATATAGCATCACAATTCATTTCAGCAGCTCTTAATGTTGCAGCAGTATCTGTAGAAAAATATGGATTTCCTGTGCCCGCAGCTAAAATAATAACTCTACCTTTTTCAAGATGTCTAATTGCTCTTCGTTTAATAAATGGTTCACAAATAGTTTGCATAGGTATAGCAGATAATACCCTTGTAGAAACACCTTTTTTTTCAATAGCATTTTGTAAAGCTAAAGCATTTATCACAGTTGCTAGCATTCCCATCCCATCTGCAGTAACTCTATCTATACCTTGGGCGGCCCCAGAAATACCTCTAAAAATATTTCCACCGCCAACTACTATACATATCTGTTTATTTATATTTTGTACTTTAGAAATGTCATCAGCGATAGATATTACTTTGTCAGGGTCTATCCCATAATCTTGTTTTCCAACAAGAACCTCACCTGATAACTTTAACATAATTCTATTCCAGCTTTTAAAATCTATCAGGTCTTTTTTTTCCATAAATTATTTCAGTTAAGTAGTGTTATTTATTTGTGAAGCTACTTCTTCAGAAAAACTTTTTTCTTCAACCTCTACCCCTTCACCTAATATTAGCAAAATAAATTCTTCTATTGCAATGTTAGTATTATTATTTTTATTAAAATCCTCTAGAACTTGATTTATGCTTAAAGAAGGATCTAATATCCATTTTTGATTAACTAAAGTAACTTCAGACAAATATTTCTTTATTTTACCATCTACTATTTTTTCTATTATATTTTCAGGCTTTCCTGAAGATATTAATTGAGAAGTATATATCTCTCTTTCCTTTTCTAATAATTTAGAATCTATAGATTCTGCATTTAAGCCTAATGGCTTAGAAGCTGTAATATGCATAGCTATTTTATTAGCTATATCAGAAATACTCTCTATTTTTTTATTACAAGAAATTTTTACTATGCATCCCATTCTACCCATATTTTCATTAATTTTATTATGTAAATATGTACCAAATATAGCTGAATTATCTGGGTTTTCTAAATATGTTATTCTTCTGATAACAATGTTTTCTCCTATTTTAGCAATTAAGTTCTGCAGTGCAACAGATACACTATCTGCATCGGAATATTTTGCATTTAATAGGCCTGCAATATCGGTTTTTTTACTTATACCTATATTCAATATACTTTCTAAAAATTTTTGAAAATCTTGATTCTTAGATACAAAGTCAGTTTCGGAGTTAATTTCTACTAATAAAGCTAACTCATCGTTATATTTTAACCCAACTAAACCTTGGGAAGCTATTCTTGATGACTTTTTTTCTGCCTTCGCAATACCCTTCTTTCTTAACCAACTAATTGATTTTTCTATATCACCAGTGTTTTCAACAAGAGCTTTTTTACAGTCCATCATTCCTGCTCCTGTTTTTTCTCTTAATAGTTTTATGTTATCTGCAGAAATATTAGACATATTTTTATATTATGGAGTATTAGTAGAAGGAGGGTTAGTATTATCTGCTATGATTTCTGTCTTATCTAATAAATTTTCCTTATTTTCCAATTGATTATTATCATCAGGTAAATTCTCTGTTAATATATCAGTTGCACCAAGATCTTCCTTAGAGTTTATTATAGTATTTTTATTACCTACATTTATAGTTTCAGAAATTAGTTCACAGAAAGTTGTTATTGATCTAGTTGCATCATCATTTCCAGGAATAGGAAAATCTATACCGTCTGGATTAGAATTACTATCAATAACAGCTACTATTGGTATATTTAAGACCTTGGCTTCTTCTAATGCATTTTTTTCTTTATTAGTATCAAAAATAACTATAACGTCTGGAACTCCATTCATATCCCTAATACCACCCAGAGATAAATTTAATTTATCCTTTTTTCTTTGTAAATTCAGTCTTTCTTTTTTAGTAAGCCTTTTAACAAAATCATTTTTTTCATCTAATTTAGCGTCAAGTTCATCTAATTGCTTAATTGACTGAGAAATAGTTTTCCAATTAGTTAACATACCTCCAGGCCATCTATGAGTAACAAAAAATTGATTGTTATTAATAGCTGCATTCTTTATAGGTTCTTGAGCCTGCCTCTTGGTTCCAACAAATAAAATTTTTCCAGAATTACTTGCTATCTCATGGAGAAAGACTAAAGCATTATGTAATAGAGGTACTGTTTGTTGAAGATCAATAATGTGAATGCCATTTCTTATGCCAAATAAATAGGGTTTCATTTTAGGATTCCATCTATGGGACTGATGACCAAAGTGAACCCCAGCATCTAAAAGCTGTCTCATAGAAAAATCTGCTACATTCAACATTTATCTCCTTATATGTAAACTTAACAGTCATAACTTGCTATTTAAGTTTTTGCAAGCTAATTTTACATAATTTTTTCTATATTTTTAATACCTTCTATCTTTCCTATAATATTTTCTAAATTTACATCAGCAGCTATACTAATACCTGAGGATATTTCTACATTATTATATACAATATTTATTTTTTTATTGCCCACATCAAGCTGATATAATTTATCTTTTAAAGAGTTAATATGATCAAGATTATTTAAATATATTTTAAAATAGCTAAAGTAGCTGTTTTTAATGCTTTCCCCAGCAATAATAGTTTTAAATCTTAAACGCATTCTACCATCATTAACTAGTGCATGAATTAAGCTAATTACATATGTTTTTCCTGCTTCTAGTAGAATATTTCTCTCATCTATTTTATCTTTAAAAACTCTAATATTAAGAAACCCCTTTATATCAAGTAGAAATAAATCTATAAAACTTCTGTTTCCAATATTTTTTTCTTCAAAGCTAATCAAAAAAACTAGTATTTCGAACTCTTTGCCATTAATTTCATTTTCTTCAATATCTAAAGAAGAGGATAATTTAAAGTTCTTAAAAAAATGAGCATCATCTTTTAGTGGATTTACAGAAACTAAAAAACCTAAAGAATAATATTCATTTAAAGAGATTTCCTCTTTTTTCCAAGAATTTTTATAATGTATCATGTGTTTGAAATTTTCTTCACTATTATGATTTGAAAAGAGAGCTTTTTGACTAGATAATTGATCCTTATATATATTTTGAGATACAAGCAGCAAATTTGGTGCTGAGTAGGCAATTGTAGCTCTATTAAAGTCAAAACTATCAAAAACGCCTGCCATAGATAAAAACTCTATCTGCCTTTTATTAATAATAGATGGATCAATCCTAGAAAAAAAATTAAAAATAGATTTGAAGTTTCCATTTTTTTCTCTTTCGTATACTATAAACTTTGCTAATTCATAACCAATATTTTTAATATTAGCTAAACCACTCCTGATAACTAGATTATTATCTTTATCTGTTCTTTCAACTGAAAAAAATATTTTAGAAATATTTATATCTGATTTTAAAATTTTTAAACCAAGTTTTTCTATTTCTGATTTAATGGGAATGTATTTAGTGCTTGAATTATTAATTTCACTATTTAAAAGTGCTGTAAAAAACTCAGCAGGATAATGTGTTTTACACCAGGCTGTTTGATATGAAATAATAGCATATGCTGCTGCATGACTTTTATTAAAACCATATCCTGCAAATTTTTCTATATCTGCAAATATTTTTTTCGCTTGTATAGGGTTAATATTATTTTTTTTACTCCCTTCTATAAAGCTATGCTTTAAATCCTGCATTTCGGACTTTATTTTTTTCCCCATTGCTCTTCTTAATAAGTCTGCTTTTCCTAAAGAAAACCCTGCAATTATTCTAGCTGCTTCCATAACTTGCTCTTGATAAATCATTATACCATGAGTTTCTTTAAGTAATTCTTCTAATAAAGTATGAGGGTATTCGGTGGATTCTTTTTTATGCTTTCTATTAATATATGCCGGTATTTGTTCCATAGGGCCAGGTCTATATAAAGCAACCACAGCAATAATATCTTCTATCCTATCTGGTTTTAATTGCTTAAGGACTTGTCTCATTGGTATGCTTTCCAATTGGAATACTCCAAGTGTATTTCCAGAAGATAAAGTTTTATATGTTTTAACATCATTTAAACTTATTTTATTAAGATCTATATTTAGTTTTCTTTTTTTAATTAATTCTAAAGTTGAGTCCAATACAGAAAGTGTCTCGAGTCCTAAAAAGTCAAATTTAATCAGACCTATATTTTCTAAATATTTCATACTAAATTGAGAAGCTGGCAAAGAAGCTTTTACATCATAATATAAAGGCACATCTTCTACTACAGGACTATTTGAAATTACTAAACCTGCTGCATGTGTAGAGGCGTTTCTATTTAAACCTTCTAATTTAATTGAAATATCAAATATTTTTTTTACTTCACTATCTTGTTTAATTAGATTTTTAATATTTAGATCATTTTCTATCAAATAATTTAAAGATGTTATTGCCCCAGGGTTATTTGGTATTAGTTTAGCAATTTTATCTATCCTACCATAGTTAAAGCCTAATACTCTTCCTACGTCTCTTATTACTGCTCTAGCTTGCAAAGAACCAAAGGTTATTATTTGTACTACCTTTTCAGCTCCATATTTCTTTCTTACATACTCTATTACTTCTTCTCTTCTATATTTGCAAAAATCAATATCAAAATCTGGCAATGAAATTCTATCTGGATTTAAAAAACGCTCAAAAAGCAACCCATACTCTATTGGATCTATATCAGTAATATTTAATGCCCAAGCCACAATTGAACCGGCACCTGAACCCCTTCCGGGGCCAACTGGAATCTTATTTTTTTTTGCCCAAGTTATAAAATCACTAACTATTAAAAAATAGCCGGCATAACCCATATTATTTATTACTTTTAGTTCATACTCTAATCTATTAAAATAATTTGTAATTTTGACTGTATCATATCTTTGTTTTTTATTAATTTTCTCAATTCTATTATTTAGCCCCTTCTTGGACATTTCAGATATTAAGTCTGCTTCACTTAAATTTTTATTAAGTCCAATATTAGGCAACTTTGGTTTTGAATCTTTTAGAATAAAACTACATCTTTTAGCAATATTAACAGTATTAATAATTGCTTCATTTTTATCTGTAAACAGTTTAACCATTTGCTCAGAAGACTTAAAATAACTTTCAGAGTTAGGTTTTATTCTTTTTTCATCAGCTATAGTTGTAGATTGATTAATGCACATCAAACAATCTTGAGCTTCATACATATCTTTATTTAAAAAAGAAATATCATTAGAACAAACCAATGGAATATCAAATTCATTTGATAATAACAAAAGGTTTTTTTCTCTTAAACTTTGTGTATTAATTTTATTTCTAAATAAGTTTAAATATATTCTACTTTCAAAAACTTTATTTAATTTACTAACAAAATTATAGACAGCTGAATTATTTTTAAGAACTAAGTCATCAGATACATCATCAAATAATAATAATAGACCTGAATTATTATTAAATAAATCAGTTGTAGAAATAAATTTATAATTAAATTCTTTTAAATTTTTATATATAGTACTTACTAATAGTGATAAGTTTTTCCATCCTTCTTGATTTGTTATTAAACAAGTTAAATTATAAAGTTTTTTATCCTTATTATCACTTTCAACTATTATATTAGACCCTATAATAGGTTGGATGCCTTTTTTAAGTGCCTCTTTAGTAAATTCCATTGCTCCAAATAGATTGTTGTTATCTGTAAGTGCTATAGCAGGCATATTATCTGTTACAGCTTTATCTATTAATTCTTCAATTTTAATAGAACCTTCAAGTATAGAATAATGAGACTTTGCTTTTAAATGTACAAACTTTGTTATAATTGCTCCTTATAATTGAGTAATACTCCATTATTTAATGTATAAATATAGTCCATTTGCTTTGCTATAGATAAGTCATGAGTTGCCAATAACAAGGATGTTCTGTTCACTTCCGAGATTTTTAATAGTTCGTCTATAATATTATTACTGTTTAGTTTATCTAAATTACCGGTAGGTTCATCTGCTATAATAATTTCAGGTGAATTTGAAATGGCCCTAGCAATTGCAATTCTTTGTTGCTCTCCTCCTGATAAAGAGGAAGGCTTGTGGTTAGCTCTATGGTCTAAATTTACTAGTTTAAGTAACTCTATAGCCCTTTCTTTTGCATACGCTGCATTAAATCTATTTAAAATCAAGGCTATATAAATGTTTTCATATGCTGAAAACTCCATTAAAAGTGAGTTATTTTGGTGAACTATGCCTATATTTTTTCTTCTTAAAAGAGTTTTTTTTTCGTCCTTTAAATTAGAAGTATTATTTCCTAAAATATCTACATTTCCAGACATAGGCTTTTGTAAAAGACTTGCTATATTCAATAAGGTAGACTTACCAGATCCAGAAGAACCCATAATAGCAACTTTAGATGATTTAGATATACTTAAATTGAGATTTTTAAGAACTTCTATTTTGTTAGAACCTTGAAAAAAATACTGATTTATTGTTTTTAAAGTTAAAATTTCACTCATATCTAAGAATATTTGCAGGTTCAATTTTAGAAGCACGCCAAGCTGGGTATACAGTTGATAAAAATGAAAGAATTAGAGCTATAATAATTATACTAATAACTTCAGTAATATTTACTTTAGAAGGTATTATATTAAAAAAATAAACTTCAGCGGCAAATAAATTACTACCAAACATATTCTCAAAAAATAATTGTATTTTTCCAATATTAAATGTTATTAATAATCCTAGTGCAGTACCCAAAAAAGTTCCAAATACACCTACAATAGAACCAATTAATATGAAGACTCTTAAAATTTGTTTTCTTGTAAACCCTAGTGATCTTAAGATACCTATCCCTCTTTCTTTATCTTTTACTATCATTATAATACTAGATATTAAATTAAATGCTGCTACAAATACAATCAATGATAAAATTAAAAACATTACTTTTTTTTCTATATTTAATGCATTAAATAATTCCTTGTGCATAGTTTCCCAGGTAAAAATTCTACCAGAATTATCCAAAAATAAATTAATTTTGGATGCCGTTTCATTAACATGATAAATATCTTGAACAAATACTTCTAAATGACTTAAATATTCTTTTTCTTTATTTATTAGACTTGATGCTAATATCCTTGGCATAAATATAATATTTCTATCAAAGTTATACATGCCCACTTCAAATATTGCTACTACATTTAAATTAATCGTGCTAGGTATACTACCAAAGGGAGAGGCATTTTTAGCAGACGTAAGCAAATCTATATTATCATTCACCTTTACTCCTAAAAAAGAGGCAAGTCTGCTTCCTAAAACAACACTATTGCTTTCAAACTCATTTAAACTACCTTCAATAATATTTTCTTCTATACTACTCCTCTCATATAAATCAACTTTTTCAATGCCTTTAACTAAAACCCCTGATGAATTAATTTGCGAAGAAATCATAGCGTGCATTTCAATTTCTTTAGAAACATTTTTTACATTGGCAATAGTCTCAATTTTATCTATCAGTATTTTATTTTTATTATTGTTTTCACTATTTAAATATACAATAATATGACCATTTACTCCTACTATTTTATCAATGAGTTCAAATCTAAACCCATTCATTACAGACATAACTACTATGAGAGTTGCTACGCCTATAGTTATACCTATAAAAGAGAATAAAGAACTTACAGAAATAAAACTTTCATCTCTTCTAGATCTAAAGTACCTAAATGCTACTAATGTTTCTAATCTAATATTCACAATAAGGCTCTAAATAATTATTTAATTGATCTAAACCAATTAACTCTAATGTTTCATTTTTTCTGTTTTTAACCTCTACATGAGAGTTTTTTAAATTTTTTTCTCCTGCAATAATTTGAATTGGGATGCCTAGTAAATCCATATTATGTAACTTTTCTCCAACTCTGATGTTTCTATCATCGTATAAAATATCAAATTTATTATTCAAGTTATTATAAAATTTCTCACAAAAAGCATGACTTATTTCATTGTCATTTCTTACATTTATTAAACCAGTATTAAAAGGTGATACCTGTTTAGGCCAAATAATACCTTTGCTATCATGATTAGCTTCTATAATAGCAGCTACCAATCGGCTTATACCTATTCCATAAGAACCACTATGAATAAATTCTTTTTTACCTAAGTCATTTATATAAGAGGCATTAAAGGCTTCTGAATATTTTGTACCAAAATAAAATATATGAGCAACTTCAATTCCTTTTGATTTTATCTGATTAAAAGTTTTTACTTCTTTAGAGAAATTATCAGCGTTATGTTTTTCAGAAGTGCAACTATAAAAACTCATAATGTTCTCTATGTTACTTATAACCTTATCTTTGTTCGATAAGTCAAAAGAGCCGTCAAACATATTTAATAATTCTTTATCATAAAATATATCTGTTTCCCCATTTTTAGTTTCTAAAATAAATTCATGACTCAGTCCACCTCCGATAGGACCAGAATCTGCTTTTACTGGAATAACATTTAAACCTAAACTCCTAAAAATTTGTATGTATAAAGCAAACATCTTGCAGTATGAAAAATAAGAATTTTCATAGTTAGCATCAAAAGAGTATGCATCTTTCATTAGAAACTCTCTGCACCTCATTACACCAAACCTAGGCCTTATTTCATCTCTAAATTTCCATTGAGTATGAAATAACATTTTTGGTAAATCTTTATAGGACTTTAAATCATTTTTAATAATATCTGTTACCATCTCCTCATTAGTAGGGCCATATAACAATTCATTTTTATTTCTGTCTAAAATCTTAAGCATTTCCTTGCCATAATCATTAAATCTTCCTGATTTGATCCAAATATCTGAAGGTTGGATAGTAGGCATTAAAATCTCATATACCTCATTATCTTTATGAAGTTTTTCTACTATAGCTTTGATTTTATTTAATACTTTTAAACCCATAGGCAACCATGTATAAATACCACTTGTTGCTTGTCTTATCATGCCAGCTCTTAGCATAAGCTTATGTGAAGGTAAAAAAGCATCGGCAGGATCCTCTTTCTTTGTAAAAGAATAAAATTTACTTAACTTCATAATGACAAAATTAAACTTTTAAGTGAAAAAATATTAAAATAAGATAAAAACCAAAATATTAATGTAATAATTACAGAAAATATTGTAGTAAATATAAACTTTATTAAGACATTTGGTTTTTTAGGAGCACTCTTAGCAAACCTAAAATTTTTAGTTTGTGGTAATTGCTCGTAACCGATTGGTAAAATCATAAAAAAAACAGGCCACCAAACTACTAAAAAAAAAATAATTATTTCTAGTAAGCTCATTAAACCTCTTCTAATTCAATAAGTGTTCCTATAAACTGTTTAGGATGTAAAAAAATAACAGGCTTACCATGAGCTCCTTCTCTAGGTATACCATCTCCAAGAACTTTATAACCTTTATTTACAAGTTTTTTAATACTATAATCTATGTTACTTACTTCGTAACATAAGTGATGAATTCCTCCCGAAGGGTTTTTTATAAGAAAGTTATTTATTGGGGATTTTTCACCTAATGGTTCTAATAATTCAATATTAGTATTACTAAGTTTAACAAATATGGTCGATACGCCATGACTGGGTAATTCATACCTTTCACTTAATGATGCACCAAATGCATTTTTATATATTTTAATACCTTCTTCCAAGTTCGGCACGGCTATAGCTATATGATTTAATCTATTAAGCATCATCTTCAATATAGATTATATCTAAAATTATGGAAGGATTTTTATTAAAATTATTCTCTAAGTATCTCCTTATTCTTTTAGTTAAAAACTCTTTGGTTTCTCTCTCTTTTACTTGACTAAATGGAATATATGGTCTCATTGTTTCTTCAATGAATTCGGATAAATGATATAAATCTTTTTCGTCAACTTTATTTAAAACCGCTAAAAATTTTATTCTAGGTAATTCTAATAAATCTCCAGTTTTCGTAATTAAAATGTTAATACAAACAATTCCATTATATAACATTTTTTTTCGTTCTTTAAAAAACACAGAATCTGTAGGAATCAGTTCATTTCCGTTAAGAGCAACCTTTCCATTTACGTACTCATCTATTACTTTTCCTTTTCCTGATATATCTACTAAATAACCATTTTTAATTTTTAGTACATCTAAAACACCATTTTTTTTTGCAATTTGAGCGTGTGCGTTAATATGTACTGCTTCTCCATGAACAGGAATAGCCATTTTAGGTTTTATCCAAGAATACATCAAGTTAAGCTCGTCTTCACAAGGATGGCCTGATACATGAATGTCGTTAATTTTAGGAGTTATAATATCAATTCCTTTATATATCAATTTATTCATTAGATTGTTAATCCCTACTTCATTTCCAGGTATTTTTCTAGACGAAAAGATTATCCTATCATTTTTTTTTAATGATAAATAAGCATGACTGTCACTTGCTAGTCTATTCAGAGCCCCTAGTGGTTCTCCTTGAGAACCAGTACATATAGCTAAAAACTTATTATCAGGAACATCTCTAAGACTTTTTTCATTAAATAAGGTAATATTTGCATCTAAGTAACCAACTTTTCTAGCAGCATCAGTCATTCTCCACATTGACCTACCAATTAAACCAACAATTCTTCCATGCTTTTTAGCTAAATTAATGATAGTGAAAATTCTTTCCACATTAGAGGCGAACATTGTAATAAATACTCTATTTTTTGTACTTTTTATATAATTAGAAAGCTCTTTTTTAATAGAGCTCTCTGAACCTGAAGAACCACTAACATTAGCATTAGTTGAATCGCAAACAATAGTGTCTATTCCTTTTTTCCCAATATTAATAAATTTTTCTGGATCTGTAAAACTTCCAATATTAGGACTTTTATCAATTTTCCAGTCACCAGTATGAAAAACTTTTTTATTTCCCATTTCAATTAGGACTGAGTTTGGCTCTAAAATTGAATGACTAATATTTATTAATTCTATTTTAAAATGACCAATAGAAAACTTGGATTCTTTTTCTACTATGTTTAATTTTACTTTATCATAAATACCTTGATCTATTAATCTTTGTTTTAATAAATAGGCTGAAAACGGTGTTAGGTAAATTGGACATTTTAAATATGGCCATAAATGGTGAACTGCCCCAATATGATCCTCGTGAGCATGAGTAATTAACATACCACCTATATTAAGTTTTCTTTGTTCAATAACATCAATATTTGGCATAAAAACATCTGAGCCTAATGCCTGAAAATCTTTAAATGTAACTCCACAGTCAACTATTAACCATTGGTTTTTATAACAGTACATATTAAAATTCATACCTATTTCACCTGTTCCACCTAAAGGTAAAAAATAGGTTTTATTTTCTTTAGTAATATTTTTAGAATTAGATTTCATTTTATTTTTTTCCTTCTTTATAGGCCATAAATAATCCTTTAATAGTTAAATCTTTATTAATAATTATATCATCTGATACTTCATTTACAAAAATGTCAGACAAACCACCTGTAGCTATGGTTATCATTTCATAGTTAAGTTCTTTTTGTACTTTAATTAATATATTTTTAATTAAACCAATATAGCCCCAATAAATACCTGCCGCCATAGCTGTTTCAGTATTCTTTCCTATTACTTTTTTTTGTTTAGTAACAGCTATTCTTGGCAATCTAGCTGCCGCACTATGAAGAGCATTAATAGATAGATTCACCCCTGGTGCGATTACTCCACCTAAATAAACTCCCTCTTTACCAACAACATCAAAAGTAGTAGCTGTTCCAAAATCTATAATAACTGATGGCTTTTTATACAACCTCCATGCACACAGTGCATTAACAATTCTATCAGTTCCTATTTCTGAAGGTGTATCAAGTTCAGTAGGAAAGTTAACCTTTATATCCTCTGCTATTACTATAGGTTTTATCTTAAAAAAAAGATAAACAGCTGACTTAAGTTCCTCAGTAATATCAGGAACTACTGAACCTATAATAATAGCTTTAAACTTATATTGTTCTGTTACTGCATGTTTAAGCCATAAAATATATTCATCATTAGTTCTATGCAATAATGATGATATACGCCATCTTTTAAGTATTTTATTATTTTCATAAACAGCAAATACTATATTAGTATTGCCTATATCTATTACTAAATATTCCATTGAGCTAATGTCTCTAAGCTATAAAATTTACTTTCTTTACCTTTAACAGATATGTTTATGGATCCATCGATATTTATTCCCCTGTAAACACCTTTTATTATATTATTATTATTTTTAAAAGAAATAAAAGAGTTTATAGGAAAAGATCTATTCATCCAGTTTTCAATTATAAAAGCGGGAGACTTGTTTTTAAGAACAGTTTCCCAATAGTTAAAGTAGTAAATTAATTTTTTTAAAATTTTTTTTCTTGGTATTTCTTTAGCTCCTTCAGCTCTTAAACTAGTAGTCTTGTATTCTTTGGCTAAGGATGCAAATTTTGTATTAAGACCTATACCCAAGTAAAGATTAGAAAGTTCATTTCCAGAAGTAATAATATCAATTAAAATACCAGCTATTTTTTTATTTCCAATTAATATATCATTTGGCCATTTTATATAAATATCATTCTTTTTTTTAAGAAAAAAACTTATAGTATCATACACGATTATTCCAATTAAATAATTAAAAATAAAGATTTTTGACCTTTTAAAATTACATAATTTAATAGATAAAAATAAGTTTCCCAAATCAGATATCCATTTATTACTTTTTCTACCCCTACCTTTGTTTTGTTTAAATGCCATTAAAAGAGCATTAGAATGAGAACTATAAATGTCTTTTTTTATTTCGTCCATTGTACTATCAACTTCTTTAACTATATATATTTTCCAGTTATTCAATTCATAATAATAAAACATTTTCTTAACTAACTATAAATATAATTTATAAATGAAATTAATTGCTCTGCGTAGAAAATAAAAACTAACATTAATAAAGCTGTAATTATGATTATCAAAAACTGTTTTCTATCCAGGTTAAAATTTAGCTCTTCTGTACTTTCATCTAGATATACAGTTTTAATAATTTTTAGATAGTAATAAGCTGAAATAACACTAAAAACTACTCCTGCTATTGCTAAGTGAATAAGACCAGAATCAATAGCAGCTGTAAATATGTATAGTTTTCCAAAAAAACCTCCAAATGGAGGTATACCAGCTAATGATAGTAAAAGAATAGTTAAACATAGTGTTAGAACTGGTTTAGAATTAGAAATTCCAGATATATCTGAAATTGATACTAATTGTTTTTCATCTCTTCTTAATATCATGATAAAAGAAAAAACTCCCAGCGTACCTAATGTATAAATAAAAATATATAATAATGAGGCTTCTATTGCTTGTTCCTGAATTGACGCTAGACCTATTAAAACATAGCCTATATTTGCTATTGTACTAAAGGCAAATAACCTTTTTAAATTATCTTGCTTTAAAGCGCTTATCGAACCAATGGCCATAGATAATACTGATATTATAATTATAATTGATTGCCAAACATCAACTTGGTTTGAAAATGGATTAAGCAATAAATTAATAAGAACGATTAAGGCAGCAAGTTTTGGCATTGTAACTAAAATAGTTGTAACTGAACTTGGTGAGCCTTCGTAAACATCAGGAGTCCACATATGAAAAGGTGCTGCAGAAAGTTTAAAAGCAATACCAGATATAACTAAAATTAAACCAAAAGATAATATTAAATTATCATTAGATAGGTCAGAATATAGTTCTATTAATTCATAATTAGTTGCACCTGTTACTGAATAAATCATAGAGGCTCCATATAAAATTACAGCAGATGCAATTGACCCTAATATAAAATATTTTAGTGCTGCCTCAGATGCTTTAATTGAGTTTCTTCTTAGAGCTACTAGTACGTATAAAGATAATGATTGTAATTCAATTGAAATATATAGAATTATTAAATCATTTGCAGAAACCATAACTAACATTCCAATTACTGAAAACAATAATAAAACAGGATATTCAAATATATTTAGTTGGTTTTTTTTTAAATAATTACTTGAAATGTATACGGCCAGAAATGCGATAATCAAAATAAAAAATTTTATATATTTTGTAAGTGGTGAATTAACATAAAGATTATTAGAGATGCTTGCATAATTACTTAAGAAAAATATACTCATAATTGCACTTAATAAAGTCACTAATGTAATTAAATTTATATTTGTGAAACTCTTTTTGCTAGAGAAAGCACCATATAATAATATTATTATGCTTCCAATAAACAAAATAAGCTCAGGAAAAATGTGATTTAAATCTAATAAATTTATCATTTTACATTAAAAATTTAATAATAGTTTAGAAGTATAATTATTAATAAAATTTAGCAAATAATTAGGAAATATTCCTAATAAAATTGTAAAAAATACAAAAATAGAAAGTAAAAACTTTTCAGGGTTTTCTAACTCTTTAAGAGAAATAACTTTATTTTTATCTATTGTAAAAATAACCTCTCTAACCAATCTAAGCATGTATATAGCTCCTAAAATAAGTCCTGTTGCCACAAAGAAGCCAAAAAATGGATTATACTTAAATACACCAAGAACACTAATCAGTTCTCCAATAAAACCTGATGTCCCAGGGAGTCCAATAGAGGATAAAACTATTATAATGAATAAAAAAGAGAAAGTCGGCATGCTTTTAACTAAAAAACTATAACTTTTAATATCTCTGGATTTTGTTTGTTCATAAATAAAACCAATACTTAAAAATAATGCAGAAGAAACTACACCATGACTTACCATTTGAAAAATTGCACCTTTTATACCTTCTTCTGTCAAAGAAAAAATTCCAGCAGTAACATATCCCATATGCGCTACAGAGGAGTAAGCTATCATTTTTTTCATATCTTCTTGAGCAATGGCAACAAAAGAAGTATAGATTATAGCAATAATAGATAGGATAATCATTGCATCAGAAAAAAATAAAGTTGCATCAGGTAATATAGGCAAAGATAACCTTAAAAATGCATACCCTCCTACTTTAAGTAAAATTCCTGCAAGTATTATAGAACCCACTGTTGGTGCTTCTACATGAGCATCAGGCAACCAAGTATGAAATGGCCACATGGGAACCTTAATTGCAAATGATAAAAACATGCCAATCCATAACCATTTTTGTAAATTTGCATCAAAAAAATAACTATCTAATTCTATTATAGATGTAGTATTTGATGTAACAGCCATAACTATTATAGTAATAAGGAAAAAAACTGAGCCAGCTAATGTATAAATAAAAAATTTATAAGATGCAAACACTCTTCTTTTCCCGCCCCAAATGCCTATTATCAAGAACATTGGAATTAAAAGACTTTCAAAGAATACATAAAATAAAACTATATCTAAGCATGAAAAAACTCCCATAACTAGAGCTTCAAGTAAAAGAAAACAAACCATAAACTCTTTAGTTCTAAATTTAATAGAAAATTTTGTATAATATATACAAATCGGAAATAAAAAAGAAGATAGCAAAATAAAAACTAATGATATTGCATCTATTCCTAGATAATAACTAATTCCAAACTTAGATAAAAGTGTTCTTTTTTCTACATTTTGAAAATCATTATTTGCTAAGTCAAATTGATAACATAATAAAATTACTAAAATAAGTTCTACTAAGCTTATCCACAAAGCTAAATCTCTTACGTTTTTTGAAATATCCTTGTTATTTCCTTTAACCAACATTGAGATAATAGCTCCAAATAAAGGTAAAATAATAATAGATGAAAGTATTGGAAAAGTATTCAAGGATTTATCTCAAATTTAAAAAAATAATAAACTTACAAAAATTACAATACCAACAAACATTACAATAGCATAACTAAAAAGTTTTCCATTTTGAAACTTTTTACAAAATGATGCTATTTTCCAAATACTACTTGCCATTCCTAAAGGTCCTCTTGCATCTACTAATTGTATGTCTATTGATGTCCATAAAAATTTACTTAATTGCAGTAATTTTTTCACAAATAAAAAATCATAAACTTGATCAAAGTACCATTTATTTTTAAGAAAAGTTATTATTCCTTTAAAGTTGTACGTTAATATCTCAGAAATGTTTTTAATAAACTTGTAAGATAAAAAAACAATAACAAAGGCTAATATTACAAGAAGTATTGGTAATAGTTTATAAATTTTATCTATATGATGCGCTTCATCTACATAATTAATCTCTTCTAAAGTGTAAACACTATTAGCCCAAAAACTATTATCAGAAACTACATTATAAAATATATAACCACCAAATATAGCTCCTATAGATAACACAAATAATGGGAACATCATTATAAAGCCTGGTTCCTTTATATTATTATAAATATTAATCTTAATATTAGTTTTAGATATAAACGTTAGATAAATTAACCTAGATGAATAAATAGAGGTTAGAAAAGCTCCTAGACAACCAAAAATATATATATTCGTTCCATTAAAATTATGCATTGAATATGCGTATTCAAGTATTAGATCCTTTGAAAAATAACCGGCAAAAGGAGGTATTCCTACTAAAGCAAGGGAACCTAATATAATAAATAAGAAGGTTAAAGGAAGTTTTTTATATAGCCCGCCCATATTTTTAAAGTTTTGTTCATGGTGTAATGCATGTATAACTGAACCTGCACCTAAAAAAAGAAGAGCTTTAAAAAAAGCATGAGTTACAAGATGAAACATCGCTAAACTATAGGCTGATATCCCACATGCAAAAAACATATAGCCTAGTTGACTACAAGTAGAGTACGCAATAACTTTTTTAATATCATTCTGAATTAAAGCTACAGATGCAGCAAATAATGAAGTTATGATACCAACATATGTAATTATATTTAGTGTAAATTGAGAATTTTCAAAAAGAGGTGAGCACCTTACGACTAAAAACACTCCAGCGGTAACCATTGTTGCAGCATGAATTAATGCAGATACTGGAGTTGGGCCTTCCATAGCATCTGGCAACCACACATGTAGACCTATTTGAGCTGATTTACCAACTGCAGCCATAAATAAAAACATTGTAATACAAGTTATTAAACTAAATTCAAACCCTAGAAAAGTTAATACTGTTTTATGAAATTGATCAATATTAGCAAATACTTCATTAAATGTAAGAGTATTGAAATATTTATAAATCAGGGCAATAGCTATCAAATAACCAAAGTCTCCAACTCTATTAACTAAAAAAGCTTTAATAGCGGCATTATTAGCAGAAGGTTTATGAAAGTAGAATCCGACTAACAAATAAGAACAAAGTCCTACTCCTTCCCAACCCAGAAATAGTTGTATAAAGTTATCAGCTGAAACTAAAACTAACATTGCAAATGTAAATAGAGATAGATAAGAAAAAAACCTTGCCCTATATTGATTTTCATGCATATAACCTATAGAAAACATATGAACTACAGCAGATACAACTGTAACTACACAAAACATTATTGAAGTTAAAGGATCTAGAAGAATAGCAAAGTTAAGATTAATATTAGAGAAACTTATCCAGTTATATATTGCTTTTATTCCTTGATAAGTATCAATATTTATATATATGTATACTGATAATGTGGCACTTATAACTAATAAAACCGTAGTTAAAATTTCTGCTATCTTGTTTTTAGAATTTATTATAAAGAAACCGGAGAGAACAGAACCTATTAAAGGTAATATTATAACTAACAATACAATATTCATTTTATCCTTTTAATTGCTGCGTATCTTCAACTTTAATTGAGCCTTTATTTCTAAAAAAAACTACTAATATTGCTAAACCTATTGCTGCTTCTGCTGCAGCAACAGTCAAAACAAACATAGTGAATATCTGCCCATTTATATTTTCATGTATAGAAGAGAATGCAACTAAATTAATATTAACAGATAATAAAAGTAATTCAATTGACATCAAAATTATTATAATACTTCTTCTATTTAAAAAAATACCTAACATTCCTATTGAAAACAATAACGCAGATAATACGGTAAAATAGATTGGTTCAACTAACATTTTTACTTTTTATTTTTACTATTTCTATAGAATCTTCTCTTTTTCTATCAAGTTGTTTTGATATATTTTGTCTGAGCACTCCTTCTCTTTTTCTTAAAGTAAGGACTATGGCTCCAATCATTGCTACTAATAAAATACAACCAGAAAGTTGAAATACAAAAAAATAATCTGTGTACATAACTTTCCCTATCTGATGTGTATTAGTTAACTCGTTAATTTTATTTGAATCTACCTTTTTATCTCTTATCATATCTAAATTACTGAAGGAAAATATAAGTTCGGCTAAAAGCACTGATCCTACTAACAAACTTGAGTAAAAGTATTTTTTAATCTGATTTTTGATTTCATCTAAATTAATATTTAACATCATAACTACAAACAAAAATAATACTGCTACTGCTCCTACATATACTATAAGCAATATCATCGCTAAGAATTCAGCTCCTGCTAATACAAAAATACCCGCTGAGTTTACAAAAGCTAATATTAAAAAAAGCACTGAATGCACTGGATTTCTAGAACTAATAACTGCTATAGATGACAATACTGTAATTGTAGAAAATATTAAAAAGAAAATGTTCATGTTATTTTCTACCTATACTCTGCATCCGAATTTATATTTTTTTGTAGAGCTAGTTCCCATCTATCTCCATTATCTAATAATTTTTCTTTATTATAAATTAACTCTTCATGAGTTTCAGTTGCAAATTCATAGTTAGGTCCTTGAACTATTGCATCAACTGGACAAGCTTCTTGACAAAGACCACAATAAATACATTTAGTCATATCTATGTCATACTTAGTAGTTTTTCTACTTCCATCATGTCTTTCCTCAGCTTCTATAGTAATGGCTAACGCTGGACAAACTGCTTCACATAGTTTACAAGCTATACATCTCTCTTCGCCATTTGGATATCTTCTGAGAGCGTGTTCGCCTCTAAACCTAGGACTTAGCGGAGCCTTCTCATATGGATAATTTATGGTCACAGATGGTTTAAATATTCTTCTAAAAGTTAGATATAAACCTTTTAAGATGTCTGCTAAAAAGAAATATTTAATTCTATTTATTATTAATTTTATCATTTTATCCTGCAACCTTTGGTAATAAATCAAAAAATACCAAAACTGTTGAAGTTATAAACACCCAAAGCAATGATAAAGGCAAAAATACTTTCCAACCTAATCTCATTAGTTGATCATATCTAAATCTAGGTAATGTTGCTCTTACCCATAAAAAAACAAATAATAACAGACCTACTTTTAAAAAAAACCATATGAAATTAGGGACTATATTAAAAATATACAAATCAAATGGTGGAAGCCAACCCCCTAAAAATAAAATAGTTCCCAATGAACTCATTAATATCATGGCAGAATATTCTCCCAAAAAAAACATTGCAAATAACATAGAAGAATATTCTGTAAAATACCCAGCTACAAGAGCAGATTCATCTTCAGGTAAATCAAAAGGCGCTCTGTTAGTCTCAGCTAATGCAGAAATAATAAATACTACAAACATTGGAAACAAAGGTATAAAAAACCAGCAATTTTTTTGTGCAATAACTATGTCTTTAAGGTTTAGAGATCCTACACAAAGTAGAACACAAACAATTACTAACCCTATTGAAACCTCATATGACACCATTTGAGCGGTAGACCTTAATGCTCCTAAAAATGCATATTTTGAATTACTAGCCCATCCAGCCATAATAACTCCATAAATAGATAGGGAGGAAACAGCAAAAATATATAAAATTCCAACATTAATATTAGATAAAACTAAGTTTTCTGATATAGGAATTACACTCCATGCAATTAAAGATAAAGCAAAAGATACCATAGGAGCTAATACAAAAATAATTTTATTTGAACTTGCAGGGATAATAGTTTCTTTTGAGAATAGTTTAATCCCATCAGCAAATGGCTGAAGTAAACCAAAAAAACCAACAACATTAGGTCCTTTTCTATATTGTACAGCAGCAATTACTTTTCTTTCTAGATAAGTTAAAAATGCTACCGCTACTAATAAAGGACCAATTATCATTAAAGCATAAGATCCTATAATCAAAACATTATAAAACTGATCTAAAGGAGAGTTATCCATCTAATAAACTCTTTTTATTAGTAAAGCTTTTTACACAATTTGCCATATTTGTAGAAGCCCTAGTTATACAACAAGTTTGATAATAATTTGTTACTAAATAGTTTTTGTTAGTAGGCTTTAATTGCAAATCATTTTTAATACATTTATTCCAATTAGATGGTTTTATCGCATTTAATTTTGATATCTCTGGATGTTTTTTAAATATTTTATTTATGAGCTCCTCATGATTATTATAATTTAACTTTATTTTAAATTTTTCGGCCAAAGCTCTAAATACTTTCCAGCTGTCAACAGCTAGACCTTTATTAGTAGTAATTTTTTTTGTAAATTGCGGCCTGCCCTCTAAATTCACGTATAGTGATTTTTTTTCACTAAATGCAGTAATAGGCAATATTATATCTGCCTTGGACGCAGCCTTGTCTCCATGATGTCCTAAATATATTAGCTTAGTAGAAGCTCTGTCAATAGAATTAAATTCATAATCATCGGCTTCTAATAAAAATAAAACCTTGATTTCTTGATTTGAAACTCTCTTTCTTATCTGCCTAGCATTATAACCATTTTTAGTAGGAAAAAAACCCACTTCTAAACCACCTGCTCTTGAAGCACAAGTAGATAAAATATTAAATCCATTCCAGTTTTTTTTGATTATATTACAGTCTTGAGCAATAGATTTTAAAATAAGATGTATTTTTTCACCTTCTTCTTCACTAAAAATATTATCCCCAATTATTAACATTGGGAATTCTGCATTTTTAAAGAAAGATTTTATGTCCTTAAGAAAATCTAAATTATTTAATATGGAAATATCATTTCCTAAATGCTTTACATTATATGTTAAATCCTCAGGTGTACATAAAGAAATAATTTCTAGCTCTCCAGATAGCCACCTTTTTCTGATCCTTGAGTTAATTACGGTAGCTTCCCTTTTAGGATCAGCACCTATTATAAAAAGTTTGTCTGCCTTATCCAAGCCTTCTATTTTAGAATTAAACAACCAATCAGCTCTGGTATTAATTTTAAAACAAGACTCATTAAATCTACAGTCTAAGTTATAAACTTCAATTGAATTAAAAAACTCTTTAGCAGCAAACATGGTTTCAACATCAGTTAGTGCACCAGCTATAGCAGCTATTTCTTCAGGTTTAGTGCTTGTAATTAATTTATAAATATTCTCTAAGCTTTCTTTCCATGTACAAGAAATTAATTTATTATTTTTATCTCTGACATATGGCTTATCTAATCTCTGAACTTCTAGTCCATCATAAGAAAACCTAGCTTTATCAGATATCCATTCTTGATTTATTTCATTATTATTTCTAGGCAAGACTCTTTTAATGGTTCCTAAAAATTCATCTATAATAATATTTGAACCAATACCATCGGTAATATCAATAGTGTCATGATGAATTAATTCCCATGACCTTGCTGTAAAAGCATATGGCTTAGATGTTAGTGCACCTACAGGACATAAATCTATTATATTGCCTGATAATTCACTTGAAATTCCCTCTTCTACTACTGTTGAAATTTCCATATTTTCTCCCCTATTTATAGCTCCTAATTCGTGAGTTCCTGCAACTTCATCTAAAAATCTTACACATCTAGTACAATGTATACATCTTGTCATTACTGTTTTAATTAATGGGCCAAAATTTTTCTCTTTGACTGCCCTTTTATTCTCTTCAAACCTACTATAGGATTTTCCATAATATAAAGATTGATCTTGAAGGTCACATTCTCCTCCCTGATCACAAATAGGACAATCTAATGGATGATTAATTAGTAAAAACTCCATTACACCTTTTCTTGCTTTTCTTACTTTTTCAGTATTAGTTTTTATATTCATGCCATCTGAAACAGGAAAGGCACAAGATGCTATTGGTTTTGGAGCGTTTTCAACTTCTACTAAACACATCCTACAATTACCGGCAATAGATAAACTTTCATGAAAACAAAACCTTGGTATTTCCTCGCCTGCTTTCTCACAAGCTTGCATTACTGTAGATGAGTCAGAGACTTCTAGCTCTTTGCCGTTTACAAAAACTTTTTTCATTCAGCTGACCTAAGTATTTTATTTTTTAAAACTCTCTTTTCTAAATCTTTTCGATAATGCCTTATTAAAGCTTGTACTGGCCATGCTGCTGCATCACCTAAAGCACAAATTGTATGATTTTCTACTTGCGAACAAATATCTTCTAGTTTACTGATATCTTCTATTTTTGCAGTTCCATTGCAAAGTTTTCTCATTATTCTTAGTATCCAGCCTGTTCCTTCTCTACAAGGGGTACACTGTCCACAGCTTTCATGATTATAAAATCTAGAAAATCTAGTTATAGCTTCGATTAAATCTGTTGATTTATCCATCACAATTACTGCTGCCGTACCTAATCCACTTTTTACTGCTTTAAGTGAGTCAAAATCCATAGCTAAATTATCACATAATGATGCTGGGACTAGAGGAGTTGAAGAACCTCCAGGCACAACAGCTTTAAGGTTTTTCCACCCACCTATAACTCCTCCACAATGCTCGTCAATTAACTCTTTTAATGGTATTCCCATTTCTTCCTCTACTGTGCATGGATGATTTACATGACCTGATATACAAAATAATTTTGTACCTGTATTATTTTCTTTACCTAAGCTTGAAAACCAGTTCGCTCCTCTCTTTAAAATTGCAGGAACTACAGCGATGGTTTCTACATTAGAAACAGTGGTTGGGCAGCCATATAGACCTACATTTGCTGGAAAAGGAGGTTTTAATCTAGGTTGTCCTTTTTTTCCTTCTAAACTTTCTATTAAAGCGGATTCTTCTCCACAAATATAAGCACCTGCTCCTCTATGAATGTATAAGTCTAGATTGTAATCAGATTTTAAAATATTTTTTCCTAATAAGTTGTTTTGATAACATTCCTCGACTGCACTTTTTAGACTTAAATATTCATTGTAAAACTCTCCTCTTATATAAATATAAGCTGTATTTACCTCCATAGCTACTGAAGCATATACAATTCCTTCAATTAACTTAAAAGGCTCATTTCTTATAATTTCTCTATCTTTACAAGTTCCTGGCTCACTTTCATCAGCATTGACTATTAGATAATTAGGCTTGTAGTCTGTTTTTGGAGGCATAAAAGACCATTTTAATCCAGATGGAAAGCCTGCTCCTCCTCTACCCCTTAAGCCAGAATCTTTCACTTGTGCTAATATCCAGTCTTTTCCTTTTTTAATAGTCTTTTCCCCTCCGTCCCAATCTCCTAGCTTCTTTGCTACATCTAGACCTTTTCCTTTAAGACCATATAAGTTATTAAAAATTCTATCTTCTTTATTTAACATTATTTATCAACTCCTATTGGCTCTGCACCTTTTTTTTTATTATCCTGAGATCCTACATTAACTGTTTTACCATTTTTGATATTATCTAAAATATTTAAAAGACTATTTTTGTCTAAATCTTCAAAGTAATTATCATTAATTTGAAGCATTGGGGCATTCACACAAGCTCCTAAACATTCTACTTCTTTTAAAGTAAATAAACCATCATTAGTAGTTTGATTATTATCAATTTTCAAATGAGTTTTACACAAATTTAGCAAATCATCACTTCCTTTCAACCAACATGAAGTAGTAGTACATATTTGTATAAAATTTTTTCCAATAGGTTCTAAATTGTACATAGAATAAAATGTTGCTACTTCATAAACTCTTATGTAAGGAACTTTAATAATTTCACTGACATATTGCATAGCTGGTACTGTAAGCCATCCCCCTATTTGTCTCATTGCAAGATCTAATAGCGGCATCACAGCACTAGCCATTTGATCTTCAGGATACCTTAAAAGTATATTTTTTACTTCCTCACAGTTCTTAGCATGAAACTTAAATTCTTGTTTTTTTTCCATATTATCTATCTATTTCTCCAAAAACAACATCCATAGTGGCAATACAAGCCACTAAATCAGCTAATTGATGTCCTTTAGTCATAAAATCAAGTCCTTGTAAGTGAGCAAACCCAGGCGCTCTTATCTTGCATCTATACGGTTTATTTGAACCATCTGATACTAGATATACACCAAATTCTCCTTTAGGAGCTTCAACAGCTTTATAAACACTTCCTTCAGGCACCCTTACTCCTTCAGTATAAAGCTTAAAATGACTTATTAAACTTTCCATAGATGATTTCATCTTGTTTCTTTTAGGTGGTGATATTCTTGGATTATCTAATAAAACCTCTCCATCTGGTATTTTATCTAAAACTTGGTTGATTATTTTTAAACTTTGCTTCATTTCTTCCATTCTAATTAAATATCTGTCATAGCAATCACCATTTTTTCCTACAGGAATATCAAAATCTAATTGATCGTAAATTGCGTAAGGTTCATGTTTTCTCAAATCCCAAACAACTCCGGAACCTCTTAACATAGGTCCAGTAAAACCCCAATCTAAAGCTTGTTTTTTTGTTACCACTCCAATATCCACGGTCCTCTGTTTAAATATTCTATTTTCATCAAGCAATGATTCAATATCATTAATTATTTTTGTAAAACTTTTACTCCACAAATGAATATCTTCTAAAGTTTGCTTTGGAATATCTTGATGTACCCCTCCTATTCTATAATAAGCTGCATGAAGCCTTGCACCAGAAACAGCTTCGTAGAAAGACATTAATTTTTCTCTTTCCTCAAATAACCATAAAAAAGGTGTGGTTGCTCCTAAGTCTAAACCTTGAGCTCCAATCTGAAGTGTATGATTTAGTATTCTAGTAATTTCATCAAATAAAACTCTTATCCAAAGTGCTCTTTCAGGAATATTCATAGAAAGTAATTGTTCAGATGCCAATACAAACGCATGTTCTTGAACCATAGGTGAAACATAATCTAGTCTGTCAAAATAAGGCATTGCCTGAAGGTAGGTTTTATTTTCAATTAATTTCTCTGTTCCCCTATGCAACAACCCTATATGTGGATCTGCTCTTTCAACCACTTCTCCATCCATTTCCAAAACTAACCTTAGTACACCATGAGCAGCAGGATGTTGTGGTCCAAAATTTAGTGTTAAATTTTTAATTTGTTTTTCAGTCATTATTTTTTTCTATTTCTTCACCCTCCCAAGGGCTTTCAAAGTCAAACTCTCTAAAAGATTGGGTAAGTTTCACAGGCTCGTAAACTACTTTTTTTGAAGATACATCATATTTAACTTGCACATTTCCTGATAAAGGGAAGTCTTTTCTCAAAGGGTGTCCAATAAAACCATAATCTGTAAGTAATCTTCTAAGGTCTGGGTGATTATTAAAAGCTATACCAAATAAATCCCAAACTTCTCTTTCATACCAATTAGCAGCCGGAAATAACTGTGTAAGGCTATCGATTTCCTCATCTTCTTCCAATAAAAACTTTACAATCAATCTTAGGTTTTTCTCTACAGATAAGAATATATAAATCATTTCAAATCTATATTTCTTATTAGGATAGTCTACAGCTGTAATATCGATTAATTGATTAAATTTAAAACTTTCATGCTCTTTTAATAGCTTTAAAGCACTCAGTATTTTAGGTTTCTTTAAAGTAAGCTCCATTATTTCACCTGAGTAAGCTAAAGAAAACTCATCTTTGTTTAAAGTTGTATTTAACAAGGAAAGAACTTTATCTAAGTCTTTGTTATTATTTAATATATTTTTTTTTTTCAATTAATTTCTCTATAAAAACTATATTGAATTTCTGCCTTCGCGCTTAATCTTCTTCTGCAATTGAAGTACACCATACAATAAAGCTTCAGCTGTTGGAGGACAGCCTGGTACATATATATCAACAGGTATAATTTTGTCACATCCCCTAACCACAGAATAAGAATAGTGATAATACCCCCCTCCATTAGCACAACTACCCATAGAAATCACCCACCTTGGCTCTGGCATTTGATCGTATACTTTTCTTAAAGCGGGAGCCATCTTATTTGTAAGAGTTCCAGCAACAATCATGACATCTGATTGTCTTGGGCTTGGTCTAAATACAACTCCAAATCTATCTAAATCATATCTCGATGCTCCAGTCTGCATCATTTCTACTGCACAACATGCTAATCCAAATGACATAGGCCAAAGTGATCCTGCTCTAGCCCAACTAAGAAGATCGCTAAATTTAGCAAGTACATATCCTTTGTTATTAGCACTCTCGTTTTTTAAAATATTTTCGTTGTAAAAATTTTCTTTTATTCCCAATCTAGTGCTCCTTTTTTCCATTCATAGATAAAACCTACTGTTAAAATTAGTAAAAATATCATCATAGACACGTATCCAGCAATACCTATAAGAGATAATGAAATAGCCCAAGGAAATAAGAACGCTACTTCTAGATCAAATATTATAAAAAGTATAGCTACAAGATAGAACCTTACATCGAACTTTACTCTAGCATCTTCAAAAGGAGTAAAACCACACTCATATGCGGAAAGTTTTTCTTTATCTGGTTTATTTGGCCCTACTAATCCTGATAATGCAGCAAAACCAATAGACATGCCAAATGCTATAACAGCGAAAATAAATATTGGTAAATATTCTGAATAATCCATTTTTTAATCTATGATCTAAATATTATTATATATATAGAGTAATTTTATAAAGTTGTAACCTTATTTCTGATAATAATAATATAGTTAAAACATTAAACTTTTAAACTATTTAATTCTTTAAAATCAGAAATCACCATATCGTATGTGCCATCTATCTTGATTTCTGTATCTATTCCCCACTCTTTAGGTCTTTTGACAAAAATAGTTTTAAAACCTGCTTTTTGTGCAGCATTCAAATCAAAACTATGACAAGCTACCATTGCACATTCCTCAGGTTTAAATTGTAGTAATTTTGCTGTTTTACGGTAAGCCCCTATGTCTGGCTTATAAATTTCCAGTGTTTCACAAGATAATATTAAATCCCAACTTATATCATTGGCTTTACTGTTTAAAAAAACTAGCCTGTTACTTAATAAAGTAAAAGAAACACATAAAAAACTCTTTTTAAGCTGGTTAAAAGGGTTTAAGAAATCCTCCCAAACATCTAGCTTAGTTGGCACCTCATAGGATAAATAATTGATATGATCCTCATTTAAATCTAATTTTTTTTCTTTTATTATTTCTTTGATAGCTCTTTTATGTGCTTGATCAAAATTTATTAATTCTGATCCATTCTGTTTTGTTATGGTTTCTAAAGACTTTTTCCTAAAAAGATTAGCTAACTCAGCAGTATCTATAGTTAGGTTTAAATTCTTTTTAATATTATCAAAACCTTTGCAAAAACCTGAATGCCAGTCTAAAACTGTTCCACCAGTATCAAAAGTGAATGCCTTAATCTTACTTACATCTAACATAATAAATTTTTAACAGATTAAATTTGCTGGGTAAAGTAATTAATCTTTACTAAAAATAATTATCACATTAAAATATCAGTAGAAATATTTGAAGGAATTTACTATGTATATAACTCAAGCTTTAAAAAGAAACGTACAACTTTTTCCCAACAAAGTAGCTACTGCTTATATGGAAAGAAGTTTTACCTGGCAAGAGAGCTTAGATAGAATTACTAAGATTGCATTTAGTATTAAAAAGCTTGATATAAGCATTGGAGATAGAGTAGCAATATTAGCACATAACAGCGATAGATATTTTGAATTTGTATATTCAGTTTCATGGGCAGGTGGGGTTTTTGTTCCAATAAATACTAGATTAGCTCCTCCAGAAATTCAGTTTTGGATAAATGATAGTGAAAGTAAAGTTCTGTTTGTAGATCAAAATTTTTCAGAAATAATAGATAACCTTTTAAAAGAAAATAAAATACCAAGTGTTAAAAATGTTGTTTATATATCTGATGATAAAAGTCCTGAAAATTTTATTAATTATGATGATATTATTACTAGCGATTCTGCTGATGATCTTTTAAGAGGCTATGATGATTTAGCAGGGTTATTTTACACAGGTGGAACTACTGGTCGTTCAAAGGGAGTAATGTTATCTCATACAAACATGGTAGTAGATGCTCTTAATTGTGCCATTATGGGAAATATGAATGAGAAAGCAAAATGGTTACATGCTGCCCCTATGTTTCATATAGCTGATTGCGCTGGTCTTTTTGCTATAAGCCAAGTAGGCGGAAGTCATTATTTTATACCTGGATTTACACCAAAATTATTCTTTGAAGCTGTTAATAAGTATAAAATTACAGAAACTATACTAGTTCCAACTATGGTAAATATGGCTGTTAATAACCCAGAAATAACTAATTATAATTTAAGTAGTCTAAAAAAAGTTCTTTATGGTGCTTCTCCTATGCCAGAACCTGTAATAGTAAAAGCAATGGAAATGCTACCAAATTGTACTTTTTATCATGCTTATGGACAAACAGAGTGCGCCCCTTTATTAACATGTTCAGGTCCTGAAACTCATGTTTTTGAAGGTCCTTTAGCGTATAAATTTAAATCATGTGGAAAAGCAGTAGCAGGAGTTGAATTAAAAATTGCAGATGAAAATGGTAAAGAGGTTCCTAAAGGAGAAGTAGGTGAAATTTATGCAAGAGGTCCTAATATTATGTTAGGTTACTGGCGACAGAAAGAGTTAACAGATAAAGCTATTGTTAATGGATGGATGAAGACAGGTGATGGAGCAAAAATGGATGATACTGGTTACGTTTATATAGTAGATAGAGTCAAAGACATGATTATATCTGGAGGAGAGAATATATATTCTACAGAAGTAGAAAATGCCATATATCAATTAAAAGGTGTTTTAGAATGTGCTGTTATTGGTGTCCCTGATGAAAAATGGGGAGAAGCAGTACATGCTATTATAAGACTAAAAGATGGCGTTTCAATAAAAGAAAAAGATGTGATTGAACATTGTCACAAGAATATAGCAGGCTTTAAATGCCCTAAATCAGTATCTTTTAGAGCTAATGCAATGCCAGTTTCTGGAGCTGGAAAGATATTAAAAACTGAATTAAGAAAACCTTTTTGGCAAGACTCAACTAAACAAGTTAATTAAAAATAAATCTCCATGAATTAATCATTAGTTAAATCATGTCCTGCTGATGCTATCAATCCACCATCACAAGTTATAGTTTCGCCTACAGTATATCTTCCTGCTTTAGAAGCTAGAAATATCGCTAATCCAGCAATATCCTCTGGTAAACCCACTCTACCGCTCGGGTTTTTCTTTGAAATAACACTATAATCATGTTCAACGGCACTACCTAACATCTTGCTTGGAAAGGGACCTGGTGCTATAGCATTACATATAATATTATCTTTTATTAACCTTGCCGCTAAAACACTTGTGAGTTTGTGTACAGCTGATTTAGCAATACTATATGAATAATTTTCATAAAATGGAGTGTTTATTCCATCTATTGAGCCTATATTTATTACTCTCGCTGGATTATCTTTTTCTTTATTTGTTTTAAGAAGATTTAGAAACTTTTGAATCATAAAAAAAATTGATTTTACATTTAAGTCCATTACTTTATCCCAACCATCTTCGCTAAAAGTTTCCAATGGTTCTCCCCACACTGCACCTGCATTATTGATTAAAACATCTAGTGACGTTTCTAATCCTGCGAATTTATCAAATAGATTATTAATCCCCTTTATCTCTGAAATATCTGCAGGTATAGATATACATTCACTAGAGTATTTATTTGACAGTCTAACTGCAGTAGCGTTGCAGTCTTCTTCTTTTCTAGAACTAATATACACCTTTGCACCATTAGCTAAAAATCCACTTGCAATCATTTCACCTATGCCTCTTGAGCCACCCGTAACTAACACAACTTTATTTTTTACATTAAATAATTCGCTTATATTCATAATAATAACCTATTTAAAATATTTTAAGTTTATATAAAATAGTATAAATAATAATAAAAATAAATGTTATATAATAATTATAAATGTAAAAAGTTAGGAAATGTAGAAGACTTAATACTTAAAAGTTCCTTAAGAAAAAAACTAAAAAAAAATCAAGTAAGAGTAAAAGTGTTAGCAATTGGTTTAAACTATGTTGATACATTAATGATAAAAGGTACTTATCAATATAAAAACAAAATACCATTTATTCCAGGAACAGAAGCTTGTGGTGTTGTTGTGGAACAAAACTGTAATAATAAAAAACTACTAAATAAAAAAACTATTATAATATCTAAAAATAGATGTTTTAGTGAAGAAATAATATTAGAATATGAAGAGTTAATATTAATAAAGAAAAATATCTCTAACATTCAAGGATCCTCTTTCTTTATGTCCTCTTTAACTGCGTATATTGCTCTTAAAGAAATAGCTAAAGTTAAAAAAAAAGATGTTTTATTAATTACTGGAGCATCGGGAGCTATTGGTAAAGCTTGCATAAACTTAGCACTTCATTTAGGTCTAGATGTAATCTGTATTGTAGGTAATAATAAAAAATTAGAAGTAATAAAAAAAATGGGTATTAAAAAAGTTTTAAATATAAAAGGTGATATAAAGAAAAAAATAATGGAATTCACTAATCAAAAAGGAGTCAACATTGCTTTAGATATTAATGGCTTTCTTAAATGTCAAAATATATTAAGCTGTATTAAATGGAGAGGGAAATATTTAATTGTTGGTTTTACCGATAACAATATCACCTCTATAAAAACAAATTACATATTAATAAAAGGCTTACAAATATTTGGTGTCAGAGCAGGAGAATATCTTAGAAACTCCACTTTAAATAAACGCAAAATAATAATTAAAAAAGTTTTTCAACTTTTTGATTTAGGAGTATTTAATATAAAAGAGTATAAAATAATAACCTTCAATAAACTTATACAAGGATTAGTTAGCATCAGAGATAGAAAGTCAATGGGAAAGATAATTGTAAAAACTAAATATTACACTAAATATTAATGTCTAAATCACTATTATTATTTTCTGGCGGTCAAGATAGCACTACTTTATTAGCTTGGTGTTTAAAAAAGTTTAAAGAAGTATATCTTATTACTTTTGACTATGGACAAAGACATTCAATAGAAATAGAAGCTACTAAAAAAATATCAATAAATATAAATAAAGATTTTTCTGAATGGTCTGGAAAAATAAAAAATAGCTATATATATATAATAAATAATATCAACGAATTAAATAAAAATTCATTAACATCAGATATAAATATTAATACTGGAAAAGGACTTCCTAATACTTTCGTACCAGGAAGAAACATTCTATTCTATACATTGGCAGCTGCATATGCTTATGATAAAGAGATAAAACATATAGTATCAGGAGTATGTCAAACTGATTATTCAGGATACCCTGATTGTAGAAATGAAACTATTCAAGCATTGGAAAAATCTATAAACTTAGGAATGGAAAAAGAGTTTAAGTTTCACACTCCACTTATGTGGAAAGATAAATCAGAAATATGGGAAATGGCCTATACACTTGGCGGAGATAAATTTATAAAATTTATTACTAAAAATACTCATACTTGTTATAAAGGTGATAGAATTCAATATCATGAATGGGGTTATGGGTGCAACAATTGTCCCGCATGTATTTTAAGAGTAAATGGTTGGAAAAAATTTAAATATGAGAAAAAAAAAAAATAAGATCTATACAATAAAAGAAATATTCCACACTCTCCAGGGAGAAGGATTTAATACAGGAAGACCTGCAGTGTTTTGTAGATTTTCTGGATGCAACTTATGGAATGGAAAAGAAAAGGATAGATTAAAATCAATATGCTCTTTTTGTGATACAGATTTTAATGGTACAGATGGATATAATGGTGGCAAATATAGTCTAGAAAAATTAACTGAAAAAATATTATCACTATGGCCTAATAATAAAAAAAATAAATTTATAGTATTTACAGGAGGTGAACCATTATTACAACTTGATAATCTTTTAATAAAAAAGTTAAAAGAATATGGCTTTTTAACTGCTGTAGAGACTAATGGTACAATAATTCCTCCAAATCTAATTGATTGGATTTGTGTTAGTCCAAAAGCTAATAGTAAATTGGTAATTACTTCAGGGAATGAAATTAAAGTCATTTTTCCTCAAAAAAACTTAGATCTCTCAAAGTATGAGAATTTAAACTTCGATCATTATTACCTTCAACCCCTTGATAATAAAAATTTAATTGATAATAATATTAAAGTAATTAAGTATATTTTAAAAAACCCTAATTGGAAATTAAGTTTGCAGACACACAAATATTTAAACATAAGATAATGAAAAAAATAATATCAAAAAGCTTTTATTTTGAAGCGGCACATAAATTAAATAATACCGTAGAGAAAGAAAATAAGAATCTACATGGACACTCTTACTTTGTAGAAATTGCATTAATAGATGTAAATTCTAATATAGAAAAAACTGGATACATATTAGATTTTAGTTTATTCAATAAAAAAATAGAAAATTTAAGAAGTATTTTAGATCATTCATATTTAAATGAAATAATCGGTCTCGAAAATCCTACTTTAGAAAATATAGGTATTTTTATTTATAAAAAATTAAAAGAAATAGAGCTAAATATATATAAGATTATTGTTAAAAGAAAAAGCTGTGGTGAAGCATTCTATTTAGAAATTTAATTAAAGCCCATCACAAGACCTAGTAGGTTTTCCAAAAAACTTAAGACAATATTCTTTAGAAACTTTCTTATCCTGTAAATCATTGACTATGAAATCAACTACTGCTTCAATTTGTCTTTTATTTAGGTAACTTTTAGCCTGAAGAGGTCTGTTTTTATCATCACCCTTAAAGTCTGAAAATTTCATGCCAAAACACCTATCATCTTTATAAGCTTTTTTATCAAAGTAAGGCATGTTTGTTCCCGGTCTTCCACATGCAATCAACATGATTAGTTGCTCTCTATCTAAGCCTGTTTCTCTTAAAGATAATGCCGCTCCACCATAGCCCGGACCACCGTCACCATGCCATTTATGACAACCCATACAATTACCTTTTTTATAAGTAGATAAACCGTAATCAAACTTTTGTGGCGCACCACCCTCAGGGGCCCCAGCCTTAAGATTAAAACTTATTAAGCTATAAATGATAATAATTGTAAATAGTTTCATATTTTTTATCTTATGTTTTATTATCAAATTTAATTTGCAAAAAAGTTTTACTAACTAAATTTTCTTTTTTAGATTTATCATCAACAAAGTAAAATTGCGAATGAAGTTTAATAATTTTATTATTTACTAACTTAGTACATACCTTGTTAATATATTTTTTTCCTATTTTAATATGGTTATTTAATTGCTTTTTATTTACACACTGCCAATCTTCCGATCCATATTTATGATAAATTCTTAACCACATTAAATGCGATTGCTTTCTAAAATAAAAAGGTGCTTTAGGGTCTGTATTAATATTAATTTCATTTAAAATACCTTTTTCATCAACAGCTATATTTATTAATACTGGGTGTCCAGAAACTTGCGTTCCTTCAAAATTCTCATTTAAAGCGTATCTCTCATCATATTCAAATGTTATTAAGTGAAAATTTTTTTCGTTTTTCTCGCAGTTTGTAAAAGCTTTCCAGTTTTTAATTTTTTTACTATTTAAACACTTAAAATTTGTATATCCTCTTTCAGGTAACTCTCTAATGTCTGATCCTACTCTAAGATCTCTTAAGTCCTCTGCTAACACTGAGTTAGAAAAAACAAAAAAATAAGATGATATGATTAATTTTAATAATATGATTTTCATTTTAAAGAATGGAGCTTTTAATGAATAAAAGCTCCATTTTTATATTAGTTATAGGCTAAATACGTATAACATTTGTCCAGGTTGTACTTTTTCTAAACCTGGTGTAGAACCTATGAACCACTTAGGCCATGCTCCACCTAAACCTGCTAGAATAGCAACATACTGTTTACCATCCACCGCAAATGTTATAGGAGGTGCATTGATACCTGAATTTGTCTCAAATGACCATAATTCCTTAAGGTTATCAGAGTCCAATGCCACTACTGTTCCATCAGGATGTGATGAGAAAACTAACCCACCCTTAGTTGCAACTAAACCACCTAATTGTGGATAATCCATATCATATTTAGCAACAACTTTTCCTGAATTAACGTCCATTGCAGTAACACTACCAGTTATTTGTGGACCCATCTTTGGTCCTCCACCTAACCAGAATTCTCTAGCAACCCACTCTTTTTCCTGTGGAACGTTAACGTGCATTGCACAACTCTCAATCACAGGAATGTAGTACATGTTTCTGTCTGGATCATATGCAGTTGGCGGCCAATTTTTACCACCCATGTTTCCAGGACAAGAAGTACCTTCTGGTTGAGCTCTAAATCCACTAGTAGAAGGAACGTATCTTTGTACGTCTTTGTTTGGATCATAGTCTAATGGTCTTCCTGTATACTTATCTAAACCAGCAGTCCAATCAAGCTTGTTAACAAAAGGAGTTCCCCATAAAAATTTACCTGATTCTCTGTCTAAAGCATAAGCAAATCCATTTCTATCTGCATGTAAAACAGCCTTTGTTTTCTTACCAAAAACCTTTGCATCTACTAGAGTTTGCTCATTTACACCATCAAAATCATATGGGTCGTTTGGTGTATATTGAAAGTACCATTTTATTTTACCCGTATCAGCATCAAGTGCTAAAACACTATTACTGTAAAGGTTATCACCTGGTCTATACTCGTTATCCCAATCAGGACCTGGATTTCCAACACCCCAATATATAACATTTAGATCTGGATCATAAGAACCAACTACCCAAGTAGAACCACCACCATGCATCCATGCATCTTTACTGTGAGATTCTGGACCTTGCTTCCAAGTATCACTACCTGGTTCACCTGGTGCAGGAATAGTATATGTTCTCCAAGCCTTAGAACCATCCTTTAAGTTAGTTGCATGCAACCATCCTCTAATTCCATATTCAGCTCCAGAAACTCCTGTTATAGCATTATCTTTTACTACTAATGGAGCAGAAGTTAAAACCTCAGAAATACTTGCATCCGCTAACTGAACTTCTTGTTCTATTTCTCCTGATTCTTTATTAGTAACAATTAATCTACCATCTAGAGTGTGTGATACAAGCTTATCCTGGTAAAAAGTTGCTCCCCTGTTGTCTATACCACAACAAGTTACAGCCCCTGGAAAATCATGATCTGTGTCTGGATTCATTTTCCATACCATTTTACCGTTTTGCTTTACATCAAACTTGTAAATTGATCCCCAACCATCAGTAACATACATGAAACCATCTTCTACTATTGGTGTGCCTTCTAATCCAGCGTGATCCCAAATACCACCACCTTCAACACCACCAATAACTGCAGTCCATGCTACCTTAAGCTTTTTTACATTTTTCTTATTTATTTTCTTAAGTCCAGAAAATCTATGCCCATCAAGTGAACCATGATGAGTAAGCCAATTTTCAGGAGTTTTCTTTGCATTAAGTATATCGTCCCAACTAGTAACATTGTCTGCAAATGTACTAAATGAGAAAGA
>MDTB01023674.1_pt1 | contig 45072 bp, 35 predicted proteins | sample 811161 | NCBI WGS metagenome assembly MDTB01 (sample SAMN05326650, study PRJNA326480) | marine metagenome | isolation source: seawater | place: Mediterranean Sea | collected 2009 | reverse complement strand
GGTTTTACTAGCGAAAGTATTAAGAACTTTTTTAGTGGTTCTTAGTTTCGTAATCGCGTTATCAACGATTGGGTTGGATCTGTCTTCATTCGCCATTCTGGGGGGTGCTATCGGTGTTGGAATTGGTTTCGGGTTACAAAAAGTAGTTTCCAATTTAGTGAGCGGTCTCATTCTGTTAGTAGATCGTTCGATAAAACCTGGTGATGTAATCGAGATTGAGGGTACCTACGGTTGGATAAACTCCCTTCGTGCAAGATATGCATCTGTAATTACACGAGACGGGAAGGAACATCTGATACCCAACGAAGACCTAATTACAAATCGAGTGATCAATTGGTCTTTTAGTGACCGAAATGTACGGGTACGTGTACCCATCGGCATTTCCTACAATGCAAACCCCCGCGTTGCCATTCAATTATGCCTAGATTCTGCAAATTCCTCAAGCAGAACATTGCAAGACCCAGAACCCAAGTGCCTGTTGACTGGCTTTGGAGAAAACTCCATCGATTTAGAACTAAGATTCTGGATTGATGATCCATCAAACGGAGTGGGGAACATTCGGAGTGAAGTCTTGTTAGGAGTTTGGGATAGATTTAAGGATAATGGAATAGAAATTCCCTTTCCCCATCGCGATGTAAGGATAATTGACCACAACAACAAATTAGGGAAAATAGGTAATTAAGTCATTTCTTAGTACCATTACCCCTATCCATGCTTGCAAACAATCGCGAATAAGGTTTTAATAAACTTAATTTATCATGCTCCAAACATACAACTTTACTTTCGTTAATTTATTAGCAATGGCACCACAACCTGGCGAATCAGGAGGTGGCGGACTGATGGGTATTCTACCTATGATTCTGATCTTTGTGGCTTTCTATTTTCTATTGATTGCCCCTCAGCGTAAAAAACAAAAACAACACCAAAAAATGATTAATGCCCTCGAAAAAGGAGATAATGTTAAAACAATTGGTGGCGTTTTTGGAACGGTAACTGGTGTTAAAGTTGACCGCGTAATTGTGAAAATCGCAGAAAATGTCAAGGTAGAGGTGGCTAAAGATGCCGTTTCTGCAAAAGTCGATTAAACATTTTTTTTGCATCTTTTCCCACCACTGGGAATAAAAATTTAACAGCCATGAATAAGAATCAAGTTTGGAAGCTTTTTTTCGTTATATTAATTATCTTCATCAGCCTTGGGCTGGTGTCCCCTTTTGAGGATCGAGAACTTGGCGAATACGCCGCCAGTCAGGTCACCTCTGAAGCTAATGCCTCAAATCATGTAGGCTATGAGACCTTTGCCGAGGTATTGGATACCCTGACGAGGCAATTACCAGCAGACGAAGTCATCGATTTTAAATCTCTTCGCGACTTTGGAACAAGCAATCGCTTGGACTATGCGGCCTATTTTAAATCACCAGAAGGTGTCCTTGGCACAGTTGCATCACGTCTCATTCCAGTGTTTATTAAGCCGGGTATCCGTGCAAATCATGTCAAAGATAGAGAAAAGCGTAACGAACTGGTGCTCAGGTCTTTGCTTAAAGGATCACAAGCCTCCATCAAACGCGGGTTAGACCTACGGGGTGGAATTGCCTTTACTATGGAAGTCACTGACCTCAACGAAAGTGACAGTGAGGCTAATTCTGGTATGTCCGCCATGGATAAAGTAGTTGAAATAATGAGTGATCGTTTAAACGCATTTGGGGTTGCTGAAACTTTAGTTCGAAAAAAAGGGAACAACGCGATTGAGATTCAGATTCCTGATCGAACGACCAAACAGGACCCTGGAATGGTGGAAGACTTACAGAAACCAGCAAAATTAGAGTTTCGTATTGTAAATGTCGATTCTAACGCCCCTCCACCGCAAACTGGTGAAGAGTGGACTGATGATGAAGGCATTCCTTATGTTGCTATGCTTCGGAGCGATGCTGAACCTAATGAAACTTCCCTTTGGATTCGCCGACTTTGGTCTGCAGACGGAGATATCATTGAAAAAGCTTATCCCAGACAGGATCAAATGGGTGGATGGGAAGTGGGTCTTGACTTCACATCGGAGGGTGCTGAAATTTTTGCTGACTTAACTGGGGAAGTTGCTCAAATGTCCGACCCTGTTACGGGACAACCTGGCCGAATGGCGATCGTGCTTGACGGACAACTTGAAAGTGCACCTTCTGTCAGGCAAAAAATCGACGGAGGCAGTGCCGTGATTGAAGGAAACTTTAATCAACGGGAAGCGAAAATGCTCTCTGATATCCTGAATAATCCACTTAAGGTTTCTTTAACAATAGGTGAAAAATATGAAGTTTCTCCCACCCTTGCCTCAGGTGCACTGAGCAGCAGCTTACAAGCATGCTTTTTGGGAGCAGCCCTCGTAATTGCCTTTATGATTGTTTATTACAAATCAGGCGGGCTGGTTGCTGTTCTATCCGTAGGTACTAATGTTCTTCTAGTGGTGGCAATCCTCGCTGGAATCTTTCATGCCACATTCACACTACCAGGCATGGCTGCCCTTGTCCTTACAATAGGAATGGCGGTGGATGCGAATATTTTGATTTTTGAAAGAATTAGAGAGGAACTTAAAGCAGGGAAAAGCTCCGAGAATTCTCTTACAGGAGGATACGAAAAAGCTTTTTCAACAATTATTGACGCTAATTTCACAACCCTAATTACTGCCAGTATTTTGATTTGGTTGGGCACGGGTCCAGTTAAGGGATTTGGTATCACTCTTGCCATCGGAATTGTAACTTCTGTTTTTTGTGCTCTTTTTATAAGTCGACTTTTACTTTCTGTATTACTTTCCTCCGGAATCAAAAACCTAATCAGTTTAAGTGCCATTGAAAAGAGGGCCCCAGGCGATGGGATTGATTTTCACAAATATCGTAAATTGGCCTTTTTCGTTTCGTGGCTAGTGGTTGCTGTCGGAATAGGTTCCATTTACTCAAACAAGGATAGTATACTAGGGATTGATTTTCGTGGCGGAGAAGAAACGATTGTTTCGTTTACGACCCCAATAGAAGCAGGAGATATTGATGATAGTTTATCAAAGTCTCCTGAAATTGGAGAAGTCCAACATGTCTATCGATCAGAAGTTGGTTCTGGTGAAGGAGCATCCAGGCTTGTATTACAAACAGAAATTGGCAAAGGAAGGGATGCGCTTTCGTTGTTACAAACTCAATTCCCTAGTGCCGGACTCATTGAAGAGGGCCTTAGTAATATCGGGGCGTCCGTAAGCGATCAAATAACAAACGATGCAATTTCCTCAGTACTAGTAGCCCTTCTTGGTATTCTTCTTTATGTGGCTGTTCGGTTTGAAATGGGATATGCCATAGGTGCCGTAGTAGCCACTGTTCACGATGTGCTAATGACGATCGGTCTATTTGTGCTTTTTGGAACTATTTCAGGGGGAACTTTATGCTCTGGGCAATTCACAGCTCCAATGATTGCCTCAATCCTGATGATTGTGGGTTACTCAATCAATGATACCATCGTAGTTTTTGACCGTATTAGAGAAGAGCTTGAACTAAACCCAGTCACTAATTTAAGGAAAATTATACTAATTGCGATTAATCGCGTATTATCGAGATCAATCATTACAAGTTTCACTACATTGCTTGCCGCATTTTCCTTGTGGATATTCGGTGCTGGAATCATCAACGATTTTGCTTTTGTTTTTGTTATCGGAATTATAACAGGAACTTTTTCATCAATATTTATTGCCAGCCCAATTTTCTATTTCTGGCATAAAGGTGATAGAAAGCATGTTGAGGAAGGAGAAATTCTGCCAAAGTATGACTGGCAAACCTCTACTTCCAAATAAATTTCATTCAGTTTGAAACGGGGAATAAACTTCCTATGATTTGGGAAGAGAGGCCTTATGATGAAAACTTTGTTTCGATATTAGAGGAACAATTTTCGATTTCTTCTACCCTAAGTAAACTAGTCTCAATTCGCGGACTTTCCACGGTTGAACAGGCTGATAAATTCCTTTTTCCGAAATTAGCCCAACTACAGGATCCATTTGATATTCCCCAAATGGAAAAAGCAGTCGGGAGAATCATTGAGGCAATTAATAAAGATGAATCTATTCTTTTGGTTGGAGACTATGATGTAGATGGTATCTCCTCGGTAAGTATTATTCAAAAAACTATTTCGACCTTGGGGGGTGATTCGCATTATGTGATTCCAAGGAGAAAAGACGAAGGCTATGGCTTGAGTGAAAAAGTTTTAACAAGAGGATTAACCAACAAACAAGCTACGTTGGTGATTGCTTTAGATTGTGGAACCAACTCTCTCGATGAAGCCAAATTTTTACAAGATAGAAAGATTGATCTCATTATTGTCGATCACCATCAGGCCAAAGATTCAGTTTCTCCTATACCGATTATTTTAAATCCCCATCTTCAAGATAAGAAAGATGTACCATGGCTTAACCTTTGCACTGCCGGACTTGCCTTTAAACTTGCTCATGGCTTGGTTAAAAATCTGAGAAAACAAGGTTCTGAAAAAGCAAAAAACCTAAATATGAAAAAGTATTTACCTCTTTCTGCCTTAGGTACGATTGCTGACTTAGTTCCCCTACAGCAAGAAAACAGAATTATCTCAAAGTTCGGCTTAAAGCATCTAACTCACAACCCCTCTCCGGGAATCAAAGCTCTTTTAACCGAAAGCAAAATCGACTTTAATCACTACCCGGCAAGCGAAGATATTACTTATAAATTGGCTCCCATGATTAATGCATGCGGAAGAATGGATGATCCGGGAGTAGCTACCTCTCTCTTTCTTGAAAGTAATGGCGAGAAATGCACCGACTTAGCTCGTCAAATGAATGACTACAATGAACAGAGAAAGTTTATTGAGGCACAATTAACTAAAGAAGCACAAATACAAGCAGAGGATTCTTTCTCTAACAAGCCTGCAGTTGTGGTTAGCGGAGAGAGTGAATGCTGGAATCCTGGCGTGGTTGGAATAGTTGCTGGTAAAATGGCCAACTCCTTAAGGAAACCCTGCCTCGTTCTGGCCAAGTCCGAGGATAACGAATACCGTGGATCAGGGAGAGGAATCAAAGGTCTTGACCTAGTCTCTGCTTTGGCAAAATGCCAGGATTTACTTTCACATTGGGGAGGGCATCCAGTTGCTGTGGGACTTAGCCTGCAGGAGAAAAATCTTACAGAATTTAAAAAAAGGTTTATTGATACAGTCAGTGAGCAGATAGGGAGTGAACTAACTCAACCTTCGATCAAAATAGATTCGTTTATCAAGCCAAATCAACTTACTGAAAAATTATTAGATGAATTGGATAGCTTAGCTCCCTACGGTCAAGGAAACCACGAACCAATTCTAGGGATCAAAAAAGTACGATTGGCCAATAAGCCAAGAAGAGTCGGTTCAGGTGAGCATTTTCAATTTTCTATCCATAATGGATCATATCCTGTGTCCGGTATTGCCTGGAGAATGGCAGACAACATTCCACCTGAAAACGAAGATATAGATATCGCTTTCCGCCTACAATGGAATACTTGGAATCAAAAGAGGAGATTACAAATGGTATTAGAAGCTTGGAAATAGTTCAGACCTAACATTCCCTTATTTATCTAATGTGGTACTATTTGATTACTCTTCCTATGAAGTAATCCATTAAACTGGCTAGGGAGAATTAGGGATTAACCTCTCCTGCAATCTGGACAACTGCTTCTTCCACGCTAACTCTTTTTTGCTCTGTAGTATCTCTATTACGCAGAGTAACTGATCCATCTCCTTCAATTGTATCAAAATCGACAGTTAGCCCGAAAGGCACTCCAGCTTCATCGATTCTCCGATAACGTCGGCCAATTGCACCGGATTGATCATATATTACATTCCAACGGCGCTGCATCATTTTGTATATTTCCTTAGCCCGATCAACAAGAGCAGGCTTATTTTTGACGAGAGGAAAGATGCCAACTTTAATAGGGGCAACCCTGGGATGAAATTTCAGCACGGTTCTTTTTTCACCCTCGACCTCGTCAATTGTATATGCAGAACAAAGTACAGCAAGAAAAGTCCGGTCAACCCCTAGACTTGGCTCAATAACATGGGGAAGGTATTTCTCCTTTCTCTCTTCATCAAAATATTCGAGATTTTTTCCTGAATGTTCCTGATGCTGAGAAAGGTCAAAGTTTCCTCTTGCCGCTATACCTTCAAGCTCATGTTCACCAAAAGGAAATTTAAAAGTTATATCAGTACAAGCCCTCGCATAGTGGGCAAGCTTATGCTGCGGGTGAACCTCTTCACCTAAGCAATCACTGGTTAGGCCAATCGAAGAAAACCAATTTCTACGTGTATTTATCCATTCTTCGTGATATTTCCTCCACTCTTCTTCTCCGGGAGGTATAAAATATTCAATTTCCATTTGTTCAAATTCCCGAGACCTGAATATAAAATTCCGAGGAGTAATCTCATTTCGGAAAGCTTTTCCTATTTGAGCAATGCCAAATGGAACTTTTACCCTGCCTGTATCTACGACATTTTTGAAATTTGCGAAAATTCCCTGAGCAGTCTCAGGTCTAAGGTAACTTAGAGAAGATCCATCTCTTAAAGCACCGACATGAGTTTCAAACATCATATTAAAATCCCTAGGCGGGGTAAGGGAACCAACTTTTCCTGTTGCAGGAGATGGAACCAAAACCTGCTCATTTTCGCTTAGTTCATCGTAAGGCTTGAGTATTATCTCTTCCATTTTTCCCTGCTTCGCAGCTTTGCGTTTCATCGCTTCAGCCATGCCCTCTGCATCAGATTGCATTATTTCTGATTCAATTAAGGAAATCCAACCCAAAGAGTCACCGTCAACGATAACCTCTGAGGCAAATAATTGGTCTGCCCGATAACGCATTTTGGATTCCTTGCAGTCAACCATTGGATCAGTAAATCCGTCAATGTGACCGGAAGCCTGCCAGACTTTTGGGTTCATGATGATTCCTGAATCCAGACCAACCACATCTTCACGTCTTCTGACCATGTCTTCCCACCAAGCATCTTTAATATTTTTACGAAGTTCCACACCCAGTGGTCCGTAATCAAAAAAACCGTTCAATCCACCATAAATTTCTGATGATTGAAACACAAAGCCTCGACGTTTAGCAAGAGCCACAATTTCTTCCAATAGGGAATTTTCTTTAGACATAAGTATCTTTCTTTTAATAAATTAAAATAGACGGCTCAATCAATAAACGAGGCAAGAAATCAATTGACTCAAGGCCAAACAATTATTCTATTCAAGTAATGGTAGATAATTCCATTCTGTTGAAAAAAGTTACCGCATTCGGTCTCCTCGTTGCTTTTATCTTCATGTCTTCAGGTTGTAAATTTATCCCCAACCCGAAAAGGTATTTTTCTAAAGACTTCAATGCTGCAGGAGCTTTGTCTCACACCAGAAATTCCTTTGAACCAGTTGAAACTGGGACTATTCGTCTTAAATCCAGCGAAATTTGGAATCGAAGAGATTTTTCCGGAGACAAGACCACTGCATTGTGGGGATTAATTACTTACACTGACTACTAGTCGTTTTAAAACAAACTCTTAATTAGAATTATTCTAATTAAACTTGCGATTAGACTAGTAATCTTTAGTATAGAGTTTGTGTCCATCGAACAAAAGCAGAACTCAGATTTATTGGTTTCTTTAAAAGCCAAAGGTTTACGATCAACCAAGCAAAGGTTGTGTGTGTATAATATCATACTCGAAAAAAGAGATCACCCAACCGCTGATGATATTTTCTTACGAGTACGAAAAAAATTACCCAAAATCTCTTTTGCCACTGTCTACAACTGCCTTGAAACATTCGTGGATTGTGGTCTTGTCAAAAAAATTAATTTAGATAGATCTTCCTCTAGGTATTGTCCCAATCTCTCCCCACATGCTCATTTCAAGTGTGCCACGACTGGAAAAATAATCGATCTACCTATCAACTCTAAAGCATTAAATTCTCTCAATTCAATCATACCCGACGGATTTTCACATGTTGGATTTGACCTCTCTTTTCATGGTATATCCAACCCCAATAATTAAAACAACTCAATCGTGAGTACCCTAAAAGTTCAAAATCTGTCCGTCAATATTGACGATAAACCAATCCTTAAAGATTTTTCTATTGAAGTACCAAATGGAGAAGTACACGCAATTATGGGTCCCAACGGGAGTGGTAAAAGTACTTTATCTAAGGCACTTGCTGCTCATCCTAGTTACGAAATTACTGAAGGTTCCGCTGCACTGGATGGGAAAAACTTTATAGAAATGGAACCCGATGAAATTTCAAGACTCGGACTCTTCTTAGCATTTCAGTACCCAATCGAAGTCCCAGGCGTAAGTATAGCAAATTTCATCAGGGCTGCCATTCAATCAAGAATGTCAAATACCAAAAACTTCAAGGCTGTTGACTACTACAAATCGCTCTACAAAAAAATGGACGATTTAGGCATAGATCGAAAATTCACTTCCCGGTCTTTAAACGATGGATTCTCGGGAGGTGAGAAAAAAAGATGTGAGATTTTGCAAATGGCAATGCTCGATCCTACATTTTGTATACTAGATGAAACCGATAGTGGACTGGATATCGATGCCTTAAGGGTTGTCTCTGCTGGAGTCAATTCCATGCGTAGTGAAAATCGTGGATTTTTAGTCATTACTCATTATCAAAGATTATTAGACTATATCGTTCCAGATAAAGTACATGTAATGTGGGACGGCAAGATTGTAAAATCAGGAGATAAAGAACTAGCTAAAGAACTTGAAGCCAAGGGGTATGACTGGATCAAAGAAGAACTTGTCGCATAGAAATATCAACCATCTTAACTATGATTAAACCTAATCCAATAGAAGTAGATCGTGAAAAAGGAAACTTTCACTACAATACCGATTACGAATTTGATGCCGGTGTTGGCCTTTCTGAAGATGTTGTCAAATACATTTCAGATGTTAAAAACGAAAATCAATGGGTTAAAGAATTTAGGCTCAAAGCACTAAAAACCTTTGAAAAAAAACCTATGCCTACGCATTGGGCCTCCAAAGACTTAGAAAATATCAACTTTGATATTATTAGGTATTACTTATCCAAAGGACAAATGCCTAGTCGAACTTGGGAAGAAGTGCCTGATGATATCAAACAAACATTTGAACGCTTAGGAATCCCTGAACAAGAAAGAAAATTCCTTGCCGGTGTTGAAGCTCAATTTGATAGTGAAGCCGCTTATTCAAGAATGAAAGACGACTTGTCCGATAAAGGAGTCATTTTCGTGGGTTCCACAGAAGGTCTCAAAGAACATCCCGAAATCTTTAAAAAATGGTTTGGAAAAGTAATCCCGACCTCTGACAACAAATTTTCGGCCTTGAACAGTGCTGTATTTAGTGGAGGTAGCTTCATTTATATTCCGCCCGGTGTTAAACTAGAACAACCTCTTCAAGCTTATTTTCGAATTAATGCCGAAAATTTTGGCCAGTTCGAACGAACTCTAATTATTGCTGACGAAGGTTCGGAGATTACCTACATGGAGGGCTGCACTGCGCCGAAATTTGAAACATCGACGCTTCACAGTGCAGTCGTAGAACTCGTTGCTTTAAAAGGTGCTAAAATTCAATATGTGACCGTCCAAAATTGGTCAAATAATGTATTTAATTTAGTTACCAAACGGGCAATGGCTCACGAAGAATCCGAAGTCCGCTGGATCGATTGTAACATTGGATCCCGATTAACCATGAAATACCCTGGGGTAGTACTTCGGGGCAGGAAAGCAAGAGGGGAAGTCCTTTCCATTGCACTTGCCAATGATGGACAGCACCAAGATACGGGGGCGAAAATGGTACATGCCGCTGATGAAACGACAAGCAATGTAATTTCAAAATCAGTTTCCATAGGTGAGGGTCGCTCAACCTATCGCGGACTTGTTCAAATGCCCGGACATCTCAAACATTGCAAGAATAACACAGAATGCGATGCACTTCTTATAAGCTCAGACAGTCAGACCGATACATACCCTGCAATAACAGTACAAGGGGACGACCATACTGTTCAGCATGAAGCAAGCGTTTCGAAAGTCAGTGCAGAACAGATATTTTACATGCAGCAGCGAGGACTGACCGAAGCGGACGCTATGAGTATGTGCGTAAACGGATTTGTAAATGATTTAATTCGCGAATTCCCCATGGAATATAGCGTAGAGCTTAAAAGACTCATCGATTTAGAAATGGAAGGTTCGGTTGGATAATGATCGCAGATAATAAAGCCCCATTTACAGAACCTAATCTTACACTTTCCTCTGAAAAAAAATTTACAAACTTTACTTCAAATCATTCTTGGGAACCAGGTTGGCTAGCCGACCATCGAAGAGAGTCTTGGGAGAATCTTAATCAGATTACTCAAAGCTCGATAAAAGATGAAAAATGGCGTTTTTCGCCAAAACATAGACTTGGTTACTCTCAGTTTAATCAGATTCTTGAGACTGCTAATTCAATAAAATTCGGCACCGTAGCAGATAACTGTGATGCAGTTTTCGATTCTATTGATAATATTTTGCTTGATAAAGCAGATCTGATTTCAGATTTCGCCAAATTAAAAGGTCCAAGTTTAGGAGCCAATGAAAGTTTTCAATTGGTCAACTCTTACTTTAGTAATGGCTATTTTATTCATTTACCTAAAGGCGAAAGTAAACCTTTAACAATAAGAGTTGATCATTTTTGCCCACCTGATGGCCACGTAACTTTCCATAAAAACTTCATTATTCTCGAGGATTTTACCGAGCTCACAGTTATTGAAAATTTTATCTCTCAAAACAACCAACATAACGGGGCTTTAACTAACCTCACCCATGTTATTCTAGGTAAGGGTTCCAGTCTTAATCGGGTTATTATCCAAAATATGGCAGAAGGATCAAGTTTTCATAACCTCGAGAACATCGAACTGCACTCAGATTCATCCGCAATTAATATCGGTTGTTATTTGGGAGCAAGCCAAAGCCGCGTTGAAACTAAAGGAAGTCTTCTCGACAAAGGTGCAAACTTTGAAAACTATTCGTTTGTTTCTGGAAAGAATGAACAGCTTTTCGACCAAAGAACTGAACAGCACCACATTGCACCTTATTGCTCAAGCAACCTATTGAGCAAGAATGTTCTACAGGACGAAGCCAAAACAGTTTTTGCAGGAATGATCCGGGTTGACAAAGATGCTCAACAGACAAATGCACTCCAAACCAATAGGAACCTTGTTCTTACTAAAGAAGCAGAAGCTGATTCTCTGCCTGGGTTAGAAATTTTGGCCAACGATGTTAAATGCACCCATGGAGCAACCACAAGCCGATTGGATCAGGAAGAATTATTTTATTTATTGAGTAGAGGTATCGATAGAAAAACCGCTGAATCTTTAATTTCCTTAGGCTTTCTTGAAGAAATCATTGAAAAAATCCCATCTGAAAACATCTCAACAGAATTACGAGAAATTGTTTCTTCACACTTCAACAAAATATAACTTTCATGTCTAATTCACAAGAAGAGGTTCTTCTCACTCGCGATGTAATCGCTACTCTTATTCCTCACGGCGAAGAATTTACCTTGGGAAGTGGTGAAAAGGTCACGATCACTCATCGCCTTGGTGGAAACTTCACTGTAATGACTCTCCAAGGCATGTATCGTATTGCAGCTAAAGATGCAGATGCACTTGGCGAAATCAAAGCAGAATCTTTATCAAAGAATGATCATGCAGGTGCCGAGCCTGCAACTGAAGATGAAATTAGAGAAAATTTAAAATCTGTTTTTGATCCAGAAATCCCGGTCAATGTAGTTGATTTGGGACTCATTTACAGGGTTGAAATAGAACAACTTAATGATCGTGGAAGAGTTGCATTCGTAGATCTCACTTTAACCGCACCTGGTTGTGGAATGGGACCAGTGATTGCAGAAGATGTAAAAGGTAAGGTGCTTGAACTTCCAGGTGTAGATGACGCGGAAGTTGAAATTGTTTGGGATCCCCCATGGACTCAGGATTTAATTTCCGAAGAGGGCAAAATGGAACTAGGTCTAATTTAGTTTTTCAATTAATTCATCTACTTGAGACTTGATGAGCGAAAATAAAAAATCTTATCGTATTGCATTGGGGACAGATCATGCTGGTTACAACTATAAAGAGGCAATCAAAGAACATTTACACAATCTTGGCCATGAAACGAAAGACTTTGGCACTTTTTCTAATGAATCTGTTGACTACCCAGAATTTATCGTACCCGCTGCAGAAGCAGTATCGCAATCGCTTGCAGACTATGCAGTAGTTTTAGGAGGCAGTGGAAATGGAGAAGCTATGGCCGCAAATAAAATCAAGGGAGTTCGCTGTGCACTTTGTTGGTCTATTGAAACTGCTAAACTTGCCAAAGAACATAACAATGCCAATGTCATCGCTATTGGAGAGCGCCAAATCTCTTGCGATATGGCTCTAAGCATCATTGATACTTGGCTAAATTCAGAATTTGAAGGGGGCAGGCATAGCAGAAGAATACAGATGCTCGACTCTTTATAATAATTTGATAGAAACACTTTAAATGAGCGAAGAAAAAGATAAAAAGCCAAGTTCAGTATCTGAACAAATCCAAAACAAGTTTATTGAAGAACGCAAAATTTTCCTATGGGGAGAGGTCAGTGATCGCTCCGCGAGGGATTTAACCGAAAAACTACTCTTCTTAGAAGCCAAAGATCCAGGAAAAGAAATCACTTTCTACATAAACTCTCCTGGAGGTTCAATAACAGCTGGAATGGCAATATTCGACACCATGCAGCTTATTTCTTCCCCTATTGCAGTCGTAGTAACAGGAATGGCTGCAAGTATGGGTTCGATTCTATTGTGTGGTGCAACCAAAGGTAGAAGGTTGCTTTACCCGCATTCACGTGTGCTTATACATCAACCTTTAATTACTGGCCGTATGGTCGCGGCCGCAGTTGACATTAATATTCAAGCTCAAGAAATGGAAAAATTACGCGAAGAATTAAACGGTATTCTAGCAAGAACTTCCGGACAACCTCTCGACAAAATTCAGCAAGATACGGATCGTGATTTTTACCTAAACGCAGAAGAAGCTATCGAATATGGTCTGGCTGACGAGATAGTCCAAAAGATTTAAAACTATTTCATTAAAATTTACCTAGATTTTACCTGGTAAGCTATCGGACAGGATAAATTCCTTGGGGATTTCAAAAGGTTGAAGTCTTGTTGATAGAAATTTTTTTAACTCGGGAATGTCTACATTTTTAGGGCAAATATGAGAAATGACTCTTTGGCCCCATTTTTGATCAACGCGCCATGAAACAAGGCAACCACTGACTCCTGGAAAACTTAAGATTATTTTCTCCACTAAATCAGGGATTACCTTTTCCCCTCCCGTGTTAATAACACGATCAATGCGGTGGGAAATTCTCCAATAACCGTCTTTAGTACAATCCCCAATATCTGATGTCGAAAACCAACCGTCAGAAGTGTTAATTACTCCATTTTCTGCACCTGAAAGGCTTTCACACTTTATACATATACGTTTGCTCTGATCCAATTTTAGCAAAACACCTGGCATTACCTTCCCCACCCCATTTACGCCTCTAGCAAAATCTTCTTTATTTAGTATACAAACCATACCCGCAGTTTCAGTCATCCCATAACACAGAAAAACTGGAAGTCCTTCTTCTCTAGCATTATTAGCAATCTCTTCATTGCAATATGAACCTCCCAAAAATATGCCCCCGCAAAGTCTTAGGTTCTCGCATGCAATCTTAGACTTGAGTAATACATGTAATTGTGTTGGCACTAATGAAACATATCTGTTTACAAAAAGTTCTGAAGACTTGGTACTTTCAAAGTCTCGATAGTTCATAAAGATAACGGATCCTCCCGAAGTCCATGACCTCATAACCTGCATCCATCCACCAATATGGAAAATTGGTAAACATGATATAGCCAGGAAAGGAGAATTTAATTTCAAAAAATCACGGAGACGAAAACAAGCGTGCTCTAGTCCTGTGAGCGAATGAAGCCTTTGCTTTGGCTTACCAGTAGTTCCACTTGTACGAAACATAAAGGATTGACTTTGGACTTCAGGACTGAAGGCAAAAGGGGCATCAGGTTGCATTATCACGGACCTCCCTTCGCTTAAAATTCTGAAAACAGACTGGGCATACAACAATGACTTTCGATCAGTTGACTCTTTAGATCGTTCCCAAAATTCTTTATTCTGATAATTCATTCTATTAAATTTTTTCCCAAAGCTCATCTAGTTCAAATTGCGTAGCTGCGGGAGAAGATAAAGTGTGCGAATGATGACAAGTCAATTCAGTGGAAAGATTTTTAAAAGGTTCACGCGTAATTCCAGCATCCAAATTCGAATGAATACAGGCCCGAACTAAAGCTTCATAGCCAAAAGGAGATTCAAAACTAGTTGAAAACACTGTCTTCTCTTTATTTTCTTTTGCAAAATTAATAGAATCCGACCAATCACTTAGAAGAGTTGGTTTAATCACATAAAATCCTTTCCAACCAGCATTCTTGGCTTGATAAGGACCTTCCATCGCTATGACAGATTCATCAATAGCTAGAGGGATAGGCGATTTTTCGGCTATCAAGAATAATTCTTCTCTAAATTTGTCAGCCAAAGGCTGTTCAATGTATTGAATTCGATTCTCATCTTGAAATTCTTCCAACCAAATCCTCAAGTCATCAATACTTAAGGATCCATTGGCATCTAATCTCACCAAGCAAGATACAGGCAATCCACTTAACCATTTTTTTATTTCCGTAATTTCTTCGCTGATAGGTAACAAACCAATCTTTTTTTTAAAGGAGAAAAAATTATTTTCGCTACTATTAAAAATGCTTAATATTGATTTCTGAATTTCCTGCCCTCTTTTTTCCTGTGAAGTTATCCAAAAGTCAGCTTTCATACAGCTTAATGCCGGTAGTAACGAATTTTGGAGGGGCAGGCTTTGATAATTGACCCATTTCTTACACTCTTCCTGCACAATATTTAATCCGGATTGATTTGGAAAGCCAGGAACAGGTGCAATTTCTCCATATACAAAATTACCCGTTTGGGATTTCTCTCGTAAAACTATTGATTCTCTAACCTTCCAAGTAATTGAGGAAAAAGTGTATGGTCTCGCGAACTTTTGTTTTATGAGTTTAAACTCTCTACATACATTCATCAATTATTCTTGAGACCATCTATTAATTCCGACATATAAAAACTATGTCCATTAATGACAAAATACCCAAGCATGGATAAGGAAATTTTTCTCCCCGCCGCTCAATTTTTTGAAAAAACCAAGCCTACTGGTTTAACATTTGACGATATATCCTTGGCGACGAGATACTCTGAGGTTCTTCCAAGTGAAGCTTCCTTAGAAAGCCAACTTACAGACAAAATTAAACTTAATCTGCCCATTTTATCTTCAGACATGGATACAGTTACGGAGTCAGAGATGGCAATTGCGATGGCTTTGTGCGGTGGGATGGGAATACTGCATTATAACATGAGTAATCGACAGCAACTCAAAGAAGTTGCTCGAGTGAAATACCATGTTCATGGACTGATCCAAGATCCAATCACAATCACAGCAGATAAAAATGTAGGTGATGTACTCGAATTAATTGAGAGTAAAGGCTTCCAATTCAGAACTTTTCCGATAGTGGAAGATAATGGAAAATTGCTAGGACTCCTTCCCGGAAGGGTTGTCAAATACCGTTATCGTAATCGAAAAGTAACCGATGGGATGTTGGCTCGTAACGAAGTGTACACAGTCAAAGAGTCAGAAATTGGAGATGACCCGATAGAAAAAGCCGATCAATTTTTCAGCGACCACATGGGTATTCATAAATTATTAGTTGTGGATGATAATGATAAGTTATGTGGGCTCTACACGCTTAGCGATATAGAACGGATTATGGGAGAAGCAGGTAATCACCTGAAGCCCGCAAGGGATAATAATTTCAGATTACTTTGCGGAGCTGCGGTGATTATCCCCCGCACAAATGATGGACACATCGATCAAGACCAACTGATTGATCATGTAGGAAGCATGATTGATAAAGGTCTTAATATGGTCGCAGTATCAACTGCTCATGGACATACTCTGGGAGTCGGTCAAGCAACCCAACTCTTACGTGACGTATTTAAAGACTTGGCTATCATGGCAGGCAATGTCACTTCGGGCGAAGGAGTAGAATTCCTTGCCAACGCTGGAGCTGATATTACAAAAGTCGGACAAGGCCCCGGCTCAATTTGCACGACCCGAATCGTTGCAGGTGTAGGCATACCCCAAATGAGCGCACTTTATGCTGCATCCTTAAAGGCGAAAGAGACAGGTACATCCATCGTAGCCGATGGCGGAATTACAAAATCAGGCGACATTGTGAAAGCATTGACTCAAGCAGATGGCGTCATCTGTGGCAGTTTACTGGCTGGGTGTCGAGAAGCACCTGGAAGAATCATTGAGATTGAAGGCAAGTACTACAAGCAATACAGAGGGATGGGAAGTCTTGAAGCCATGAAGGATGGATCTGCCGCAAGATACGGACATTCCTCCAAAGATGTAGGATCCAAAAGTGCGGCTGAAGGAATAGAAGCCCTTAAAGAAGTGGCAGGGTCTGTTACCGAAACAATTAATTTACTCGCAGGAGGCATCCGATCCGGCATGGGATACTTAGGAGCCAAAATATTATCTGAACTTCAATCCAACGCCAGATTTGTGCGAGTAACACCTGCAGGCCAGAAGGAATCTACAACTCATGATGTCATTGAAATCAAAAATAGTGAGTTCACCCGTTCTTAAGTAAATCCTACTGTCATGATTTCAACTTCAAGTAACAAATTTCAATCCCTGGTGTCTGTTTTGGGAATCAGTATGGGTGACGAAGGAAAAGGCCGGGTAGTTCATGAAATTCTAGACGAGATAAATGCCTTAACTAAATCACCCGTCAGCGGAGTGATGAAAGCAAATGGTGGAGCCAATGCTGGCCATACTGCGGCGGGTCTAAAGCTAAATTTACTGCCCTCGGGAGTGGGCAATCCTGATGTCGACGATTTAATTATTGGTTCAGGAGTTGTGGCTGATCCAAGAAAATTTATTTGGGAAGCAAATCCCCTAGAAAACCGTGGGTTATCTGTAATCAAGAGACTTAAGATCGATGAAAAATGTCAGGTAAGTGATCTATCCCACAGACTGCTTGATTTGGCTTGGGAAAACTACCGTGAAAAACAACTAGGAGAAGAAAGCAGAGGATCAACCGGAAGAGGGATAAGTCCAGCTTACTGCGACGAGACAGGACAGTGGCAAATCTTCTACCAAGCATTTTGTGAAGATCGTTCTCTTTTCGCCAAAGATTTAAGAGGCAGAGTAAATCGTGCGATGGATACCATTCAGTATGTCTGTAAAGTGAGCACAGATGATTGGTTTAAATTTTTTGAAAAGCTTACCCAAGCTGAAACAAAAGCAAACCAAACGGCCATAAACGATAAAGTCTTCCCTAAAGAAGAGTTTAACTTCGTAAAATTTGCATCGGAAAAACCGTTTACATTGAATTTCGACTTGCTTGAGCAAACATACTGGGAAGCCGGAAGTAAATTGACGAAGTGTATTATCGATATTCGCACTTTGTTATTAGAAAAATTAAACCAAAAAAAATCTGTGGTAGTCGAATTTGGACAAGCCTATTGGTTGGACAAGCGGCATGGTTTTACTCCCAATGTCACTGCTTCGCATACTTTCTCGAGCGAAATTTTTCAGTCTGCAGGAATTCCCATGAGAGAAATTTCGCAGGTAGGTTGCTGTAAAGCATATGATACAAAGGTGGGAACTCATCATTTTATCACTCAGATTAAACCTGAGAAAAATAAACTGGCTCATCAGTTGTCTAAAATGGAGTTTGGCACTTCAACGGGAAGGCAAAGAATGGTGGGCTGGTTTGACTCCGTAGAAAAGGGAAATGCTCTTCGGTATGGGGGCTTTGACTGGCTTGTTATTAACAAACTGGATGCACTCAGTTACGCAGAAGAAGACTTCCAAGAACTAAAAATTTGCGTGGCTTATGAGGATTCAAGTGGAAAAAGGATAACTACAGTGCCAAGAAGTGAAAAGATTCGGAAATCCTTAAAACCGATATACGAAAAAATCCCTTCCTGGAAAGAAGATATCAGCCAATGCTCGAGCTTTGAACATCTTCCACCTGCTGCGAAAACTTATGTTGCAAGAATGATCCAGAGCACATGTGAAGTTGCCTACGGTAATCGCTTAGATCAAGAAGCGCTACCAGAATTACTATTTATTGGAGTAGGACCTGACCCGAATCAAGTAATCCGAGATTTACCTTCTTTAGCTGAACTGCTCGATTCATCTGTATAATAAAATTAGAATGGCTTCATTGCTCGCAACGCCTCCAGCACTTGAAAAATTCAGACAGCGTATTTCTTGGAATAACTTGCCTGTAGCATCTATACTTAAACACCTTGCCATCTGTATTGAAGAAGACTTGGGTGAAATACCAGAATCAAACCTTTTGGAGCGAGACATTACTACGAGAGCTGCTGGCATAAAAAACACAGGGACTGCAAGAATTGTCGTCCGAGAACCGACAGTCATTTGCGGACTAAAATTGATTCCTGTAATAGCAGAAGCATTCGGAACTGAAAAAGTAAAACTCCACACGCACCACATGGACGGAGATTTGGTTGAAGGAAATCAAGTAGTTGCAGAACTAACAGGTCCTGAAAATGAAATTCTGCTTTTAGAAAGATGTGTATTAAATTTTCTTCAAAGATTATCGGGGATTGCGACAAAAACATTTTCGTTTGTCCAAAAGATAGAAAATTATAATGTCGGCTTACTCGATACCCGAAAAACAACTCCTGGATTAAGGAACTTGGAAAAATACGCCACAGCTTGCGGAGGAAGTTACAACCATAGAATGGGTCTCCATGATCGTATTTTAATTAAGGACAATCATTTAGCTGCAACAGGATGCTCATCAGGCTTTAAATTAAAAAGTTTTCTTGCTGAAATTGTTAAAACAAAAGACCCTAAAATGATAGTTGAAGTTGAAATAGACAAACTAGAACAGTTTCTACCAGCTTTGGAATCAGGGGTAGATGCGATTCTCCTCGATAATTTCTCCCCAAAAGAAATCAATGAAGTGGTTCAAAAAAACGAGGGAAGAGTCGTATTAGAAGCAAGTGGAGGTATTGCGGAATCCACCCTCACAGATTACGCTGAAGCCAAGCCTCATTTTATTTCAACTGGAGCACCCATCCACTCAAGTAGATGGGTAGACATAGGCTTGGATTGGAATTAATTTAAAATGCCAAATTATCCCAAAGGTCAAAGAAAACGGATTTCACCGAGAAAAATCCAAGTCAAATCGAAAAAAATTCAAGACCCAAACAGCTTTGTTCTGCGAATGCTCATTAATGCTGCTCCTTACTATGTATCCGGAAGTGTACTAGCTGAAAAACTGAATATGTCCAGAGTCGGGGTATGGTCAAGAATCGACAAACTAAGAAAAGCAGGCTTGACCATTGAGGCAGCACAGAACTTGGGATATCGATTAGCAGGAGAACCAAACGAATTTAACTTACCCCTGATCAATGCATGGATGAAAGAAAATAGAAAATCCTGCAAGATTTTCGCCTATGATCAAATTGATAGTACCAACAGCGAAGTAGAACGTTTACTTGCAAATAATGAGAAATCGCCCTTGGCCGTCTTGGCTAATCAACAATTGAAAGGGCGTGGTCGCTTGGGTCGTACTTGGCACAGTCCAAAGGGAGGTAATCTCTATCTATCCTTTGGTTTCAGGCCTAATGTTCAAGCAATTCGAATTAGAAACTTTACGCTTTGGCAAGGCATTCACATCTGTAAGTTTCTTTGTGACTACATTGGAACAGATAAAATTAAAGTTAAATGGCCTAATGACTTATACTACAAAGAGAAAAAACTTGCGGGTATGTTGGCAGAGGCTTCCATTGATTGCGAAAGAATTAAAACTCTGATTTTCGGATTAGGCCTAAATGTTAATATCCCAACTAAGCGTTTTCCTACAAGTTTATCCAAAGGTTCGGTTTCCCTGCAAAATATAGCTGGCGGTCAAATCCGATTACATGAGCTATCATCCAAAATTATTAAAATAGTTTTACAATCATTTGAAAGAAGCATCGACGGAAGCGTGCAGAATGAACTTTTCGAAGAATGGAAAGATGTGGATGCCTTGTATGGAAAAAGCATTCAAATCAAAACTGGTAAAGAATCCTTGGTAGGCAAGTCATCTGGAATTGATGCGGAGGGTAACTTACAACTGAAATTAAGAAATGGACGAATAAAAAACATTCACAGTGGAGAAATCACTATTCTTTAATTGAAAATAAACATGAGCCAAATTCAGTGTTTAGATATTGGAAATACGAGTACAAAACTTGGAATCTTTCAGGGTGAAAAGCTTTCTGACATCATAGTGGTCGAAACAACTAAATTAATTAAAGACCCGAATTCCATACTATCCAAAATTAAAGAAGAAAATGGTCCTCTGTCCTACTGTTCAGTTGTACCAAAAGCCGAAGATTCATTACTAAATGGACTGACCAATTTTGCTGGATGCATACATTCAGTAAGCTCTGATTCTCGGGCCAACCTACCTGTATCCTACCCTACCCCCAATGAAATTGGTGCAGATAGAATAGCCAACGCTATTGCTGTATTTAATACTCTTACTCTCCCTGCCGTTGTGATTGACCAAGGAACCGCTACCACATTTGACATTGTTACTCCCAATAGTGGATATGAGGGGGGCGTAATCCTTCCAGGTCCACAAGGCTTTCTTGACTACCTAAGTCATGCTACAGCACTTCTACCTCATATCAGTCTACCTAAAAGTTTTGTGATATCCTCATCCTACGGAAAGAGTACGAAAGATGCTATGCTGATCGGAGTATTTCTTGGGTACAATCAAATGATACAGGGAATGATTGAAAAATTAAACTTTGAACTTTCTGAACGATTTAATCAACGAATTAAATTTGTAATTACAGGAGGATCACCCCTTAAATTAGATCTTGATGGTTGCATACAACGCGAAAACCTTACCTTAGAAGGCTTGAAAATAGCTTTCGAATTCAATCTTTGAAATTTCATAGATGAGTGCAGAAGCAAAACCCCTTCCTATAATTGAAGTTTTAAATATCAAAAAAAGATATGGATTGATACAGGCTCTTAAAGGAATTAGTTTCTCCGTAGGCAAAGGCGAAATCGTTGGTTTCCTTGGACCAAATGGGGCAGGAAAAAGTACAACTCTAAAAATCCTATCCGGGCTCATTCCCGCAGATTCGGGCGAAGCAAAAGTATGCGGCGTAGATCTAGCAGAAGAAGAAGGTGAAGTAAGAAATCACATTGGGTTTTTACCTGAAAATAATCCCTTGCCAGAAGATCTCAGAGTAATCGAATACCTCAAATTCAGGGCAATGCTTAAGGGACTTAAAGGCAGTAGAAAAAGAGACAGAATAAGGATTGCCCTTGATATTTGCGACCTTGAAAGGAAAGTTTCAGAACGAAAGATTGGAAATCTTTCGAAAGGGTATCGACAAAGAGTAGGAATTGCAGATGCCCTTTTATCAGAACCACGCTTAGTTATACTAGACGAGCCAACAATTGGACTCGACCCAAGGCAATCAGCCATTACAAGAAAGATGATGGAACGATTAAGAGGTGAGGTCTCTTTTATTTTATCTAGCCACATATTATCCGAAGTCGAAGCTTGTTGTGATCGAATGATTATCATTAGTCACGGGCAAATCGTTGCTGAAGGCACTCTCCATGAATTACAAAATGAATTTATCAATAAAACTATCTTTGAAGTCGTTGCCTTAAGCAACAGGATCGACATTCACAAGAAAGTCAGAGAAATAGATGAAACTTGCGAGTTACTTCAGGACGAACCCGTTGAAGTCTCTGGCAAAAAAAGATTTATTTTTTCTACTGAAAAGGGAGAAGTGGTCGCAGAAAATATCCTCAGACATCTACTCAAGGATTCTAATCTTAGAGTATTTGAATTCCAAATCACAAAGCCTGATTTGGAAACCATTTTCCTAAGAGCAACCAAAAAGAATTGGGAACAAAATGATTTACTGGGAAAAAGATCTCGGCGTTTTTATAAAGAAAATACAATCTGATAGATTATGATAAACGGATACTGGGTAATCTTAAGATCTGAACTTTTCAGTCTCTTCATATCTCCGGCAACTTATGTATCTACTTTCTATTTCCTTGCATTGCTTGGAGTCGGCTTTCGTTTTTTTATTGAAAGTTTTATTGGAACCAATTGGATTCTCCCTCCCTTGTCTTCTCTCGCTGTAGGTCTAATTTTTGGATCCCCCGCACTTATACCATTTCTCACTATGCGAACATTAGCTGAAGAAAGAAGACTCGGCACCTTAGAAACTCTTATGAGTGCACCTATTGAAGGCAGTTCAATTATTATCGGTAAATGGAGTGCTAGTTATCTCTTTTTCCTCATAATCTGTTGTGGCGCCTACGCCTACCCCCTTTTATTATGGATACTTTTCCCTGAGCAGGCTCAGACCTTGGGTTTCAATCATATAGAACATTGGATCGGAGGCTTTATTTTCCTGATGTCCTTTGGGGCGAGCTTTACTGCAATAGGAATTTTTGCTAGTTCCGTAACCAGGAATCAAATGGTCGCGGGCATGTTAACTTTTTCCTTAATCACGCTTTATCTTGCCATTATGGCCTTTTCCTATGGAGAACCCCACCAAGTGGCTTCCAATAATGCCTACGACCAATTTTTAAGCTCAATTGGGGGATCTCTAAATAAAGGTCTAGATAAACTCCAATTCTTTGCAGTAGGAATTATTCACATTCCAACTATCCTGCATCAATTTATTGTTGTTTTTCTTTTTCTAACTCTGGCAACTTTGCAAATCGAAAGAATGAGGCACTAAAATGGACTTCACCCTAGCTAAAAGGAATAAAAAGCTAGATAGATGGATTTTGGTTGTATTGATTTGCACCCTTTGTCTGAGCCTAAATTATTTTACTGCAAAGATCGATTGGCAGTTTGATTTGTCAAAAGAATCAAAATATTCTCTTTCTCAAGAAAGTTTAGCCCTGTTAAATAAATTAGAGGAACCAGTGGAAATCATAGTTACTATCCGTGAAAAAAACGATTTGCCCAAGATAACTCATAAATTCCTCCATGACTTAAGGTTACTCCTAATCGCCCTAGAAAATGCTCCAACTAAAGAGCAAATTCGAGTAACGATGCTTGATGTTGACTCGCCCAAAGGACCTCCTTCGTATCTTACAGAATTTAAGATTAATGAACCGAATCTGATTGTAGTTGCATCCCAAAATGGAGGTAAAAAAAATCTCTTTAGGTATAATTCTGAAGGTAAAACCAATCCATATGATAACTCTACTCCCTTTCGCTCGGAGGACTCGATCGCAAGACAAGCTATTTGGGAGTCTGAATTCTATGAAGGGTGGAAGGAGAGTTATAATGGTGTGTTAGAACCTACTAAATTTAGAGGAGAAGAAACTCTAGTTCGTGCAATGTTGGAAATAGCAGGTAAAAAGAACATTCAAAATACTGCATATTTCACCACCGGTCATGGAGAAAAGAGCCCTTTCGATTTTGATGAAGATAATGGCTTTTCCGGAGTTCGAAGAATGATGGAAGATAGAAACATTAAGGTATCTTCAATTGATCTAAGTTTAGTAGAAAAAATTCCATCAGATGCAAATATTTTGATCATTGCCGGTCCCAAAGGAACCTTTCAGGAGCAAGAAGTTTCTCATATTCGTTCTTTTCTGAATAATCGCGGCGGAAAAGTCATACTAGCTATTGACCCAATCGAGGAGTTGTCTCTTTTAGACCGACCAGCCTTTGGTTTGCGCACTATTCTTAAGGAATGGGGAATAAGGTGTCATGATATGCTGATACACGACCCCGGGAATCAAAATTTCGATTTTTTCACCGGTGCTTACATTCTGAGAACTTATCTAAAAGACAGCCCCCACAAGATTATATCACAGCATTCTGAAATGGGACTTTCCATTCAATCAAATCGCTGTCGTCCGATAGAAACTTTTTTCGCCAACGATCTAAATAATTTCAAAACAGAGGAACTGCTTTTCTCTTCTAAATCATCGATTGGACTCTCTGGTTGGACTCAAAGAAAAAGTCCACCAATTAAAAATCCTCTTTTAGATTTGGATGGCAATATACCGGTCATTGCCATTTCAGAAAAAAAAGTTACGAGAGAAAGTAAATACCTTGCTGATGGAAAAATTGCTGTCCTTGGAAGTTCAGCAATCCTATCAAATAAATACTTAACTAAAAACACTGGAAATCAATTATTAGGCAAAAATCTCATTTACTGGCTGAATGAAAGATCGGAGATGCTAGAAATTCCACCAAGAGAAGTAGAGACTTTTACGATTTCAATGCAAGAGGATGAATTCGATCGTTTTTTATATACAATTACAATAATACCTGGAGTCGTGGCTCTTGCAGGTATTTTTGTAGGTTGGCTAAGAAAAGAATTATGAAGAAAACAAAGACTTTTCTATTACTCGCTAATATAATTTTAGGTTTCGCGATCTACTTGTCTTGGGATAGTAACCAAAGCAAATCTTACTCTCTTTCAGATTCGCTCGTTTCAGTCTTAGCAAATATGGACTCGATAGAATTTCTAGCGCAAGAAGCGAATAACTCTCTAAAATTAAATAGAAAAGAAAACTCATGGGCAGTAGTTGATCCTTACAATTGGCCTGCAAACACCTTAACCTTATCAAACTTTCAAACAAAGCTAGTACATTTTGAATACACCCCACTACACGAAATAGAAAACCTGCAAGGAAGAGGTGAAATCTTAGAAGATTATGGGATCAACCAAAATTCCAAAAAGATTAGTATTTCTGGTAATAATCATAACATCAATTTTTGGATTGGCTCGAAGACTAGGGACGGTGGAAGCGTATATTGCTTAGTTCTTGATTCCAAGGTTCAAAGGAAAACTATTTTTAAGATAGATGAAGAAATAGATAAGCTCAGTAATATAAAATTTCTTGATTGGACCGTTAGAAATTTTATTAAAACACCTCTCTATGCTATAGAAAAACTATCTATTTCATTTTCAAGAGAAAATAATCAAACAAATACCACCTCGCTTATTCGTAATAATCAGGATTGGAGTTTTACCATTCCGTTTCAAGGAAATGCAGACCCAGAGAAAGTCATGCTACAATTGAACAGCTTATTATCTGCCAACATTACAAGTTTTAATAGCTCAAATGATTATTTAAATAATGTACCAAAAAAGAAATGGACTACTGAACTAGTGATAACAGGTTTCGATCAAACCGAAAGTTTTCAATTTGCTCCTCGATTAAACTCTGAGGAAGGTAAGGTTATTGGTAAATCGAGTAACCATGAAACTACTTTTATATTGGATGCAGATTTTATGAATAATTTGAATGACTGGAGTACTAAATTGCGAAGCAGAACTATTTTTGATCTCTCGCCACAGGAAGTAGATTTGTTTGAAATTTCTCAAGGAAAGGAAACTGTTCAATTTACAAAATCTGAAAACAATCGTTGGCAAGTAACTGAAAGTAATATGACAAATTCGTACACGATGCTAGCAGACAATGAAGAAATATCATCTTTTTTTCGCGTGCTAAATTCTTCGAGTGTTGAACAATTTTTGGCTGCACCAATTGGCGAGGGTGATGCAATTAAATTTAAAATGGATGATCCCATTTTTAGGGTTACAGTTAGTGATCAAAATTTAAACAGAAACATATTCTTATTTAACCGGACAACAAACGAAAATAAGCTTTGGACAATAATGGACACAAACCAATCACTCATTTGTCTTGTAAAACAAGACTTTGGCAATTTGTTAAAAATAAATCCTCTAAAATTTAAATCAAAAGTTCTCCTCTCAGACGACTACTCTGTACAACAAATCCTACTAAGTGAAAATGAACATAACAAGACAATTGAATTAAATAAAGGACTAGAAAGTAGTTCCTTTCGAATCTTATCAACTATGCAAGCTCACTCTTTTATTAGTAATAATTTCCTTGAAGATGGAACTTGGGTAGAAGGGGACTGGGTACCATGGAAATATCAGTTATCCTATCGGAATGAAAGTAATAGCAACTGGGTAAGATTTAAACTCAGCGAACGGAAAGGTGCTACCACATGGTATGGAGGAGATCCAGTCTCTGAATTAGTATTTAACCTACCAATTGCAATCATTGAAGAGATTTCGCAACTAGTTTCCTTAAGTAAAAATGATAAGAGCTTGCAAAAGAAAAAACTTTGAATCCTAAACAGGCATACTGTTCTCTGAAATCGTCTAGTTTTGGTACGAAATTCATTACACTATTTTTATTTCTTCAAGTAGCTATTTTACTATTAAAAAATGTTAGTGTTACCATTCCTCATTATTTTGCGAATTCATTAATATCAGAACTTATTTTCCATTCGGATGTAGATGCTGAAATCTCAAAACTCAAGGTAAGTTTTGGTGGAAAGATTAGTTTTGATAAGATAAAAATAGAAGATTCGTCAGGTATTTCTCTAAAAATCAAAAGAGGAAACCTAGATCTTAATATCATAGATCTGTTAAATTCTTCTTTTCTTCCTCTAAATTCTATTGAACTAAATGAAATAGAAGTCGGTTCCGTCCACGAAGAAACAAATTTCCTAGAATTTAAGTTTATCAAATCAAACTTTAGAAACGATTCTGCATATTTAAATATTCAATCCTCAATTGCCCACAATAGTATAGGTGCTCGAGGAATTTTACCTTTGAGTTATTTCAAAGATTCGAAATCAAAGGAATTTAATCTTTCTAATTTCCTTGAAGAAAGTGGAATCTTATTAAAAAATGTTCATGGTAAATCTCTAGAATTCAGTCTCGAAAATTGTATCATTGTTTCAAATATATCTGATTCTTCGAAATTTTTCCTAACAATTGAATCGAATGCCGAGTACCAACTCCCATCAAAATACAGAATTAAAGACAGTGTAATTAATTTAGATACAGACCAATCACTGAGCAGAATTTTAATTAAAGGAAAAACTGATGAAAGCCAGTTCATTATTCCAAACCAATCTTTTAGTGTCTTTAATATAACTAATGAATTAGTAATTGAAAAATTTAACCAAGCTTTCCAAATATCTTACAATGACTGTAGCGTTAAGTCATCTACTTTAACTGGAAAACTCACTGGTTCTCTTAGACCATTTAAATTAGTTTATAACTCTGACAATTTGTGTAACACAATTAGGTTTATTTCAACAACGAAGGCAATTAACAGTAGCTTGACATACTGCAGTGAAAAAAACCAAAACTTCATACAAGGTTTTATCAAAATTAAACCCAATCATCTTAAACTTGATTTCGTAAGGGAAGAAGAAAATTACAATGTCTTTTCAGGAGAAACATTAAATTTTACTTTTAATAAGAATACCGCAAATATTAGCGGTAAATACCCTACATCATTTAAGGTAAACGCAAAGGGCTTCTCTGCACTTGAAGCTCCCATTGGAGATTTTGAATTTATGGGGGAAATAGGAAATGATTTATCGGTCGAAATCAAAACAGCCCGTGGCAAACTTGGGAAAAGCGTAGTCGAGGGTAGTTACTCGCAAAGTTGGAATCCCCATGCATATGAATTTCGCCTCAAGGGCAGTTGCCATCCTCCGGATATAAACAATTGGTTCAATAATTGGTGGAAAAGGATTTGGTCAGATTTTTCTTTTTCAGAGAATATCCCTATGGGAGACTTTAAGATTTCAGGCATTTGGGGTGGAAAACCCGGGAATTCAAATACTTATGGAATCATTGATTCTAAAGAACTGTCATACAAGGGGTTTAAGACGGGCAATTCAAAGGTTAAAATTAAGGTTGATCAGAACTCAACATTAATAATCAGTGACAGCATCTCCCACTCCCAAGGTAAAATTAGTGGATATCTTGAGTTTCCTAGAAAGCTTAAAAAATCCCCTATTCAATTAAAATTCTTCCTAGATGGGATTTACCCATTAAATGAGGCTAGATCTATTTTCGGTAAAAAGTTCGAAGAATCAATTACAGATATCAATGCTTCAAGTATGCGTTGCAATGCTGTGGGCGAGGTTTTTAACCAAACGCCAGACCAGAAAAATAAAAGTAATTTTTCTCTGCAATTCCAAACCCAAGAACCTATATTTTATAAAGGGATAATGGTTAGCGATTCAGAAGGACAAATTAAAAAAAATGATTTGTTGACAAGCGGAAGTTTACCTCGATTCAAAATTGCAGACGGATCAGGTCAAATGAATTTCGAGTTAGACTCAAATGGGAGCGAAGAAACCATTAAGTTTAATTTTTCTTTAAAAAAAGCCAATAACCGCTTGATCGTGGAACAATTCATCAAAGCGAAAGAAAAAGGATTTTTTACTGATCACACAGAAAAGGATCAAAACCCAGAACCAAAATCAACTTTTAAAGTTGATAGTGGTTCATTGACTATTTCTTTACAAGCGCAAGGTCCGCTCAATAATCCTCTTCAGTTTGAAGGCACGGGGATGATGCAACTTGAAGAAACAAAACTCGGTCAAATAAACCTTCTCGGAGGACTAAGTAAAGGGCTTTCGAATCTGAAAATCCCACTCCCCACCGGTGCATTATCATTCAACGAACTTATTCTCCCATTTGAACTTAACAACGAATCGATTATTTTCGACAAACTAACTCTCAACGGTCCATTATCAAAAATCACCGCTGATGGTAATTTGAATCTTGGCACTGGCACGCTTGATATGATTGCAAAACTTAATCTAGTCGGAAATCTTCCTTTGCCTCTAATAAAAAACTTGGTTCAATTTGCAGATCCTCTCTCTAGAATGACTGAGATAAAAATAACTGGAGATTACAAAAACCCTAAATGGGAGATACTCCTATCAACTCAATAGCCATTCATGGTCTGAGAACTAAGGAAATAAATAATTTGTGAGTATTCAAGCATTGCATGATCCCGAAATTCAGTTTTGCTGTAATAATTAATTTAAACAATAAAAGGAGGAGCTGATCTTGGACTTAAGCGAACTTAAAGGTATAATAAATTTAATGCAAAAATCAGATCTCACAGAGCTGGAGATCGAATTACAGGATTTGAAATTGAGAATGGCCAGACCTGGGGGAGAAAAAGTTAACTATGAAACAGTTATTCACCAACCTCAGACCAAACCATTAGGACCTGCCGTAGAAAACGCACAGCAGAAAGTCTCAGAAGAAGGAGTAGAAATATTTAAATCGCCAATGGTTGGAACTTTTTATCGAAAACCTTCGCCAGATGATCCAGCATTTGTCGAAATCGGTAAGCAAACAAAAACTGGAGATATACTCTGCATTGTAGAGGCAATGAAGGTAATGAACGAAATCCATGCAGAACTCAATGGGGAGATAATCGAAATTCTCGCCGAAGACGGTGAAAGCGTAGAGTATTCTCAACCTCTTTTTAAGATCCGCAAAGGATAGTTGAATGATTCGTAAAATTCTCATTGCTAATCGAGGCGAAATTGCTCTTCGTATAGTCCGGGCTTGCAGAGAGCTAGGCATTCAAACTCTTGCGGTTTATTCTGAAGCAGATGAACAATCATTACATGTGCAGCTTGCAGACGAAGCAATTTGCATTGGACCTGCACCTAGTAATGAAAGTTATCTAAGAGCAGATCGGATTCTAAGTGCCGCCGAAATCGCTGATGTTGATGCCATTCATCCCGGCTATGGCTTTTTATCCGAAAACGCCGAGTTTGCAGAGCAATGTGAATCCTGTAACATAACTTTCATAGGTCCACGTTCAGACACAATCCGTAAAATGGGTGACAAAGCGAAAGCTAGAGAAACCATGGATAAGGCAAAAGTTCCAATAATCCCAGGCAGTGAGGGTGCTATTGACAATGAAAAGGAGGCTCTTAAAGTAGCTAAATATATAGGTTTTCCAGTTATCATAAAAGCAGTGTCTGGTGGAGGAGGAAGAGGTATGAGAATCGCCAGTAATGCAGTTTCATTTACTAGAGAATTTCAGTCTGCAAGAATGGAAGCAGAAAAAGCTTTTGGAGATGGTACGATGTATGTCGAAAAATACCTTGAAAACCCAAGGCACATCGAATTCCAAATCATGGCAGATAAACACGGAAATGTGGTACACCTTGGAGAGAGAGACTGTTCTGTACAAAGAAGGCATCAGAAAGTCATTGAAGAAGCACCCTCCCCTTTTCTGGATAAAACACTCCGTAATAAAATGGGCAAAGCTGCGATTAAGGCGGCTGAAGCTTGTGATTATGTAAATGCTGGCACTATTGAATTCCTAGTCGATGCGAAAGGTAAATTCTATTTCATCGAAATGAATACTCGAATTCAAGTTGAACATGGAGTGACAGAAGAGGCTACCGGGGTCGATTTAATCAAAGAACAAATTCAAATCGCCTCAGGCAACCGCCTGAGCTTCGCACAAAAAGAAATTGTGTTAAGTAAGCATGCGATTGAATGTCGTATTTGTGCTGAAAACCCGTCCAAAAACTTCATACCTTCACCTGGAACAATTGATTTATACTACGCCCCTGGAGGTCATGGAGTCAGGGTTGATTCGCATGCTTATGGTGGGTACACCGTTTCGCCTCACTACGACAGTATGATTTGTAAGCTCATTACTTATGGGCGTACTCGTAAAATAGCGATGGACAGAATGTATCGTGCTTTAAGCGAATATTTGATCAGAGGTATAGATACGAATATAGAATTTGTTAAAGCGGTGATCTTGGATCCAGCCTTTCGCCAGGGTGAGGCTACAACTTCGTATGTTGAAGAATTTCTGGCCCGTGCACCCAAAGATCTTTTTGAAAATAAGAACAGTTGATATAACACCCATGTTAAAATGACCAAAAGTAAGAAAGAAGAACCCGAAGAAGAAATTATCCCCACCATTTCAGCAGAGTCTAGCGAGTTAGGCACAATCCGTATTAACCATAGCGTTGTGGCAGGAATTGTTCGCCTCGCAACTCAATCAGTCAAAGGAGTCGTAAATGTTGGTGGCGGTGGTGTTGTTGAAGGTCTAACTGATTTCTTTTCAAAGAAAGAGTCTGAGAGAGGGGTTAAGGTAACAGAGTCTGCCGAAAATGGTTATGAGATAGAGGTTAGAGTAGTCTTGGAATTTGGAGTCGATCTAGCCAAAATTGGTACAGCTATCCAAGAAGCCATTCGTGACCAAATTCTGGCAATGACTGGAAATCATACAAAATGCATTGATGTAGTCATCGATGATATTAAAATGGATTCTATCGATAAAGATGATGATGATTCTTGGACCGCTGACGCAACCAATTAATTTATAAAAATGCCACCCAGTCTTCAGGATTTTTGGCTATGGACACTTGAGCAAGCTGTAACGAAACCTATTTGGTGGTATTCGTGGGGTGTTTTGTTACTACTTTGCCTACTGTTGTGGGTTAGCAAACGAATTAAGAAAGATTTGGTACCTATTTTGTCGGATGAAGAAGGCAATGTTCGAATAACTCCTCATGCCCTCCAAGAACTTGTCAGTAAATCTTGCCTTACTATGCCTGGCATCCACTCCCCTTCAACAAGCATTAAAAACAATGGAGGTCAAATTCGACTATTAGTTAGAATTCAGGTCAATACCGATTGTAATGTCAAAGATGCCCGAAAACAGTTAAAGGACAAATTAGAGCATATAATGGTTGAGAATCTTTGTTTCTCCAACTTCGGTGGAGTTGATTTGATCATAAAAGGGTTCAGGGAAGCTAAATAAACTAGTTTTCCTTACTCAGTTGTAAAGCTGGCTTTGTAAAACGAATAGGTAGTTTTTTTCCTCTCACATCAGCGAACCAATTCGACGAATCTTTTTTTTCTACATATTCATATTCTATGTATGCAGTTCCAATCGGTGAATTTAGAATTGGTGAATATCCACCCGAAAGTACTCTACCCGCCAAAGAATTCTCGAAAATAATCTTATTCTGCTCCCGAGGAATTCTCCGATCTTCCACTAGATACTTCATAACACGGCCGTAGTTCTTCTCTTCTTTTTGCACCTTTATAGCTGCTCTCCCCAAAAAATCTCCCTTCTGCAAGGAGACTGCCCACATCAGTCCTGCTTCTAACGGGGATATACTTGCTGAAATTTCATGTCCATGTAGACAAAAACCTGCCTCAAGGCGCAAACTATCTCTTGCAGATAAACCAACCCAGCTGGCTCTACCCTCCTTACAAAAAGAAGAAATTGCACTTGCAAAACCATCTAAAACATTAATTGGTAAAAAAATCTCAAACCCATCCTCGCCTGTGTATCCTGTTCTTGCCACATAACAATCTTCATTAAGAAAGGTAAATTTATCAAAATGCATTCGTTCAATAGCAGAAAAATCTTCTTCTAGAACTTCGTCTAGAAACGCTGCACTTTGAGGTCCTTGAACAGCTATTAAGCCATAAAGATCTGAATCATTTTTAAGGGTACAATTAAATGATGAACAAATCTCGTTAAGATGATTATAGTCAATCTCTATATTTGATGCATTAACGCATAAAAAAAATTGATCACTAGAAACTCTGTAGACAATGAGATCATCCAAAATGCCGCCGTTCTGATTACAGAGTAACGAATACATTGCCTGACCATCATAAATCTTGGTTAAGTCTCCAGTAAGTGAGTAGTTCAAGAAAGACATTGCATCTTTGCCTTTTACTGTAAATTCACCCATGTGGCTCACATCAAAAAAACCGACATTTTGCCTAACTGCCATATGTTCACTAAGCGAGCTACCATAAGAAACTGGCATTTCCCATCCGGCAAAATTAGTAAATTTCGCGGAGTTATCTTGGTGAAACTTGTGAAGTTTTAATTGTTTTACTTCGTTCATAGAGATCAAGGCTTGCGTTATATAGAAACAGAGACTTTCTTGCTAGTGATGATAAAGGCTACTGTCAAAAGATCATTATTATTTTTATAAATGACGATCGAACTTGTTTTAGCAATAGCACTCACTATTGGAATTTCTGCTCTCTGCTCGACACTGGAAGCCATGATTCTCAGCATAACGGTTGCTGAAATCGAATCGTTTAAAGAAAAACACCCCAAAAAGGGAAAATTGCTCGAGAAATTTAAAATTGAACTAGAGGAAACGAGTTCTGCGATTCTGAGCTTAAATACAATTGCAAATACACTAGGCGCAACATTGGTTGGTGGATTGGCAGAGAAAAGCTTTGGCGGGCACGAAAACAATCTGTTAATTTTCGCTCTTGGAATGACACTGGGCATTTTATTCTTTTCTGAAATCCTACCGAAGAATCTTGCTGTTTCCTATCGCTTTGAAATGGCCAGCAAACTAGTCTACCCACTTGCATCTGTTCGGTGGCTTATGGCACCAATCTCTAAAGTATGCAAAGTAACAGTACGGGCTATTGTTCCTCAAAAGGATAAACTGAACGAAAGCGATGAGCAGGAAATTATTCTCCTCGCACAAAAAGGGGCCAAAGAGGGTACTTTAACCAGTGAAGAAAGTGATTTGGTAACCAACTCATTGCGTCTAGATAAGTTGAAAGTTGAAGAAATAATGACTCCGCGAACAGTCATGTTTTCTCTTGATCAATCACTGACAGTCGAAAAAGTATTTCAGCACCACCCGAATATACCCTTCGCAAGAATTCCAACTATTCATGAGAGTATTGATCATATTTCCGGTCTTGTTCGCCGAAGAGACTTACATAACGCCTTAGTTGAAGGAAGAGAGAAGACTCCCCTCAGTGACCTGTCTCAGGATGTGGTCTTTATTCCTGAAAATGCAACGGCAGACAAAGCTCTTCGCCTTTTACTTTCGGAACACTGTCAACTAAGCGTGGTTGTTGATGAATTTGGTTCGGTCGCCGGAGTATTGGCCATGGAAGACATTATTGAAAGTATCCTCGGTCAGGAAATCTTTGAACATGACGATATCGCAGTTGATATGAGAGAACTTGCAAAACGCAGACACAAAGCCAAAAAATCAACAACCTCCCAATGATTGCATCCATGGAAAATTCAAATTTTTGGATACATAATCTCAGCCCTTTTTTATGGGAATTCCCCGGTAAATTTGCAGACTGGGGCCCGGGTGGAATAAGGTGGTATGGGGTATCTTACCTCCTTGGCTTTGCATCTGCATATTTTCTACTCCTTCAATACTTTAAATGTAAAAGGAGCCCCTATGACCATGAACAAATAATGAACCTGATGACCTTTCAGGTAATTGGAGTTCTAATTGGTGGCAGAATTGGATACCTACTTTTTTATCAGGGTGAAAAGTTTTTAAGTGACCCCCTTTCGATTTTTCGGGTATGGGAAGGCGGAATGGCTAGCCATGGAGGATTTATTGGAGTTTTTGTAGCAACCTTATGGTATGCCAAGCGATCTTCGCAGAGCATTAGACCTATAGGCGACCTAATCGTCACTGTAGTCCCGCCCGGTTTATTTTTCGGTAGAATCGCAAATTTCATAAATGGAGAACTTTGGGGAAGAACTACTCAGGTGGACTGGGCTGTATTATTTCCCAAAGCCCCTGATTTTGCTTTAGGAATAGGTAGGCACCCATCTCAAATCTATGCAGGTGTATTAGAAGGCCTACTTCCGTTTTGCCTGATTCAATGGAGATTTTGGAAAACATCTATCACCGCAAAATACCCTGGACAACTAGCAGGTGAATTTCTAATTCTTTACTCAATTGCAAGAATCTTTAACGAATTCTATCGCGAACCCGATGCCTCCTTGCTCATGGGGATGAGCAGGGGACAGTTTTATTCTCTCTTCTTATTCATTGGTGGATTAATTGTGATTTATTGGGCGAGAAAAAGTGGGAATTCAGGTAAGCTAGCAGCAAAATGAGAAGTTGTTCACCATATTTACTAATTATTTTTACTTTGGGAATTATTTGGCTTTGACACCACGAATACTTAAAAGTGAGAACTAGGGTAAACAATTAAAATTATGCTCGCCAACTTATTTGGATTTCTATCAAACGATATCGGAATTGACCTCGGAACAGCCAACACTTTGGTATTTGTAAGAGATCGAGGAATCGTCTTGCGCGAGCCAAGCGTGGTAGCGCGTTACAAAACAAGTAAAAAAGTTTGTGCGGTGGGTGCAGATGCCAAACGAATGCTGGGTCGTACCCCTGGAACGATCGAAGCACTTCGTCCAATGAAAGACGGTGTAATTGCTGATTTTGAAATTTCAGAAGCAATGCTTCGTTATTTTATTGAAAAAGTGGATAAAAGAAAATTGGTACCACCCAGAGTTGTCATAGCGGTGCCCTCCGGAATCACTGCAGTTGAAAAACGGGCCGTCAAAGATTCTGCCATCCGGGCAGGAGCGAGAGAAGTTTTACTCCTAGGAGAACCAATGGCAGCTTCCATCGGTGCAGGTCTTCCTATCGATGAAGAATATGCAAATATGATTGTAGATATTGGAGGAGGAACCACAGAAGTTGCAATTATTTCAATTTCCGGCGTTTCTTATCAACGTAGTATTCGGGTCGGTGGCGATGAACTCGATGAATCCATTATCGCATACATGAAGCGAGCATATGGTTTACTGATTGGTGAAAGAACTGCGGAAGAAATTAAATTTAGTGTCGGGTCGGCCGCCTCCATAGACACCGGAGAATTGAGTATGGATGTGCGAGGAAGAGATGCAACCGCAGGGCTTCCCAAGACAATCCATATAACCTCCCAAGAAATTAGAGAAGAAGCACTTAAGGAAGTGGTTTCTCAAATAGTTGACCTAGTTAAAAACGCTCTCGATAGATGCCAACCTGAGCACTCCGCGGATTTGATCGACAGAGGAATTGTATTGGCCGGTGGGGGTGCCCTTATCCGAGGACTTGATCAGGTGATAAGCGATGCCACAGGACTTTCAGTTATACAAGCAGAAGACCCACTTTGTTGTGTAGCTAATGGAACAGGTAAGTTCCTCAATTTACTTGGTACATTGACTCGTGAACAGGTTGACCGACTAGTCACGCAATAAAAACTCCCTCTTGGCCAACAACAAACAAAGGCCAAGTTCCAAACCCTTCTTTTACTTGGGTTTAACTCTAGTGGGATGGCTTCTTATTCCCCTTGGTTGGAAAATTGCCTTTCAATCCGCATTCGACGAATTCCATGCTCCAATATGGGAAGCGAGCAGTCGCCTTCGCGATCTTAGCCATTACTGGGGTCACATTTCTGATTCTAAGAATACACTTATTTCGAAAGGCCGAGATCATGCAAGGATTCTAGCTGACGCCAAAATACAAATTGAGCGCAAAGAAGAATTAAAAAAAGAAATGATTGAACTCAGAAAACTCAAATCTGAAATCTTTAAACTTGAAAAGTCACTCAATGTATCCCCTGCGTTCCAGTGTTCCCCCGAAATTGCAAGAGTTACTCGTCGCACTCTTTCTGGTTGGACCCAAAGCATTGAAATAAATAAAGGTAGAAATTTTAATCTGCGGAAAGGCATGGGGGTTATATTTGGAGATGGTATTGTCGGAAAAATTGACAAAATAAACAGTCGTTCATCAAAAATTCAATTGGTCACCCATCAAGGCTTTCGGGTAGTTGCTCATCTTAAAGGAGATGATCGACCAGTAACTTTTCGGGGTACAGGCATCTCGCTTGGAGGCAAAAGCTTTGGTTTAATTTCAGATGTACCCCAAGATGTTTTAATTCCCAAAGATGGTGCCCTAGAGATCGTAAGCTCCTTGTTAGGAGGAAGATTCCCCAAAGGTATCAAAATTGGAACAGTATATAAACTTGAGCCCAGTATAGACGGTTTATTTCAAACTGGACAAGTTACTCTAAGCAGTAAACTTAATGAAATCGAAGAAGTCACCATTCTAAAAAAAGAGCATGATTAGTCATTTCAGTACATATCTTGTTTTTTTGGCTACTCTGCTTTTTTTTAGCGTTTTGATCTTCATAATATCTACCATGAACTCAACCTTAGGACAGTTTGGTCTTTTTCTTTTTATACCTGCAGTTTTTTTGATTACACCATCTACACTGAGTAAGAAATTATCATTTTCCCTCATTATTTTTAACGGAATCATCTTAGATTACTATAATATGCTCCCGTTAGGGCTTAGTGTTTTCATGCTTATACTATGCTATATTCTTATTCAAGAAAACTTCCATTTATCCAAAGCCTCAGGGTTTATGAATAGCACACCATTACTAATAGCCTTAAATTGTTTCCTCTGTGTTGCCTTATTTACCGTAACAAAATTTGACTTTTTGGCTTTGTCAAGTTGGCAACTCTTGAGATTCCTTACGGACTCCCTAGCCTCTTCTATTGTAGTCTATTTGTGCTCTAAACCGATTGCTCTATTTCTCGATAGTTTCACATTAAAAATAAGTACTATCGCCTCTCCAAATTCCCTCAGTAAAGAATAAATATGGAAAAATACTTTCCAGAAGGCAGGAGATTAATTCTTTTTAAAATTCTATTTGGAATTCTATTTGCACTCTTAAGTTTTTTTTTAGTTCACCGCCAACTTTTCCAATACAGCCAATATAAAGACCAAGAGAGAAAGCAGGGCCAACGTAGAATAGTACGCCCAGGACCAAGAGGTGATATCTTTGACCGAAATGGCCAATTATTGATTGGTAATAAAGCACATTTCTCCGCAAAGCTTCACCTCGGTGCAATTGATAAAGAAATTTGGAATAGAAAAAAAAGTTTGCGTGAGTCTTCCCTCATCATACGAGAATCCCTGAAAGAACAATTCCCCATAACAATTGAACAGTTAATTGCTGATGGCTTCGACAGATCTGAAATTAAAAGTAGATTTATTCGAATTTTCGGAAAAGCAAAAAATGTAAACGAAGAGTGGCAACGTGTCATAGTGTATTTTCAGGAAAAACGTCTTCCCGTTGAGCAGGATAAAACAGGAAATTGGCATTGTAATCTGCCTAGTCTCAACCCGAACCTAAAAATTTCCTTAGCAGTTCAAAATATTGATAGTAAAATCGCGGTTAATCTAGCTAATCTGCTGACGGTCCACTTTGAAGTTAATTCTCAGGGAAAGGTTACACCGGTTAATCCTGAGCTAAACGATGAAAGCTCGCAGACCTTCTTAAGTTCTTTTTTCTCACCGGATCCATCATGGGAGAAAGTTTTCTCAACAAATGGGTCATCAATTACCTGGGAGGCTCGCCTGAGCGTAGTTCAGCAGTACACCGACAAAATAAATAACTTAATTGGTCGAAATACAAAATTTGAATTAAAAGTATTAATAAGGCATTGGAGGGAAAAACTGTTATTACCTATTGAATTAGCAGATAACTTAAAGCCCAAAGAGTATGCCACTCTTGTGGAAGAAATCGATGCCAACTCCCCCATTGAAGTTCAAGCGGAGGCGATCAGACACTATCCCTTTGGAGACTTGGCCTCCCATGTGTTGGGCTATGTCGGAAGTGGATATGAGGCAAAGACTGATGGTCTATCAGGAAACGATTTAGCTACTTTTGAAATTAAAGGCAGAAAAGGGAAAGCAGGATTAGAAAAGGTCTTTGATGATCATTTGAGAGGCATCGATGGTGGAGAAATCTGGAGGGTTAATCCGGATGGAACTCGATATGACCAAATTGAAAAAAAAGTTTCGAGAAGAGGCAAGAGTTTGACAATAAGCCTTGATGCGGAACTTCAAAGGATTGCTGAAGATTCTATACAAGAGATGGTCATTAAGGTTAGTAAAGTCAGAATTTTACCTGATCTAGACTGGCGAAAGACAATCTTGCGAAGAACAAACCAGGCACTTCTTGGCTCAAATGAAAAGAAAGTGTCAGCACAGCTTTTACTTTCTGCTTTTTTGGATGCACCTTTCCCTTTGGATGGTAATCAAGCTTCAACCGTTGCAGGATTTCAAGGAACACCAAAAGACGCGGATAGGCTGCTTAAAATGCTTTACGCAAAAGGGGTCTTATCGAAACCGAATATGGAAATTGATCAGTATGAATTGGCTCCACCACCCCTTCCTCCAGGTGCAGCAGTATTAATTGACTTGAAAAATGCGGAAATTCTAGCCCTTGCCAGTAAGCCAAATTACGATCTCTCCCAACTAACCCCCTTTATTCCACAATCGGTCTATGACCAAATACAAAGAAGGGAAGCTTGGTTACCAAGGGCTTGGCACCCCGGTTATGCACCTGCTTCCCCATTCAAACTGGTAACAGCTATTGCGGGCTATAGAGCTGGGCAATTGGAAGCGAATGCAACGATGAAATGTGACGGTATTTATCGTGGAATGGAATGCCATGTATTCCCCGGCGTGCATGGCGAAGTAAATTTACGTGATGCAATATCCCAAAGCTGCAATGTTTACTTCTTCCGTCTTGCTGAAAAAATTGGTTATCAAAATCTGATAGATACCGCAAAACTCATGAAGTTAAATTCCAGTCCATCCATTGAAATTCCTACTCTCAGGGACAATCCTATTGTCCCCGATCCAAACTGGAAGAAAAAGAGGATCGGAGTCAGGTGGACATTGGAAGATACATTTAATATTTCAATCGGACAGGGAGGGCTCAGGCAAAGTCCGCTTCAAATGGCATGTATGGCAGCTCAAATTGCCACCAATAGACAATTTTTCCAGCCTACATTAATTCATGGAGTAAACTCATCTTTACCTCCAAGTCCAAGCCTTGGTCTCAACCAAGAATTCCTAGACGAGATAATATCAGGCATGCACAAAGCTACACGAAAAGGAACGGCCAGAAGGTGTCAAATTAAAGATATACCTGTTGCTGGTAAGACTGGCACCGGGCAATGGAGAAATCATAACATGAACCTAAACCTTGCTTGGTTTGTGGGTTTTGCACCCGTCGATGAGCCTGAAGTCGCCGTGGCCACTCTTGTTGAGGGAGTAATTCCTCAGGATCATGTCCAAGGGGGATTGACCGCGACGCCAATCGCACGCGATTTGCTCCAGGCATATTTTGACCAAAAAAGGGCCAAGCTTGCCCTTGACCGAAACTAAAACATTCAACCAACGATTAATCATGGTAGCTACAAAATCCAACATGCTTCCTATCGGAACAAAAGCCCCATTCTTTACATTACAAGATGTAATTACAAAAAAAGAAATAGAACTCTCGGCAAACAAGGCAGGAAAAGGTTTATTAGTCGCATTTATTTGCAATCATTGCCCATTTGTCATTCATCTAATTGAGCACTTATCCCTAAGTTTTAACGCATTGCTTGATCAGGATATTGAAGTCTACGCAATTTCCTCAAATGACATAGATCGATACCCTCAGGATTCACCTGAAAAAATGGTTGAATTCGCTGAAAAGTACGGATTCTTATTTCCATATCTTTATGATTCTGGTCAAACTGTAGCCCATTCTTTCCAAGCGGCATGCACGCCTGACTTTTTTCTTTTCAATGATCAACAAAATCTTTTTTACAGGGGAAGATATGATGCGACTAGACCGGGTAGTGATGAAAGGGTAAACGGTAAAGATTTACTGGGTGCAGTGGGAAGCATGTTGAATCATCAAGATCCGCCAGTTAATCAATCCCCAAGTATAGGCTGTAACATAAAATGGACTGCGGAAAACGAGCCTGCTTACTTTAAAAGCTAGGCTCATTAAAATTAATTTTTCAATAATTCTTAAAATGAACAAGGTTTATTTACTTGTCATCACATAGACGCCATCCCATTCGTCACCTGGAGGATTTTCTTCCATAACTTTGCATCTATCAATTAAGATCATAGAGGGGTTATCTTTAACTCCGGGTGTTACCCCTGGACGGTTAGGTTCCAGCTCCTTTGCTTTTTCAAAGAGTTTGAGTGCTCCCCCCCAATCCTGCTTTAAATATTTATCTATTCCTTGTCGAAAGCAGTCTAAGCAGTCTTCCGTCTCTTGAGTCAATTCATTCATAAAACCAGTTGGTTCATACATAGCCACAGGTTGTGACCTCCCCTTTACCACGATTTTGTCTAAATATCTAAAAGCAATGTCATCCTTGGTTGCTGCAGAAGCAATTTTTGTTTCTTCCGTGACCATAATGTACGCACCATAAGCTTTCGCACCACTTTCACACCGTGCAGCTAAGTTTACCATATCGCCCATCATCGTATAATTGAATCGGTCTAAAGCCCCCATATTACCCACAGTAGCTGTACCAGTATTGCATCCAATTCGTGTTTGCATTTGAGTGACTAGACCATGACACTTCCCCCACTTTTCAACCTCCGGAACCCATTTCTCGCGAAGTTCAATTTGTTTTTTCTGCATAAGGATAGCAGTTCTAACGGATTGATAAGCATGATCGGCCATAGGAATAGGAGCTCCATACATTGCAACAATTGCGTCACCGATATATTTATCCAAGGTGCCTCTCTCTTCTTGGAGAATATTTGTCATGGCAGTTAAATATTCATTCATCAAATCTACCAAGCCAGTAGGAGTCAGTAATTCAGAAAAACTTGAAAATGCCTGAACATCGCTAAAGAAAGCAGTAATCCCAGTCTCCTCACCTCCCAATTTTGGCTCTTCTCCAGATTCTACCATTTGTTCCACGAGATCAGAAGAAACATAACTCCCGAACATTCCTTTCAGTTTTCCTTTTGCTTTTTGTTCAATTACAACCATGGCCGCAAGACCTACAAATGCGGTGCTCAAGCCGGCACATGTAGGTGTAGTAATTGGCCAGATGATATGGGACTCAGAGAATGTATAAAAAGCCAAACCAACATACCCGATAAGCATAAGAAAACCGCAAGCTTGAACAATACTTGCACGATTTCCTTGATAGACCGCAAAACCTGCCAAGAGAATACACACAATAAAAGTGGCCACGTAATCCATCCAGTCAGGAAGCCTTTTTAAGTATGTTCCGGTGGTTAAAGTTTTGATCAGGTTACCGTGAACACTTACCTTTGGAACCGTGGCCTTATCAAATGGGGTAGGTGCTAAGTCCTGAAATGTTTTCTCTTCTGGTCCTATGAGAACGATAGAGTTTGTAAACGATGCAAAAAATTCGTTGATTCTCAATAATTCATCTTCTTGACGAGCAAGAGTGGCTCGATTCAATGCAATTGCCTCTTCTACTTGGACTTTTTTTAAAAGAAGATCTTCATTTTTAGGATTAGCTTCTAGTGCAGAATTGATTTTACCCATAAAATTTGGACCTCCAAGACTTTCTATCTTCTCATTAAGTTTGATGATACTCGCGGTTACTTCATCTTGAAAACGGGCATTTTCGATGATATCACGCATGCCACACATCGGGTTAAAGTCAGATTCCAGTCTAGGAGAAACAAAATAATAACTGACACTTGTTGCAACTTCTCTGAGTTGTTCAAATGATGGAAGATTTTTATCATCATGTTTTGCATTTAGCAGCTTTTGGGCAAGTTTTACTTTATCTTGCTCAACACCAAGATCTTTTATTGCCTGTAAGATATCAGTTTGGTCTACATCTGGATTGTCAGCATATGCTCGACTGATAAGCGACTCGAATATTGGACGTATCAAAGCGATGTATTTTTCATATTCTTCATCGCCATAGAATTTCTTGGCATCTCGAAGAAGTTCTTCTTCTTCAACTAATTCAGTCCATTTAGAAAACCAATTAACCTCAACAAATTGACCCTCCACCATTTTACAATCAATAATTTTATTACCTTCAGTGTCCGAAATTTTAATCACCGTTCTATCTTCGGAGATAAAGACTGCATCTTCATCCACACCATAATACGCAAGCATTGCCTCTAAACCTAGAGTGAAAACCTTTTTGTCATGGAAGAGGGGAACTTGATTAGGCTGACTATCTACAAGCTTAGAATCTTGACCGGAATAAACGAGCTTCAGTGTGTTATTATCCTCAACGAGTTCTGTGGGGAAATCCCCTTTAAATTGGCTAAGTCTGATTTCAGCTGCACTAATCGAAGCATCAATTTCATCAATTTCTACCCTCGCTGATGCTAACTTAGATCCAACATCTTGAAGCTCAGGATTAATGTTTTCCAAGCTTTTATTCAGATCGCTTAGTTGTGCTTTTATCTTTTTGACAGCTTGTTCTTTTAGTTCAGATGTCATTTGAGGGTTATCTTTTTGCCCCTCTAGTAACTTATTTATTTCTTGTAATCTTTTTTCTTTTTTTGAAATTTGCGGACCTATTACCGCTGAAAGGGCTGGGTTTGCATTCAATGCGACCTTTAAATTAGCCATTGTTTCATTTATTTCTTCGATTTCAGCCTTAAGTTCAGCGGTGTTTAATTTAGAAGTGTTCGAATCGTCATCCGAAAAATAACTCTGAAGTATTTCAGAGATTTCTATTTCCTTATTCTTAATTTGGGGTCTAATCACTGCTGACAGGGCTGGGTTTGCCTTAAGGGTGTTCGTAAAATTCTTAAGAGCGGAACTTAGTTCATCTACTTTATTATTATCAGCTGAAATTTTGGAAATTTTTTGAGTAAATATTGCCTTCTTTTCAGTAAGTGAAACCATCTTTGAAGCATGCTGTGCTAATTTCGCTTGCAGGCTTTGCTTGGAAGATTTCAGGATCTGAACCTTAGATTTTAATTCTTCTATTTTTGAAGCGTTCTCCTTGGGAAGTTCGAAAATTAACTTACTTTTTTTCCCTCCTAGCAAATTGTAAGCGTGAGACTTACCACCGGATGGGAACCAAAGTGGAACCCAACGAGGAATCTCATCCACAGCCCGGTAGGGAGGGACTGTAAAAGATCCCAGTCTTCCTAGGTACCGATCATTTTGATAATTTATCAGAGGATATGTTGGAGACTCCGGATAATTAAATTTCCCAGATTCAAAAGAGGAATCGATGGAATATCCATCTTTAAATAAAGGGGGAAAAGCACTTGAACCAACACCTTTCACGAATGGAGTGGGAACCCCAGAATAAAGACATCCAAGAACTACCTTTTCAGGGTATTTATTGACAAGCTCCCCCATAGCCATGTCGCTCCTGTAGGAGTTTTCGAGAGGAACCATTTTTGACATACTTTTAGGGGTAAACCCAAAGTCAAAAGCGAGAACACGAGCATTCCCACGCTCAATAAGTGCCATCGCCATGTCTCGAAAAAAAGCACGATCCCATGGTCTTTCCCCTACATCATCCATCGCAAGGGTAGAAGCATCGAAGTTGACATAGGTAAGCTTAGGAACTTTGGGAATGGAAACATTCCCTTCGACAATAATCGTTTCATTCAAATCAAATGAGGATTGAGCTATCTCTCCTCTCATTTGCATCCTCCAATCAACAGACTTGGTTTTTAAATAATCTAAAAGTCCAAAATAATTAAGGCACGCCCAAATGACTGGGATAATCAGAAGACTAAAGAAAGTGATTTGTGATTCTTTACTAAATTTAAACATTTTACTCTTGGATTAGATATTTTCTTTAAGCATCTCCAGCAGACACAACTCCGCAAGTAGAAAAATTTGTCATAAAGAACGAACTTAATTTAAACTTGGACAAATCTATGGTTTGCTTACGCTTCGAGGCTTTAGAATTACAATGACAAATCCCAATATTCAAACACCTGCTCCTGAAGAGCAGCGAAAAATCCAAAACGAAGCTTCCTGGGTAGAACTCCTGAGAAGCGAAATCGGGCGCGTAATTGTGGGCCAAAAATATCTTGTAGACCGCTTGATTATTGGACTGCTAGCAAACGGACATGTTTTATTGGAAGGAGTACCGGGTCTTGCCAAAACCCTCGCAGTCAAGACCCTCTCCCAATGCTTACAGGCTGACTTTAAGCGAATTCAATTCACCCCTGATCTTCTGCCCGCCGATGTTCTAGGTACATTAATCTACAGTCCAAGCAAAGGAGAATTTACCACTAAAAAGGGACCAATTTTTACAAACCTTCTTCTTGCGGATGAAATTAATCGAGCTCCTGCAAAAGTTCAAAGTGCTCTGCTCGAAGGTATGCAAGAAAGACAAGTTACCATAGGTGAT
>MDTB01156844.1_pt1 | contig 45103 bp, 45 predicted proteins | sample 811161 | NCBI WGS metagenome assembly MDTB01 (sample SAMN05326650, study PRJNA326480) | marine metagenome | isolation source: seawater | place: Mediterranean Sea | collected 2009 | reverse complement strand
GTTGGTGGGCCCGCCAGGACTCGAACCTGGGACCAATACATTATGAGTGTACTGCTCTAACCAACTGAGCTACAGGCCCTTCAAAGTACTTAGAATTACTTTACTTTTTAAATTCTTTCAAGATAGTAAATCAAATTTTTTACTTTGTATTTAGTTAATTAAGTTCTTATAATTACTTTTAAATTTCTTTGGTATTGCTAGAACTTCAGAACTTATATCAGGATTTACTTTTTTTAAAATTATTTCACCATAATCAGATTTATCTATAGAATAAATATCAAAATTACTGTCTAAAAATTTTAATAATATATTATACTGATCTTTGTAAATTCTCTTTAAATACTTAACGTTATATTCGAAAATGATAATTGATTGTATTTGATTTATTAATTTAAAGTTTTTAATTACTTCATATTCGTAACCTTCTATATCAAATTTAATTATTTTAATTTTATTAATCTTATAGTCTTTGATCTCATTATCTAAAGTAGTATTCTCTACAAGTTCATAATCTGTCTCTGATAAAGAAGGGTTCCAATTTTTAAAAAATGAATTCGCACCATAATTACCATTGAATTTAAAAAGTTTTGTTTCATGTCTAGTTTTATCTGAGGATAAAAATTTAATCACTGGCTTTATATCTAAATTATTGTTTTCAATATTTTTTTTTAAATATTTGCCATTATTTTTACTTGCTTCGATCGCAATAACGTGACAATTAAACTCTTCTGCAAAAGGAACGCTTACTAATCCAGTATTAGCTCCTATATCTATAAAAATGTCGTCTTTATTAAAACCAATTTTTCTAGCTATTTTTGATGGTATATCGTTCCATTCTTCATTAATAAAAAAATTGTAACCTATATGGTCGTTAATATTTAAATTGAAGATCAAATTTTTTTTCGAGAAGCGAATATACTTTTCCCTTAATTTTTTTGGAATTTTTTTTCTAATATTATTAGGATCATAAATAGAAATAATTTTTTTCATTAATAAAATGTTTCTAAAAATTTTAAAAAAGTTGATTAAAAAAAGAGGACGAAAATAATACGCAAAATAACTAAGAATACTTTGAATAAACTTCACTAGTAATATTATAAAGTATAATTAAAAATTTTATATAAAATAATTCTATGGTGGGCCGTGTTGGTTACGCTCCAACTACCCCTGCAATGTCAATGCAGTACTCTACTATTGAGCTAACGGCCCTAATTAAAATTTAAATATCTGTATCATCTTTGTGAAAAGATATTTGTTTCTTTATTTACTGCATACATTAATGAAAAATTAATCATAAATAAAGTTAAATTAAAATCACTAAAAAAAGATCCACTTGGTATCAATGGAATAAAATTTATTATTATAAATATAAAAGTTCCGATTTGAAGATAATTTTGAGACTTTACAATTTGTCCTAACAATCTAAATATCAGATAAAAAATTATTGATAAGATAATAATTGTACCAAAAATTCCATGTTCAGATAACAATTCAATATAAATTTGATGAGGGTGAGTTAGACAATAATAATCTTTGTTTTCTTTATTTTTTTTTTCATCACAAGTTTCTATACGATAATTCTTATTACCCACACCAAAAATTTGATTGTTCTTAAAAACTGATATGCCGGATTTGTATAATTTAAGATATAAGCTATTTTCTGCAAATTTTTTTCTACTTTCTTCTGTCTTAACCTTCTCAAATAATTGGCCTACATATCTTGTTTTGAGATAATCAGAGGAATATATGGTTAAGCATAAAAATATTATAATTAAAAAAAGGGAAAATATTTTGGTTTTCCAAATAAAAAAATCCGTAAGAAAAAAAAAATAAAATTATTCCAAAAAAAGCTTTAATTGTATTTGATCTTTCTCCTGTGATTAATATTCCAATAAAACTTAACAATAGCAAAAATGATATAAGGACTCTTAAACTTTCTTTTTTTTTAAAACTATCAATGAGATAACCTGAAATTATAAAAATAAAACCTGTAACGAATGCTCCAGCAATTGGCTCGGTTTTAAAAAAACTTACTATCCTCTGTCCGTGTGGTTGTAAAACACCATCAATTTGAATTTTTCCGAAACCAAACAGATTACTTCCAGTAATTCTTTCTACATAGATATCAAAAATAAATATTACAAAAATGACAGTCCATATTTTAAAAATGTTCTTGCTGTTTTTAAATCTAAAAAAAATAAAGTTTATGGATAGAAAAAAAAGCACAAACCTAATAAATCCAACGTTCCTTCCAAGATTAGAAGCTGGATCAAGTGAAATTAATGTATTAAAAATCAAATAAATATACAAAATTAATAAAGAAACAACTGCTTTGATATCAAAAATAGTAATTTTTTCGTTTTTGAAAAATTGAAAACAATAAAATAAACCAATTAATACAATATTCACTAAAGAAACTGTTGGTCCTAAAATAATTGAAAATGGCAAAATAGATAAAAGCAAGATCGGAAAACTTATATCTTTCAAAGATAATTGATTTATCATTCTACGTATAAAAATTTATTATTTTTTTTGCGATAAATTCTATTTCAACAGGTGTATGATCTGGGGATATAGGTAAACTTAAAAGCTTACTTCCCAATTTTTTTGCAAATTTTATTTTTTTTACATCTTTTGTATTAGAAAAGATTTTCATATCAGAGAGCATTTGGGGATAATGTATCATGGTATCTATTTTATTTTTTTTTAAATATTTTCGGAGAGGATTTCTTCTTTTACAAATAATAACGAATTGATGGAACGAGTGAACTTCTCCTTTTTTAATCTCAGGTAATTTAATAAAATTTTTTAAAATACTTAGTCTTTTAATGTAAATTTTAGAAAGTTGATTTCTTTTTTTAATATCTGAATTTAGTGTTTTTAATTTTTCATTTAATACAACAGCCTGCAAAGGATCCAATCTTGAGTTTCTTCCTATCAATTTATGATCATATTTTATAAGGCTCCCATGGTTTTTAATTCTTTTACATTTTAAACTTAAACTTTTATTTCGTGTAATTATACAACCAGCATCACCATAAGCACCTAGATTTTTGGTTGGATAAAAGCTAAATGCACTTATATCACCAAAAGTTCCGGCATACTTATTAGCAACTTTTGTTCCATGTGCCTGAGCACAATCTTCAATCAGTTTTATATTCTTATTTTTTATGAGATTTAAAATTGACTTAATTTTTGATATTTTGCCAAATAAGTGAACAACAATAATTGCCGAAGTTTTTTTATTAATTTTTTTTTTTAAATCTTTTAAAGATAAGCCAAAGTCATCGTAGTCTATATCACACAAAACTAATTTATAATTTTGTCTTACTACAATTTCCGCAGTTGATATCCAAGTATTAGCAGGTACAATAATTTCAGAATTTTTTTTTAGATGAAGTGACTCTAAAGCTATTTCTAAGGCATCGGTTCCATTTCCAGTAGAAACACAATAAGAGCTATTGATATATTTTGAGAATTTATTTTCAAAATCCTCAACTATTTCCCCTCCAATAAATTGGTTATTTTTTATTAACCTATCAAACTTATTGAGTATTAACTTATTTTTATTGAAATTTTTAAATAAATTGTTGAAAGCTATTCTCATATAGATATTTACCCGTTTAACACGAAAGTAAAAAAGATTATAGAAGAAATTTTGATATAACTTAAAAATTATTATTTAAAATAAATTATTCATTTCTTTTATATATTGATGACTAACTTTATTAACTTTAAACCTTTCAAGAGATTTTTGACCTTTTCTAGTCTTTAAAATTGCTTCGTGATAATTATTACAAACATATACTAATTTTTTGTACAAAATATTGTAATTTTTAACAGGAAATAGATATCCGTATTTTCCATTTTTTAATATTTCTTTCGGACCGCTTTTACAATTGGAAGATATTATAGGCGTTCCTAAATTAAGAGCTTCAATTATACTATTTGGCAAACCTTCATATAATGATGAACAAACATAAACTTTTGATAATGAAATAAGTTTGTTTGGATTTTTTACAAAATTTTTAAACACTACTTTTTTTGAAATTTTCAATTTACTACATAAATTTAATAATTTTGTTTTAAGTTTTCCTTCACCCATAATAATTAATTTGTAACCTTTTTTATTTTTTGAAAATAAGTGAAATGCTTTTATAAGTGTTTGAATATCTTTTTGTTTTGAAAGTCTTCCTGCTGTAATTATAAAGTTTTCCCTTTTTTTATTAATTGCACTTGTGCTAGAAATTGTTGAATTAGCTATGAATTTTACTTTTGACCTTGGAAATATAAATTGTTTAAAAAAATCAGATGATTGGTTTGAGTTACAAACTACCTTATTTGCAAAATTATAAAAAAATAATTTTAATAAAAAACTAATTAAACTTAAAAATTTGTTTTCTGAATAAATTAAAGATCCAACAGGATGATTTCCGTTTCTGACCAATATTTTATAATTGAGAATTTTTGATAATAATATGGAAACAATACTATTTTGGGCAGAAAAGATAAGAGTGTTTTTTGAAACAAAACTTTTTTTTAAAACAAAAAAAAAATAAAAAAAAGATACAAATGAAATAAAATATCTATTATTCAAAATATTAATTGATGATCCATATTTTATAATTTTTATTTTTTTTGAGATTTTTTTTTTTATATTTTTATCCACAAAATTTGTAAGTAAATAGAATTTTATTAAATTCTTATTTGAAATAAAATTAAGCATATTAAATAAGTTTTTTTCCATCCCACCATTTTCTATTGATGGAAAGTAAACCAAAACATTTTTCAATTTTTTCATAGATAGATTAGAGTTTGTAGTTCTTCAAAACCCATTCACACAAATTTTTAACACCTTGATCTATTGGAGTAAAACTTTTGAATTTTGTTACTTTTTTAATTTTATTATTTGATCCATAAGTTTTTAATACATCTGCTTTTTGCATGGAAACCTTTTTTATTATCGTTTTATCTGGTAAATATTTGTCAATGATCTTTAGAACCTTAGTTATTTTGACAGGCTTAGACGAACATATATTATAAATTTCGTTTTTTTCTTTTAATTTTGTTTTAATTAATCTTTTTAATATTTCTGTAACATCATTTATGTAGGTGAAGTCTCTGTAATGATTTCCATAATTATAAAGAAAAAAAGGTTTACCACTATATTTACAATTAATATATTTCATCATCATCATGTCAGGTCTTCCCAATTCTCCATAAGCTGTGAAAAACCTAAGTCCAATTAGATTTAAATTATTGAAGTTAGAATAAACTGAGGATAATTTTTCATTAAAATCTTTTGATAATGAGTACAAGTTTTTAGCTTTCAAAATTTGTTTTTCTGTTAACGGAAAAATATTGCTGTCACCATAAACAGAACTGGATGATGCATATATTATTCTTTTAATCTTATTTTGCTTTGCTATTTCTAAGATATTAAAAAATCCTTGAATGTTATTTCTCATATATTTTTTAGGGTTTAAAATTGAATATCTTACTCCAGCTTGTGCCGCTAAATGAAAAATAACATCAAACTTTTCCCTTTCGCACAAATTTTTTAGTTTCTTTTCGTTAAGAATGTCAATTTTTTTAAACTTAAAATTTTTAAAACTTTTCAATAATGCAAGTCTTTTTTTTTTCAAATTTATTGAATAGTAATTATCAAAATTATCAACGCCAAATATTTTATATTTTTTATTCTTTGAAAGTTTGGCGGCTAAATGGTATCCAATAAAACCAGCAGAGCCTGTAATTAAAATTTTCATTAACCTAGAACTTTATTAATCATTTTATAATGTCTAAATAAAGTAAATTCTTTTGTCATAATTTTGGCATTTATCATTTTATTTTTAAGCTCTTTTTCAGAAGAATTCTGTAGCTCTTTAAAAGCTTTAAGAAAACTATTTTCATCATTAGAATTAAATAAAAAACCACTCAGGCCATTATTAAGTATCTCTTTAGGTCCACTTGGGCAGTTACTCGAAACAATAATTTTATTCATAACCGCAGCTTCTATAAGCACAAATCCTGGATCCTCCCAAAGTGAGGTCAAAACAAAATACTTTGATTTTTCAATGATGTTAAATACGTTATCCGTTTCATTTATAAAAAATATTTTTTTTTCAATATTGAGTTGTTTTGATTGTTTAATTAAGTCTTTTTTTAACTCACCTTTACCAATAATAACTAAACTCAAATTTTCTAATTTTAGTTTAGAAAAAACTTTCAACAGAAAACTAAAATTTTTTTGTTTAGTTAGCCTTCCAATTGAAAGTATAAAGTCCCCTTTGGGTAAGTTTTCATCTAATTCCTTTTTTTTCTTTTTATTGATTTCTGCAATCGATAAAATGGGATCCCTAAGAATAATCAACTTTTCTTTTAAATAGGGGATTTTTGATAGATTATCATACGTTTCTTGGGTAGGGCATGTAATTTTATATATATTTTTCACACTTAATTTCCACAATAATTTTCTAAAAAAATTAAGCTTTGGTAAACCTGAAATTCTTAAAATTAATTTTGTTTTGAAATTCAAAATCGAAAATACAAATAAAGGAAGTGATGTAACCAAATGAACAATTATAAACGAAGAATTTTTTTGTTTTAATAATTTAATCAAAGGAAATAATGAAAAAAAAAAAATTAATGAATATTTTAATCGGCTTATTAAATAACCCCCCTTTTGTGATTTTAAAAAATTAAGGTTAATAAGTTGTGAGGTCAGTCTAATCTTTTTAAGTTTTAACTCATCTTTAAAATCATTCCATTCTCCAAAAACATTTATCACCTCAGGCTCATATTTCTGATTAGAATATTTAAGTAAACCGAATACTGAATTGATAACTGCTTTAATAGTGGCAACTTTTGATATAAATGGACACCAATACAATACCGAAATCTTATTCATAATTATAAATTAAATATCATTTAAAATATCTTTTTTTAATTGATCGTGATTTATCTAATTCAACCTTAATCTTTTTACCCAAAATTTTTGTAACTTCTTCTTCATTCAATCCACTTCCTGGTCTCAAATATATAATATCTTTCCTTCTTAATATTTGACCTTTTTTTAAATTCCTTGAGGCATATGCTGACCTTCGCATTGAAATTAAATTTTTTCTTTCTAGTAGGAGAGCAATTTTTCTTTTTTCTCCTAAAATATTTTCTGCATCTCTAATTTGATTGACCATAATTTTGAAATTTTTTGGGTTTAACGAGAGTGCATGGTCCCTAAAATTTGAAAATTTGTTATCCAAAGTGAAGTGTTTTTCTATTATACTCGCTCCGGCCAATACAGCGTATAAAGGTGCCTTTGTGCCAATTGTATGATCAGAGAATCCGACATTTACATCATTAAAATTTTCTTTAATTAAACTAATATTAGACAGGTTTATTTGATCTAGAGGAGTTGGATAGGACGAAACACAATGTAAAAAACTTAATTTAAGATTTTTACCTCTTATTTTTTTAACTACTTTATAAACATTTTTTAAATCATTTAAACTTAGAAGTCCTGACGAAATAATTAAATGTTTGTTAAATCGAGATATAAGTTTTATTAAATCTGTAAAATTGTTATCGCCAGAGGATATTTTAAAAATTTTTTGTATCTTATTCAGAAATATTGCACTTTTAAGATCAAACGGAGTTGAAAAAAAAATTATTTTTTTTTTTTTACAATATTGAGATAATTTATAAAATTGCTCGTAACTTAAAGAAAATTTCTTAAATTTTTTATATGATTTTTGGAGTTTTGGATCAATAAAGTTGTCAACATCATATGTTTGAAATTTAATTGCATCTGCTCCTGACTCTGAAGCTTTATCAATAAGTTTTTTTGCTACAGAAAAATCGCCTTCATGATTATTACCGGCTTCGGCCACAATAAAGACATTATTTTTTTTGATCATATTTATATATTCTATTTGATTTTTTATATATATAAAATCTATTTATGAAAAGAAAAATCATTCTTATCATATTCCTTCCAAATTTTACTGTCAGCGGTGCAGGTCGCTCAACATTTAAGATGATCGAAGGTTTAGATAAAAAAAAATTTTTAATCAAAATTATATGTTTTGGTGAGTGTGAATACAAAAAAAAGTTTGAAAAAAAAATTGATATTTATGAATTAAGATCTCAAAGGATTATCTATAATATTCCAAAAATTTTAAATATTGTAAAACTTATAAGAAGTAGATCAAAAAGAAGAAAGATAATCTTTGTATCAAGTCATCACTATGCAAATATTGTATGCTTTTTTGTTAAAAAAAAAATGCGAGAAATAAAAACTGTTGGAATTGAAAGGACAGCAATCAAAGAACTTAGTACTTTTTTCTCGTATACTGATTTATTAAAAAAAAGAATATTGATGCTATTTATAAATTTTGTATATCCATTTTTGGATAAAATAGTCGCTAATTGTAAATATGTACAAAATGAAATAAAAAAATTTTCTCCAAAAAACACTATGGTTATTTATCCTCCATCTTTTACTAAAATTGAAAAAAATATAAAAAAAAAAGATGGTTTAAGAATTTTAATGGTTGGTAGATTATATAAAGAAAAGGGGATCGATTTAGCATTAAAGGCATTATCAAATATTAGTCACAGTTTTGTTTTGACAATAGTTGGTAAGGGGCCAGAAAAAGATAGACTAATTAATTTATCTAAAAAACTATTTGGGAAGAACTATAAAAGAAAAATCAAATTTGTAGGTCATCACCTCAACTTAAAAAAATTCTATTTAAATTCTAATCTTTTTTTAAATACATCCCTTTTTGAAGGTTTTTCTAACGCTATAATCGATGCAATGAACCATAATATACCAGTAATTGCATCTAATTGTGCAGGGGGCAATCAAGAAATTCTTGAAAAAGGTAAGTATGGTTTAATATTTAAGTCCAAGAGTGAAGAAGATTTAAAAGTAAAAATTGACAAATTTATGAATAATAGAAAATTCTTTTTTGATAAAGCAAAAAAAGGAAAAGGGAAATTAAAAAGATATTCCTTTAAAAAAAGTGTAAATAACTACTCGAGATTATTTGAAAACATTTAATTAAAAAATTTTTTTATTTTTCTTAATGAATTTAAAATTGAATATTTTCTATAATTCAATTTTTTACGAGGATTTAATTTTTTATTGTTTAACTTTCTTATTATCGCTAAACCACTATCTATAAAGGAATAGCCAAGATCGAAATTTTCTTTGTTAAAAAAAAATATTTCTTGGATAATTTCGAAAGTTTCTTGATTTGCAATTTCATTTCCAAAACTATTTTTTTTTGTTCCCTTTAAATATGGTAGACAACTTATGTCATCAATTAAAAATATTCCACCTGGCTTAAGTAATGGATAATAATGATATATAATTTTTGCGACATGTTTTGCCTCATGCAAACTATCTAAATGAATAATATCTAATTTTTTTGGTAAAAATTTTTCTATGTATTCATAATTATCATCTCTTGAGTGAATAAAAGTCCAATTTTTATTTTTGAATAAATTTTTGTAATTATCGATATCTACAGAAATTAATTTACCATTATTTTTATTACATAAATCTAAAAAAAATTTTGTTGAAATTCCTGTTCTTACTCCAAATTCTAATATTTTTGGATTTTTAAAATCTTTTAAATAATATTTAATGACATCAATAATTTTCCTATGATATGGACTGGAATGACTTTTTATATTCATACTAATTTACTTTTATATTAATAAATATATATTGTAAAAAAATTTATTATAGATTTTATCTGATTATATTTTTTTGAATTCATTAATAGCCTTGGTAATAATTTTTTTATGTTTTTGTGTATACAATAAAATATCAAAAAAATATCTATCTTTTTTTTTAAGATACTGATTTTTAATTTTTTTTTTAACAACATTAGCATTTTTTGTCAAAATTTTTAGCTCTCCATAATTATTAAATAGAATAAAACCATTATAGTCAAGTTTTCTTAATTTTGTGACTAAGTTTAGATATTGATTTAAATTTTTAGAATTGGTTTCGCACTCAAAAAAAATAATTGGTTTGTGTTTTTTTATTATCTTTATTGACGAATTTAATACATCGTAGTCAAATCCATCAACATCTGATTTTAATAATGAAACAATTTTTTTTTCATTTGAAAAAAAATGATCAAGTTTTTTGCTTTTTAATAAAGGTAGATTCTTATAAGTTTTTTCTAATACCTTTTTTGTTCCTAATTTTCCTGATATGTTGGCATTTTTTATCTCGTTCCCAATAAAGTTATTGAATAATCGAATTTTATTAACTTTGTATTTTTTGCCTATCTTTTGTCTATTAAATTTTAAATATTCAAAAAATTCTTTGTCTGCCTCAAAGCAGTAAAAATATAAATCATTATTTTTTTCAAAAATGCTAAATAAGGTATCACCGCAATTTGCCCCAACATCTATTAAAATCGAGTCTTTACTCAGATATCTTGAGATTATTGGAAGAAATTTATTATATAGGGGATATTTTCTTTGAAAATATGTTAGCAAATGATCAGGAGTAAGTTTAATACTTAATTCGTTAAACTTAATATATTTTGGTATTCTAAAATAATTGATTAATTTTTCCTTAAAATTAAAATAAATATTTCCAATCAAATTTAACCTTTAAGTTTTTTTAGCTTTTTATAATCATTAAGAACATCAATGGAAAAGCTAGTAGAAGAAAGTTTTATCATTTTTACTTTAACAGAATTTTCAATCAATCTTAGTATTTCTATATCTTCGGATTTCTCTATGGGTGTTTTTTTGTTGTTAAAATATTCTAAAATTGCTCTTGGATAAGCATATATACAAACTTGTTTAAAATATTTTTTATCTTTATCATTTTTATAATTTGCAGGTATTAAGCTTCTAGACATATAAATAAGATAATTATTTTTATCGATAATTACCTTTGGAAGAGTTGCAATCTCAGCTTCTTTAGGTGAAATTTGGGTGTAACCATTTAAAACGATTTTACTATTTTTTTTTGATAAATTTATTATCTTCAATATATCCTTTGGATTAATAATGGGCTCATCGCCCTGAACATTAATATACACTTTTGACTTTAATTTATTTTTTACAGACGCAATTCTATCTGACCCAGTTAAGATTTTTTTTTTAGTTAAAACAAAATTTATTTTATATTTTTTACAAATTTTAATAATTTTTTTACTATCAGTTAATATAAATATTTTTTTTGGGGAACAAACTTTCGCACATCTTTCGTAAGTGTGTACAAAAATTTCTTTACCTTTAAATTTTTTTATTAATTTTTCTGGAAATCTCTTTGATTTTAATCTACAAGGTATTGTTATAACGTAATTATGCATAGCAAGATAAATTGATAGCTTTTATGGACCATAAATCAAGAATTTTAGACTGTACACTAAGAGACGGTGGTTATTACAATAAATGGAATTTTTCAGGAACTTTCCTTAGAGATTATTTAAAATTAATGAGTATTTATGAGGTTGATTGGGTAGAAATTGGCTTTAGGAAAAATATCCTAAATAAGGCATATGGCGATTTTGTAAGATCTGATGATAGTTTTTTAGACAAGATTTATGTTCCAAAAAATTTACGTTTATGCGTTATGATTGACTTGTCCGATTTTAAAACCATTAACGACATTAAAAGATTAAAAAAAATTTTTAGAAAAAGTGAAAAAAGTAAAGTTTCTATGGTTAGAATTGCAACCTCATATGAGGATCTAATTTATCTTAATTCCGTGGTTAAAATCTTAAAAAAAAAAAAATTATATTGTGTGTGTCAATTTAATGAAGTTCACGCTTTTAAAAAATTCCCAACTTAACTTTTTTTTTAAAAGAGCTCTAAAAACTGGATGTGATTTTTTTTATTTAGCTGATAGCTTTGGCAATTTAAGACCAAGCAAAATAAGGAAAATTTGTTTAGGCTTAAAAAAAAATAATATCGATTTATCTAGATGTGGATATCACGGTCACAATAACTTAAACTTGGCTTTTAAAAATGCAAAAATCTTTGAAAAAAATAGATTTGGTTTAATAGACACTTCAATAACTGGTATGGGGAGGGGCGCCGGTAACCTTTTATTTGAAGAGTACGCAAAACAAAAATTCTCAAAAAATAAAATTATCTTAGTTAAAAAATTTATTTTAAAACATATGAAAGAATTAAAGAAAAAATATAAATGGGGTCCGAGTTTCCATTACCAGTATTCTGCAAAGAATAACATACATCCAACTTATATTCAAAATCTTCTTAACGAAAGGAAATTTTCTTTTAAACAAATTTACAAAATTTTAAAATTTTTAAAATCAAATAATTCAAAAACTTTTGATACAAACATATTTGATAATTTATTTTTAAAAACTAATTCATTTAAAAATAAACCTTCTCACTTGAAGAAAGATAAAATTGTTTTACTTTGTAATAATTCTCAAATAAGAAGAATAAATAAAAAAAGTCTCGAAAATTTGCAAATTGCTTCATTAAATATAAATCAGTACATTAACAAAAAATTTTATGATTATCTCTTCTTGTGCCATCCATATAGATTAATGACCGAAGTGAAAACAATTGTAAATTTGAAAAAAAAATTAATTGTTCCAAATTATGAAATTTTAAAAACAATAACTTCTAAAAAAAATAAAATTACAAATTACAATTATCTATTTAATAAAAATAATGTAATAAAAGATAAGTTTTGCGGTTATAATAAAAATTTAGTCCTAGTTTACGCGATATCTTTTTGCATAAAGGAAAAAATAAAGGAAATATTAATTTACGGCCTATCTCAAAATAACGAGAATATTCTTATAATAAAAAAATTTAATAAACTAATTAAAGATAAGAAATTAAAAACCAAAATAATCCTAAAATAATCAGCGTTTGATAACTTTTTTATAATGATTTGTTATTTCTAAACAGACTTTTTTTAAATCAAATTTTGACAAGTAAATATTATTAAATTCTATTAGTTTTTTATTTTTTAATCCGTTTGTAAAAAGAGAAATAATCTTTTTTGAATATTCATTGAATTCCCCATTTTTAATCAAATAGCCGTTTTTTTTATTTTTAACTAATTCATCACCTCCTTTTGTTTTAAAACTTAATACAGGCAAAAAAGAAGCCATAGCTTCAATAATAGTTATACCAAAAGACTCTATTCTTGCTAAATTTGCGTATACATGTGAAGATTTGTAAAATTTCACTAATTGTGTATTTGGAAATGTATATTCTGAATTGTTACTTATTTCACTGATAATTTTAAAGTATTTTGAGTTGTTCATGAAGAATTTTTTTTTTTTTAAATTATTTGTTTCTCTACCAATTATAATCCATTGGAAATCTATCTTCCCTATTAAAAATTTTGAAATTTTTGGTATAAGGTCAAAACCTTTTTTCTTTTCAGCATATCTTCCTACCGTAAGAATTGTCAGTTTTTTAAATTTTTTGCTTTTAATTTTTTTAATTTTTTTAAAGTCAATTCCATTTGGCATTTTTATAATTTTTTTCTTATTCAAATTTAATTTATATAGGTCATCTTCAATGTTATCAGATATTGCAAAATATATATCAATCATAGGAACGACTTTCAAAAATAATTGATTATACTTATGCTTTAATCTGTAACCGTAATTTATCTTTTTATCTATTTGAATATCAGCACCATGAAAAGTTACAGCAACTTTTTGTTTCAATTTCTTTAAACATTTTATTAAAAGTAAAGTTTTATAGTTTAATGAGTGGAAATGCCAAATATCATATTTTTCGTTCTCAATTAGTTTAACCAAATAAAAATTATATAAGGAGGATAAGTCAATGTAAAAATAATATTTTAAAAGGTAGACAAAATTTATTAAAAGTTTTGGAAAATATTTTATTCTATATTTCTTTTTTTTTAAAATTACTTTGTTAAGCAATATAACATCCACTCTATTTTTTTTCCCAATTTCATTCCCCATATTATGACATTGAATTTCAGCGCCCCCTATAATAGGTAAGAAAGTTGCTGGAATAAGAGCTATTTTCATTATTTTTTTGTTATTAATTTTTTACTTTGGTAAATTAGATGTATGGTAAATAATAATAAAACAAAAAATATATTTTGATTATTATTAATTCTTATTTTTGTTTCTTCGATTAACCTGTCTAAAAAGCCTACGCTTTCTGAAATACCACCTTTAGCAAAATAACCTATTAATTCATCTCTAGTAGTTGCAATGCCTTTCATTTTATATTTTTCGATCATTCTGTAAAACAAGTCTCTGTCTGCAGAATATTTAAATTTGTTGTTGTAAAATCCTAAAATTTTTTGAGATTTATTTTTTATGAAGAAGCCTACTGAGTGTGCTGAATAAAAGTTAAATTTCCATTTAATTTTATTAGGCCAAAAACCTGACAAAATTTTACCTTTAAAAACAGTCCCAAATATAAAATCGATATCTTTATGCCTTTTGAAATATTTTATAATTATTTTAAGACTATCTTTTTTATAGAAATCGTCTGAATTCAAAATTCCTATGTAATCACCTAGTGCAAGTTGTAACCCTTTATTCATACCGTCATAAATTCCTTCATCTTTTTCACTAATCCAGTAATCAATATTTTTTGAATATTTTCTTAAGATTGAGACGGTGCTATCACTTGAGCAACCATCGATGATAATATGTTCAATGTTGACATCCTTTTGATCGATTACACTTTTTATGCATTTTTCTAGGGTATTTGCACCATTTTTTACCACTGTGATGATCGTTAATAATGGTCGAAAATTATCTGTTTTTTTAAATTTATTCATTACTCTCAAACCACCGTGATTTTTTTTATTTTTAAAAGGATAAAACAAAATAGTTTTATATTTTTCGTCTTTTTTACTAATTATGATTGGCTTATTAAGCATTTCTTATTTATAGGCAACTTGAGCAGATTTAAAAGGCAGTTTCGATTCTTTAAAAGAATATTTTAAAGATGAAGTAGGTGATACAAAAATATCTTTAATATGAATATTATCGAAACTTTTTATAAATTTAAATTTTTTATTTCTAAAAGATTTTTGTAGAATTGTTTTTTTTGGATGTAATTTGATATAAATTTTATCATATCTCCTCATAAATTTTTCTTGTACCAATATTTCATTTAGTATTTCAAATCCATCGTGGAGACCTAAATAAAAAAGACAATTATTTGAGTTTTTTTTAATCTTTTTAAAAACTTTTTTTATCTGTTTGTCCGGGGGAAATTTGTTATTAAAAATAAGTTTTTTCCCAAATTTTTTTGAGTAAGCAATTTTTGATGATTTAAATTTATAATAAATAATATCTGGGAAAAAATTTTTTTTGAATCTTAATTTGGATATAATGCTCAACCATTTGTTATCATTATCAAATATTCCATGTTGGTAACCATATAGTTTAACTTTACCATTATTTTTCTTGATTAAATCCGTCAAAAAGAAACCAAAATTATACTCGAACAAGAAATAATGGAATTCTTTTAAAAAGTTTTTTTTTTGAAAAATTTTTTTTAAAGGGTTTTTATAGTTCTCTAATTTATTTAAATTTATGATTGACTCCAAGAAATATTGATTTAATAAATGGTTAAAGTTGATATTATAAATATATAACTCTGTTTTAAAGATTTTATTTAAAAAAAATAAAAATTTTAATGAAGATAAGTAGTTTTTAATAATATCCATTACTTCTATATCTCTCTCGATCAAGTAAAAATCTTTCTTTATTCTAAGTTTTTGTATAATCTTGAATAATTCAAAAATATTTTTATTTGTATGGCTCTCGTCAGTAAATAAAAAATTTAGGTAAGTTAATTTACTTTTTTGGTAAAAATTTATTTGATAATTTTTTGTAAGTATTGGAAAAATTGATAATCCAACATACTTCGAAATATCTTTTTCTTTTGTAAATGCTTTTAAATACAAAGATATAAAGAGTATTTTAAAAAAAAATTTAGTCCTTGATAAAAAGAACCTTATGTGGTGATTTAGTACTTTCCCACTAGATAAATCTATCAACTTATAGTTTTTTAAAAACTGATTATAAATTAATTTTTCATTAGATTTATCTGTTATAACTTCGACAATATATTTTTTTTCCAATTTTCTTTTTCTGATTTCAAGGATGTTGCTAATCTTTTTAAAAGTTTCAATTTTATCGTTTCTATAATTTGAAATTTCACTTTTAAAAATATCATTATCCTCAAATAAATGTTTGAACTTTAAAAGATAAGATAAAATTCTTTTAGAAATTTCCTTATCATTTTTTTTTTCGTTTTGTAAATTTAAGTCAGAAGTAATATCTATATAATTATTCAATTTTATAAGACCTTTATCTAATCTCAAAATATAACAGTTCTCTCGATAGATATCTTTGTTAGAAAGGAGATCTAATATTACTAATCTTTTTTTATGCATCATAAAAATTTAAAGTTTCTTTTGCACAATTGCTCCACCTAAATTTTTCTACTTTCTTAAAACCTTGTTCGATTATTTTATTTTTATTATTTTGATATAAAAAAAACTCAAGCTTTTGACTAATATCTTCGATTTTCTTTGGGTTAAAATAAATAACTGCATCTCCAGCTGTTTCAATAATCGGCTTAATTTCGCTTGCTAAAACTGGACATCCAATCGCCATTGCCTCAATTATTGGCAGTCCAAAACCCTCATATAATGAGGGGTAAACCAAGCAAATTGAAGAATTATAAAGCTCTGCCAATTTATAATCATTACCTTCGACATATCTTATTTTATCTAGAATGTTGTTTTTTGAAAAAAAGTTAATCTCACTTTTATTAAATACACCACCACCAAAACAAACAATCCTAAATTCATTTTTCAGTTTCTGATTAAATACAAATGCTTGAACAAAATTCTTAAAATTTTTATATTTCCCTCTTCCGCCAACATAAAGTATCTCTTTTTTTTTATTTAAATTTTTTTTCTTTGTTAAATTTAAGATATGTTCATGACCATGATTTATAACTTTTATCTTTTTTTCATCTAAATTATAGAAATTTAACAAGTCTTCTTTAGTGGTTTTTGAAACACAAATTATTTTGTCTGCTTGCTCTAATGATTTTTTTTTTGGTCTATAATTTTCGGGCATCCCATAATATTCATGAAATTTTTCGTGTATTAAATCATGTACCGTAACAACTTTTGTAGTTTTTTTTAAATTTGGAAAACTGCCATAATATGTTTGATGATATACATTGGGTCTTATTTTATTTATATAAAGTTGGGTTGAAAAACTATTTACATAATCTAAAATTTTAGATGTAAATAGAGGTTTACGATTAATAAAAAAACCCACATTTTTTTTTAAATTTAAAGAGTAATCTTTAAGCATCCTATTGATATGAATTGGAGCGATAATTTCATTTTTCAAATTTTTTTCATTAAATGATTTTGAAAGATTGATTATATATCTTGAAATTCCGCCACCAGCTTGATGTAAAAATATTCTGTAATCAAAGAAAATTTTCATTGAAAAATTTTTTTAATAAACTTCCTTATCTTAAACAAGACGACTGCTAAAAAACTGTTATTTACATTAAATCTATCATCTGGTGACGGAGCAAAACCATCAGTATAAATACTTGGAAAGGATGGATAGTAAATACCTTTTTTTTTAAATTCAAAATCAAAAAAAGGTTTATCAAAGTGAGTATAGGCAAAAAGTCCTAACACCTCATTGTCTCCCCATCTATATTTGTAGTCTCCGCCATATAAATTTGCATAATCTAAATATTCTTTTATAGGATATTTTAATATTTCTGGGATATTATAAAGTTCACAATTCCCACACTTATAATATAATTCATGAATCAAGTCTCCATTATCTTTTTTTAAAGCCTCTTTTAAAATATGATTTTTTGGTTCGTATTGAAATTTTTTTAAATAAGATTTGTAAAATTCCCAAATATTTTCTGTAGTTTCTTTTTTGATTTTTAAAGAAACCCCATCTCCATCGGCATATCCAGTTGCCATACAATACTCGCTCAAAATATCAAACAAATCAAAGTCAATTTTTTTTTTAAACCAAGACTCGTCATCAAATTTTAATAAATAGTCAAATTTTTCCATTTCTTTAGAAAAGCATCCTTTTTTACCAAAAGAAGTAATATTTGTAGAAAATCTCAACATGTGTAGATATCCTATTCTTTTTTTGGGGAATCTTGATTTTACATAGTCGTTGTAAGTCCTATTATAAAATAAATCTGTCTCAGGAATGTGATCGGGCACACCATAATCAACTTCTTTGACAAAAATATTTTTACTAATATCTCGATTAATTTCATACAATAAATCATCTGAAACTATTTTTCCAAATGTGTGAAGATATATTGGATAATCATACCTCTGGTTCCAATTTTTATAAAAAAAATTAAGAGTTTTTTTTAAAATTTTAGTTCTTGCAACTAAAATTATAATCCCAGCATTATGTCTATTGGACATTTATATTTAAATTAATGATTTTAATTATTTCTTTTTCTATGTTCTTTACTTTTTTTGCGTATTTTAAACAAAATTTATTAATGTTCTCTTGAACTTGTTTAGATAACCACCAATCATCAATATTTTCCCAAACTTGCTCAATATGTTTTGCGGCAGACTCGGGTGAAAAATGTAAGATTTTAGACTGTATTAAAAGATTAAGATATTCTTTTGCATCTTTACGCATGGGTTCAAGATTGTAATTTGATATAACAACAGTCGGAATATTCATCATCAAACTTTCAAGATAACTCGTGCTTAAACTTGTAGATACGACAATTCTTGAAGAGTCCATTAACTTAAATATATTATTAACACCAAAGTCGTATTCTAAATTAGGGAATTCTTTTAAAAATCTTGGGTGTTCAGCCCAACCTAAATCATTATCACGCAAACGAACCAATGTTTTTCCTTTTAGGGATTTGTTTAATCTATGGAGAAAATCATAGCAATTATTTAAATAATCATAACTTTGATTCGATCTAGCGCTTGAGTCTAATTTATTGATAAATTTAGATCTTGATCTCACAATGAATAATAATTTGTCATTATTTTTAAAATTTTTACCATAAGATAAATTAATATTTTTTATTATTCCAAACGGATAAGTTTTATTTTCATATTTTAAGTTTTCCCAGCCATAAGTAAGAAATTTATTTGAAATTTTAATCTCAAAATTTTCACTCCAGTGTCTATCATACTGTCCATAGCAACCACCATGTTGTGATAATATTAATTTTGAACCATCTTCTCTCTTTTTTGCGCAATAAAATGATAGGAAGGTATTACTAAAAAAATTAGTTAAGAATATAAGTTTAGGTTTTTTAGATAGATTAGAATTCTCCACAAATTTATTCATACTATCAAATTTTTCTATAAAAACTTTTGGTAAGTGATTTATAAGCTCATGTGCTAAGAAATTTTCAAATAAGTTTTTATGTTCAAAACTGAATATAAAATTTTCTCGCTTTTTATTATTGGGCAAACTTTGAAAATTTATGTCAATAGGATAAAGAGCAGGAATTTGAAATAATCTTAAATTTATTTTTAAATTTTGGATCGCACTTAAGTAATTTCTTGAAATCAATATTTTTTGATTTATTGTTAAAAACTTAAACATCTTAATTATAAAATTTCTAATAAATGTTTTAAAAATAACTTTTTTATTACTTTTTTTTTTTATTCTAATTGGAATATCATCATCAAAATTTCTGTTGGTTTTGAAAAATTCAATTTTAATTTTTTCTTTATCTTTCAAGAAAACCAAAATTTTTGAAAAAATGTAATGATTGTAAGTTTCTGAAGTCAAAACTGTTTTATACTCTTGAATATCATTTGATATCAAAAATTTTTTTAAAGATCCGTTTATTTCAGTTGAAAAACTTTTATTGGGAGATAGTTGTTCAATATTTTTCCATCTATCAAAAATATTTGTGCAAAAGTAAATAAGCCAAGGTCCTAATATCATTTCCCAATACAATTTACTTTTTTTACAAGCATGAAACTTATTCAAACTAGTAGACAAACTTTCTAATAATCTGTCATAAAGCTTTTCAAGGTAATCATTGTCTTTAATAAAAACATTATAGTCATCCCAATGATGTTTCTTGCTTATTTTAAAATCATAAATTTTTCTCTCTGTATAATCATACGAGTTACAGTGAAGACCTAAAAATATTTTTTTTTTAGATTCATTATTTTTAGTATCTTGGAAAGTTTTTATTATTATATTTTCCATGTAAAAAATTTTTCTTGGTGCTAAAAATGTTTATGAAGAACTTCAAATTCTCTAATCTTTTTAAATCCTACCTTTTTATAGAATTTAATAGATTGAATATTATTTGATTGTGTTCCAACAATTATTTTTTTAAATTTATTTTTATATATAAACTCTAATTGATTTATTAATATTTTCCCTATGCCTTTGTTTTGCTGATTTTTACTTAATGCAATCAAATCAATTATTAAATTTTTTTTGTTAAATAATAAAAGAACAAATCCTACAATTTCTTTTTTTATTAAAATAACATGTAATGCGTTTCCTCTTTTTTTTTGAAAAAAGTTATTAACCCAAGCTTTTTTGATGTTTACAGCATCCTTTTTTTTTTATTTTTTTATCTATATTAAATCTACTCTTAATAAGACTTTTAATGGCAATTGATTGAATTTTTTTTAAATCTTCTTTTTTTGCATTTCTTAAATTGGCTTCATTTAATTTTTTTTGTCATTTATTTTTTTTTCAAAAATAATGTTCGTGTTAATTTTTTTGAAGTTATTCAATAAATAATAATTTATAGTTTTTTGGTCTTTTTTGTCTATTTTGGAAAAAATAAAATCAGAGTCCTTAGGGTATATCAATTTTTTCTTTTTTGGATTTATTATTGTGTAAGTTTTTTTTTTTAAAATTTTTGATAACCATTTATCCTTGAGAAAGAAGTTATCCATTTTTTTCGTTATAAACTTTATATATTCGCTTATACCAATTTATATAATTTGGGTATCCTTTATCTAATGACCATGCGGGCTCATAACCTAATAAGCTCTTTGCTTTGTCAATATTAAGTGTTCCTCTTATTGGAGTCAATTTATCTCGTGGCTGATATTTAACTTTTAAATCTTTAAAATTCTCTTTCAAAATATTTAACATATCATTTATTTTTCTTGATGATCCAAAAGTTAAATTGAAAATTTGGTTTCTAGATTTTTCTGTGGAAATTATTTTTTTAACCCCTTGAACAAGATCATTTATGTAAGTAAAATCAAGTTTTTCCTCACCATCCCCATCAATTCTTATTTCAATATCACTTAATGCATTTTCAATAAATATTTGTCCTACTCTTCTACTTATACATCTTTCTCCATAGAGCGCGGACGGTCTTACAATACTATAATTAAGATCAAAAACTTGACTGTAGGATTTGACTATCTTTTCACCTGAAAATTTTAATGCTGCATAAATTCCCAATGGATCGCAGGGTGTTTCTTCGTTAACCTCTTTACTTTTGAAGTTCCCATAAACCATACTAGACGAAAAATATATAAATTTTTCAACATTATCTTTCGAATTATCAAGAGCATTTTCCAATGTCCTTAAGCTGTGATCAAAAGTTGTGTGTGGATCTTTATTTGATCTGTTAGCATGGGATACTGCAGCCAAATGTATTACAATATCTGGTTTTACCTCTGTAAAAATTCTCGAAGTAGCATGATAGTCTCTCAAATCTTGAATGATGTATTTTATTTTATTCTTTTTTAACAAAGATAATCTATCCTCAATAATAATTTTTGAAAGTTCAGGATTTGGCAGATTATCTCTATTGTTTTCAAGCGAATATAAATTATTTATTTGAAGACTATCAACTATCGTAATGTTATAATTTTCCCCAGCAAGATCTAGTGCTAGATTGTGACCTATAAATCCACATCCTCCAAGAATTAAAATATTTTTCATTTTATAGTTTAACTTTATTGAATATTTTTTTTAACGAAGCAAATATATAATCTATTTTTTTAAAATTTATATGAGGTGCTACAGGAAAAACAATCGTTTTATCACTAAATATTTCTGCATTAATAAATTTTTTTTTGTTGTATCCATATTTTTTTTTGTAAAAATCTAGTCTCGGGACTGGATGTGGATAATAAACGCTAGATCCAATTTTATACTTTTTCAATAAAATTAGAATTTTTTGTCTTTTCTTTAAATTAATATTATTAAATATCATCGGAAAACAATAAGGAGAAATCTCCGCTTTAGGAATTTTTATTTCGATTGAGCGTATATTGCTGTGCAAGTACTTAATTTTTTTCAGGTAATATTTGTAATTTTTTTTCCTTATACTGATAAAATTTTTAAGCTTTTTTAATTGCTCAATACCTATTGCACTACTTATTTCACTTAATCTATAATTTAATCCTAACAAGGGCACATTATAAATCCCTGGATATTTTCTTTGATTAAATGCTTTGTTCACACCTATTCCTCTGATCATCTTTATTTTTTCATAAAGTTTCTTATTTTTAAGAATTATCATGCCGCCCTCAGCTGTTGTCATATGTTTGGCTGGATAAAAAGAGAATGCCCCTGCGTCTCCATATAAACCAACGTGCTTATTTTTATATTTTGTGCCAAGTGCTAATGCACAATCCTCTAAAACGAATAAATTGAATTTTTTTGCTAATCTTATTACTTTATCCATAAAAACTGGAATTCCTAGATAATGAACAACAGAGATTGCTTTTGTTTTTTTGTTAATTTTATTCTTTATTTTACTAATGTTAATATTTCCTGTTTTTTTTTCAGAGTCTACAAAGATTGCTTTAGCTCCCATAAGTTCAATTGCATGTGCTGTTGCAACGTGTGTCTGAGAAGAAACAATAACTTCATCTCCTTTTTTTAAACCAATAGCTAAATAAAATAAATGCATTGCTGCTGTACAAGATGATACACTTAAAGCGTATGGAGCCTTAGTAAAACTCGCAAAATCCCTTTCAAACTGATTCATGTTTTTTCCATGAACTAAAATTGGAGAGTTTAGTGTTTTATTGACTAAATTTTTTTCTTTAAAATCGATAGCTGGTTTTCCAAAAGGGATATTCATATTATATTTTTAACCATTTTTTTTTTCTTAAAGAACTATCTATTTTTAAACAAATGTTAGTTGTTTCAAATAAATCTTGTCTATCAAACATAAGCTTTTTTTTATCAGATTTTTTTTTTGAAATAATCTTTTTTATATAGTTTTTTAAAATTAATTTTTTATTATTTTGAACATTTTTAAAGGTTAATAATTTATTTTTATTTTTATCTGAAATAAAAAAATGTTTATTCAGTTGATAAACACCAGAACCTTTAGTTCCAAAAATGTTCAAACAATGATGATGTGGAGATATACTTCCAAAATTTGATGTTAAATTCATAATAGAACTATCTTTGAATCTAATAATTGATGAAACACAATCAGGGAATTTAAGTCCTTTATTTTTAATAGAGATATTATTTCCCTCGGAGATTACTTTATGAAATTTTTTTTCTGTAAGATGTTTTACTAAATCAACTAAGTGTATACCCCCGCCGCTTGTAACAGAATAATTTCTTATTCTACCCCTCCATCCTTTTGTTATTTTATCCAATCTTCCATAATTATAATTTGCTTCTATGAGATAAATTTTACCGAAAAAACCTTTTTTAATTTTATCTCTAAGATTTTTGAAGAAAGAATTTTGTCTTAAAACAAAATTAGATGAAATATTAACATTATTTTTTTTTACTAATGTTTTTATAATTTTAAGCTCTCTAGTTTTAAGGCAAAGCGGTTTCTCAACAAAAATATCTTTTTTAGATAAAATTGATTTTTTAACATGAGAAAAATGGAAATTGTCATATGAACAAACACAAATTAAATTAATATTATTATTTTTAAAAAGGTCATTTTCATTTTTACAAATTTTAATATTTTTAAATTTTTTTTTTGCTTCATAAGATTTGTGTTTATTTTTATCAAACACAAATATTTGATTTACATTTACATTTTTCATTAAATTTGATAAATGCTTTAAACCTATTCCTAAACCTATAACTCCAATATTTATTTTTCTATTCATCTTAAAGTTTTTTAGCTATTGAGACATATTTAAAAAAATCAGTATCTACTTTTTTAGAAATGTTCAAAATTTTTCTTATTCTTAATAAATCTTTTTTTGTATCAAGTGCCAAGCTAATTTTACTTAAATTTTTACCGTATTTTATATTTTTGATTTTAAAATTGCTTTCAAAATTATAAAAAAAATTTGTCACATGCTCAAAATTTTTTTTTGATTTGAATCTTTTAAAATTATCAATGAAGGTTTGACTTTTAACTATCTCTACTGATTGTCCTTTTGGGAATGTCCTAGGATTAACATTTGTAATAATATCAAATTTATTGCTTTTAATATACTTAATAAATATTTTAATTATATTCATATCTAGTAACGGACTATCAGCAGAAACTCGCATAAAGTATTTACATCTATAAACTTTTAAAGCTTCTAAAAATCTTCCAGCAACATTTTTTAATGATCCTCTGAAATAATTAATCTTATTTTTCTTACAATACTTTTGAATTGCATCATCTGATTTATTCTTTGAGGTTAATATAACGATTCTTTTTTTTGAAAATAATTTTGATAATTTATAAATTAGTAAATCAAGTGAATGATTTTTATTTATTAAGGTTTTAAAAACTTTACCTGGTAATCTTTTTGAGCTTGTTCTTGCTTGTATAAAAATTTTCATTAAAAATTAAAGTGACCATTGGTTAATCTTTGATTTGAACAAATCAAATATATCAAAAAACAACGAATTTTTTTTTCCAAATTTTAAAATTTTTTTCAAACCCATTCTTTTTATCTTCATGTGTTGAACAGATATAATGATTACATCATAATAATTTTTTTTTATTTTTTTGAGCATTTTAATTTTTTGGTCTTTAAAAAATTTATTTGGATCAATTAAAGGATCATATATGTCAACGTTATATTTTTTATTTAATAATTTGTACAAACTTAGGGATTTAGAATTTCTATAATCAGGAATATCATTTTTAAATGATGCCCCCATAAATAAAATTTTAGATTTTTTTTTGAATTTTTTAGAAATTTTATTTGCTATATATTTAGGAAATTCATCATTAATTTTTCTTCCTCTTAAAATTAATTTCGGATTATAACCGATTTTTTTTGATTTAAAGGTAAGGTAATAAGGATCAACCCCGATGCAATGTCCACCAACAAGACCAGGTTTAAAATCTAAAAAATTCCATTTTGTTAATGCAGCTTTGAGAACATCTGTAGTTTTAATATTTAGTCTATCGAATATCATTGAAAACTCGTTAACAAGGGCAATGTTTAAATCTCTTTGAGTATTTTCAATTACTTTTGCAGTTTCTGCAACTTTAATACTTTTGGCCTTATATGTTCCAGCTTTAATTATTCTTGCATATAGTTTATCAATTATATTTGAGATTTGAGGCGAAGATCCACTAGTTATTTTTTTTATGCTTGTTAAGGTATGTTTTTTATCACCAAAATTTATTCTTTCTGGCGAATAACCACAAAAGAAATCAATATTATATTTTAGTTCAGAAAATTTAGCTAATAAAGGTACACACACTTCCTCTGTACATCCCGGGAACACTGTAGACTCATAAATTACAATTGAGTTTTTTTTTAAATACTTTGCAACTAATATACTGCTATTTTTTAATGGTCTTAAATCTGGTTTTTTATTTTTTAAAACTGGGGTTGGAACTGTAATTATAAATATATTGCATTTTTTCAAATCATCAGGACTAGAACTATATTTTACTTTTGAATTTTTAAGTTTTGAATTTGAAATTTCATTATTTTCATCAAAGTTATTTCTCAGCTCTTTTACTCTATTTTTATTAATGTCAAAACCTATCACCTCAAAATATTTTGAGAATTCAAAAGCTAATGGCAATCCTACATATCCAAGACCAACTATTCCTAAAATATTTTTTTTTTTAAGTTTCATATTTTTCTAGTATTTCCTGATAAGATCCTTTATGTAAAATTTTTCCATTTTCCAGCAAAACTATTTCATCGAAATTTTTAAGGTTAATCAATTTATGTGTTATTGAAATTATAGTAATTTCTTTGAAAGATTTTAGAATGTTTTCAATTATTTTTTGTTCAGTTTCACTGTCAAGATTACTTGTTGCTTCATCTAAAAATAAGATATTTGGATTGTTATACAATGCTCTTGCAAATCCTACTCTCTGTTTTTGACCTCCAGAAATTCTTATACCTCTGTTACCAATAAATGTATTCAACCCTTCTTTTTGTTTATTTAAAAATTTATCAATTTCACAAATTTTCACAATTTTTTTTACTCTTTCAATATCTATATTTTTATCAGAAACACCAAAAGCAATATTTCTCAGAATAGTGTCATCAAGAAGATAAATATCTTGAGGAATATATGATAAATTTTTCCAAACTATTCTAGAATTTTCATCTAATTTTACATTATCGTGATTAATTTGAATTGTACCATTTTGAGGTTTAAGAAGGCCCAAGATAATGTTCAATAAAGTGCTTTTTCCTGATCCTGATTTACCGACAATTCCAATTTTTTTTCCTTTGTGAATTTCAAAATTAATATTTTCGATAAACTTTGAATTTAAATCTTTGTAATTAAATTTTATATTTTTTAAAATTATATTATCCCTAAATTCATATTCTTTATTTACATATTTATTTGGATCTTTTATATTCATTTTCTTAAGACTAACCAAATCTTTGTAAATTAAATCAAAATAGACTTTTTGAAATCTTAGATCAGTTAAAGCATTTACAGCACCCATGGTGGAGGGTAGTATTCTTAACAATGACAAAGTTATTAAAGCCAAAAAGGGCACTATTTCGCTAAGATCGTTGTAATTAATTGAATATACAACAATTATTATTAATAAGCCACTAATAGCTAAAATTTCGATTAACAACTTAGGTATCGATTTTATAATTTTCATAAATAAATTAATTGTTTCGTATTTGAAAATATTATCTGAGTATAAATTTGAAAAGAATTTTTCTTTTCCTTTTATTTTTATGTCTACGATAGAGCCAATAAATTGATTGATTGTCTTAATTTGTGAAGATTGAAAATTAGCTGACTCTTTACTTTTTTTAATCAAAATTCGATTTATTAATAAAAAACCACAGGCCATCACTAAAAAAATTATGAACAAAAGTGACAGTGTTGTTAAAAATCCAGAATAAATTAATAAACATATTAATCCAAAGATTATTATAACTTCTCTTGATGCCATCATCAAAGATGTAATTGAGTTTGCTGCGGTTGATGAAGCATTTATATTTCTTAGAACAATTGAGGGATTTGTATTCAAATGAAAATTATAATTTGAATAAAGATAGAATGTAAATAATTTATGATTTATTGAGTATTTAATATTTCTATTTGTTATACCTTCTAAAAAATTGACAAGAAAAGTAAAAATATTTTTAAATAAAAATAAAAAAAATATGATTACGCAACCTCTTAAAAGAAGTTCATTTTGAGTATAATTTTCAAAATATTCTGTTAGAAAAATTTTTAAATCTATATTTTCGATTCTGTCTAAAAATATACTAGGTTTTAAAATATATGAAATCAGAACTGGGATTGTTCCAATACTTAAAACCTCTAAAAAGCTTATTAGAAAATAAGAAATTAGAACTGCAGACAAAAGAAATTTTTGTCGTAAGTTAAGATATGTATTTACTTTTTTTATCAATTTATTTTATAAATATTTTTTTTTGATCTTAGATGCCCAGCTTTTGTTGTAGCTAAAAGATTTGTCATCAATTATAAGATCATAAGAAGGCTTACCCATTATTAATTTGTGATATGAAATTTTCCATTTTTTTAGTTGCTTAGTTGTAATCAACAATCCTTTTTTTTTTGCTTTTTTTATATTTTCATTACTTCTTCCCATAAACCTTGATGTGAAAATTTTTATAACAAAACCTTTTTTGTATAGTTTGTTTACAACTTCTATGTTTTTTTTAATTGGTTTTGATTTTAGATAAAGGTTTCCTTTGGTAGAACACAGCGTATTATCTAAATCAAAACATATTGTTTTTATCTTTCTCATTATTAATTTAGCCAATATTTATTTTTTTTCATAAAATACAAACTCATATTAGCTTTGATTTTTTTACCATGAAATCTTATGTTCGCATTTTCTTTCAAATTTTTCATATTCAAATTAAACATGGATGAAAATCTTATTTTTAATTTTTTTTCAACATTTGAAATTTTCCACAAATTTGAAGTTCTTTTCTCAATTTCTTTGACAGTCTCTAAAATTTCTGTTGAAGAATTTTCTACTACTTTTATTCCAAGTTTATCTAATGAAGTTCGTTTAATCACTGAATATGGATCATAATTCATAAGTTCTTTTAAGCTTAAATACTTTCTTTTTTTAATTGAATATAAATGTTTCGTTAACAGAACAGAATTTTTTAAGTATGTCATCATTTGATGAGCTGGAGTATTTATCTCTAATATGGGTTTTTTTAATATTTGAGCTGCTGCAGCGCCTCCTGTGCCAGTTTGAATACAAAAATAACAAGCATCTGATAAAAAAATATCCATTAGTTCGCTTCTAATATCAGAGTTGGCATAATCAAAATAAAATTTACTATTAATTTTGATTTTTTTTCCCCTTTCAGCTCCCATTCTAAAAACTGTATAACCTTTTTTAATTAAAAAATTTATTGAAGGCTTAAACAAATTTAAATCAACGTTTTTGTGTGATAAATAATACCACGATTTTTTCCCATATTTTCGTAGATAATTATCATCTCTGACAAATAAACAAATTATTTTTCTATCAAACAAATTTTTTTTTTGTAAAACTTTTATACATTCATTTTTTTCTAATTGACTGAGTATTGAAAGCTTCTTATTTTTTTGTATTAAATAATTTATATCTCTATCATTATATGGGAAGTCACTACATGAAAAATTCTTTTCAAGTTTTAATATTTTAATAAGATCGTATAAGGGTTTCAAGATTAAATGAGGAAAGATTTGAATTTTCTTTTTCCAAAATTTGTAAATTATTTTATTACAAATGCCTAACCTGTGTGGGAAAAATAAATCTAAACTTCTTTCCTTTTTCTGAAAAATGTAAATTGCTGGATTAAGACATAAGTGTCCAAATCTATGTGTCATAATAGGAGTAACCTTGATTTTTAGTAATGGTCTTAAAATTAAAATAAATATTAATATTAATGCACTAGGAATTGTTAAAAGAAAATAACTTATCCAATAAAATAATGTGATTAATCTACTCAATTTATAAATTTACTAGATCTTAGTTTTCATAAGCTCTTTCAAACAAATATTAAAGATTATCATCTGAATATCTTCGGAAACTTGCATATCGTTAACCTCATAATTAATAAAATTATTTGAGATTTTTTTGCTTTTTCCACCATTGAAACCTAATATTGAAAATGTATCTATCCTTTTCTTTTTAGCTATTTTTAAAGCTTTAATAATATTCTCTGAATTTCCGCTTCCGGAGAGACATATCAATAAATCATTTTTTTTTCCTTTTGCTTTGATCTGTTCTGAAAAAATATTTTCATACCCCCTGTCATTAGCTATACAAGTAATTACTGAAGCATTCGAACACAGTGATTCAACCAAAATGCCTCTTTTGTGGTTAATTCCAACAACGCATAGTAAATCGTTTGCAATATGATTTGCATTCGCAGCACTTCCTCCGTTACCACAAAGAAAAATACTGTTATTATTTTTCCATGCTTTGATAATCAAGTTGCATAGTTTTTCTATCTTACGTGAATTTTCTTGATTAAGAGCCCTTATCAATTTGTTTATATATACTTTTTTTTTAATTGCGTTTGATTTCATAAACAATAACTCTTACTTTGAAATAATTGTGAATTCTACTGAAATTCTCATATATTTATTTAGATTTTGTGGTGCAAAATGAACTACTTTATCATCAAATAAAATTGCTTCCTTTGAAAATTTTTTAATTGGTTGTTTGATATTTTTTTCATTCAAAATATTGTTTTCTTTCAGATTAATTTGGGGCTTCAATATCTTATTACTTTTTATATATTTCACTTTAATTTTTTTTTTATGTGTTTTTTTAATCATTCTAAGAGAGTTTTGATGTGTGCACCCCCAAATTGGTATCCATAGCTTGTGTCTTTTTGAAATTTTAAAAGGAGATAATGGATATGTGTAGGGAGTTTCTATTTTCCAGAAATCATAGTCTCTATGGACAAACGAAATTTTTTTTTTTAAATTATTTGGTCTCATGCATCTAAAATAAACACAATAGTGTTTGTCATTTAAATCACTTCTTAATTTAAGATCTTTTCTTGATAGAAAATGTAGAGAATTTATTTTACCATTTACGTATTTCATATGATTAATCCACTGGTTTATTTTTTTTCCTGTATTTAAAGACAAGTATCTGGTTGGAACTCCTCCAAATAAAGTATGAAAATTTTTTTCACTTAATTTAGATACTAGACTGCTTATTTCTTTATAACTTAAATTTTCTTTGATCTTAAGTTTTTTTAATATTATCTTTTTAATATCTAATTTGATTTCTTTTCTTAATTTAGTTGGAATACTTACTGTAGTAAACCCATTCGAATTTAAATTTTTCATTACGATAAAAGTGTTTTGAGATAACTTAAAAAATTTTTCTTTTGAATATACTCGCTATGTCCTATGTATTGAGTTTTCATTGATCCAGCAATATTTCCCACGAAAGCGATAATTTTATTTTTTTTTTCAACAATAGAAAATAGAGAACTAATTGCAAAATATGCATCTCCAGCTCCCAAAGTATCAACCGTTTTATTGGTTAGCGCTGGAGCATAATCTATTTTTTTGTTATCATAAATGCTAGTTCCATTTTTTCCAAAAGTTATTGAAAATAAATTAAATTTTACCAATTTTTTTAATTTTTTAAAAAGAATATCATTTTTTGAAGTTTTATCTTGTAATGCTAGCCGTGCCTCTGGTTCATCAAGTGTAACATAATTTGCTTTTTTGTAATTAGTCACATAGTTAAATCCTGAATTTGAACTATTTGTTTGAACATTTAAACACAAATATTTTGATTTTTTTTGAATAATCTCTTTTATCCTATTTGTAAGGAGTCCGTGACCAAAGTCATTTACAATGATGCAATCAAAATTTTTTATGTTTTTGTTTAAGAAATCAATTATTTTTTTTTCTTGTATTTTTAACAATTCAAATTTCTCTTTATTACAAAATTGAAATAATTTATTATCACTTCCAATTTCAATAAACCTTGACTTATAAATACTTGTAGTGTCATCTGAATAAAAAAATTTTTTAGATACATTTGTGTTAAGATATCTATTTGAATTAATTTTCGCTTTATCCTTAATCCCAGCTATAGATAACAAAGTTACCCGTTTTGAAAAATTTGATATATGATTAGCTGTTGCTAATATTCCACCACCATAAACTGTTTCACGAATTTTTTTTACAGAAATAATAGACTCCTTGGGAGACTTTCCGAGAGATTCACAAAAAATATATTTGTCAAATATCGTATCTCCAATAATTAAAATTTTTTTGTTCTTTATTTTTCTTAAAATCCCATTTATTTGATCGAAAGATATTTCATTTTTAATATCTCTTAAATATTTTTTCTGTTCATCTATATAATTTATAAAAAATCTATTTAATAAATTTGATGAACTAAAAACTCTTCCCTCTGTAAATATTAATTTACCACCACTGTTTTTTGTTGCTCTCTCTTCATTATAAATTCTTCCTGTATAGTCCTTTTCTTTAACCTCATACTCCTTGCCCTTAATATAGTAATCTGGTTTTAGCTGTTTTAGAATTTCCTCTGAAGTCGGTTTATTTGATAAAATAAGAAAATCTATTAAGGCAACAGAGGATAAAATTTCTAACCTTTCAGCATCATTATAATACGGTCTTCCTGGGCCTTTGTTTACAAATCTTTCTGTAGTAACGGACACAATTAAAATATCACATTTTTTTTTTGCTTCCTTTAAATGTATTAAGTGTCCTAAATGAAAGAGATCAAATACTCCGTGAACTAATGCGATTTTTTTATCTAAAAATTTTTTTCTTATCTTCTTCAAATCAGATATCTTTAAAATTTTTTTCATTTAATTATTTGTATTGGAAATAGGTTTATCAAAATATGGAAACATTTCAGATAATGGTTGAGGTTGAAAAACACCACTAGAGTTTTTTTTATATCCCTGTTTAAATAAAGATGGTTGATTTTCATCTGTTTTAATTTCACAAACTACCGGTCCAATAATTTTTTTTAATTTCTTTATAGTCCTTAAAGTATCTTTAGAATGATCGAGTTTAATATATTTAAATCCAAAAGCTTTAACTATTTTTTTATAATCAGGAAATTTCAAATTAAATTTAGGATGTGTCCCATAATATCTTCCACCTAAAAATTCTTTTTGTGTATGTCTAATCGCCAAATATCCATTATTGTTTACTAATAAAATGATTACGTTAATCTTGTCTTGTATTATCGTTTGTAAATCTTGAATATTCATTAAAAAACTTCCGTCCCCGATAATACATAAAAATTTTTTAAATTTTTTGGTTTTCGATGCTCCAATTGTTTCTGCTAATCCAGTACCCATTGATGAGATTGATGAAGAACAAACAATTTTATTTGATTTTCTAATAATTGAACTTTGGAATCCCGAATATAATGCTGTACCACCTCCATCTACAATAATACATGAGTTGTTATCCAATACATTTGTGAGTTCTTTAATAAAATAATTCGAATTAGGTTTCGTTTGAGTTTTTTGCTTATACCAATTCATTTCTTTAAAATTTTTTAAGTTGTTCCAATTAAAAGAAAATGTTGGATTATTCTTCAAAATATATTTTAAAAAATTTGACAAATCATCATTTATTTTATAGTCAAATTTTACATTAGAATTTTTTAACTCATTTATATCTATATCAAAAATTATTTTTTTACTTTTAGGGGCGTAGTTTTTAAATAAAGTTGTTGTATGAGGAATCGCTAATCTTGCACCTAATGAAATTATTAAATCAGACTCGAAAATGGCTTTATTTGCCCCCCTTTGTCCACTCATACCTATAATTCCTAAATTTTTATTGTGCGATGTATGCAATACATCAGCAGCATTCCATGTAGAAACGAAAGGAAAATTAAATTTTTTTATAAAGTTTTTAAACAACTTTTCATTTTCTTTCCCCTTTATGCCTCCTCCAATGACAAATAAAGGTTTTTCTGATTTTTTTAATAAATAAATTACCTTTTTATAAGATTGAATATTCTTTTTTTTAATTAAAGATCTTTTTTTTTTTATTTTTTTCTTTCTAAAATCAATGTCGGACCATTGAATATCAAGAGCAATATCGAGCCATACAGGTCCTGGACGGCCATTTTTAGCTATTGAAATTGATTTATATAATTCATCTAAGAATAAATCTTTATCATTAATAAACTTTGTGTATTTTGTAAGAGGTTTAACTACGTCGCAAATATTTACTTCTTGGGTGCCTACTTGTCTTACTTTTTTTCCATAACTAGTGTGTTCGCTTCTTGCTTGTCCACTAATAAAAAGACATGGCACAGAGTCCTGCCACGCAGCCATGAGGCCTGTTATTGCATTAGTTGAACCTGGACCTGTTGTTACAACAGCACAACCAAGATTCTGTGTTAATTTTGCATATGCAGTAGCAGCTAGAGCAGCACTCTCCTCATGATGATTGTAAGTAACTCCAACTTTATGTTTTTCTAAAGAATCAAAAAAATGAACAACGGCTCCACCTTGCAATCCAAATACGTGCTGAATACCCTCGCTCTTTATTACTTTTGCAAATACATCTGTTAATTTCATAATTTTTTATTTGAAAAAAGTATCTGACATATAGTGTTTAGAATGACCACCATCTGCGTGAATAATTGAGCTATGGAAAAATGATGCATGGTCTGACGCTAAAAAAACAATTATACCTGTTGTTTCATCCATGGTTCCAAATCTACCTAAAGGCACTCTTTCATTTAAGTATTTTTTTGCATGTTTTGGATTTTTTTTTATCATTTTGGTCCAATGTCCCTTTTCAGTAAAAACTATACCTGGTGCAACTGCTGTCATAACAATATTTCTTCTTTCTAAAGCAAGAGCTCTACCTACACTTTTAGTATAAGCGGTCAAAGCTGCTTTTGAAGCATTAAACGTTGATGGACCACTTATTTCCATTCCAGCAACTGAGGTAATATTTATAATTCTTCCCCAATTTTTTTTCTTCATATCACCTATAAAATAGTTGTTCATTTCAACTGAGGTAAAAAAATTAAGCCTCATTACCTTTTCCCAATTTTCTATCTTACTAAAAGGATTTTTCTTATTTAGTGTATGTCCAATATTATTAACTAAAATATCAATATGCTTAAAATCTTTTTTAACTTTTTTATAAAACTTGCTCACATTTCCTTTTTTAGATAAATCAATGTTATATCCTTTATGATTTTTTGATGCAGATACTAATTCTAATGTTTCTCTAATTGATTTTTTGTTCCTACTTGTAAATGCTACTTTTGCTCCAGCATCAGCAAAAGCTTTAACAATATCCCTGCCAATGCCAGTACCTCCTCCTGTTACAACCGCCGTTTTGTTTGTTAAATCAATTTTCATTTTTTCAAAAATTTAATAATTCTTTTTTCAATTTTAGCTGATGAGAGTTCTAACATCGATAGTGCATTTTCTTGTTTTCCAGATTTAACAATAAAATTTTCACCAGTACTCAATGTTAAAAATTTGTTATTATATTGATTTTCAATATAAAATTCAGAAATCGATGACGACAGACCTCCAATTTTAGAATGTTCTTCCAAAGTTACTACAAAACGATATTGTTTAAAGATTTTTTTTAACATAAATTTATCCAAAGGTTTAATTGTATGTGCACTAATAAGAGATGGGAATATTTTTCTTTTATTTAAATTTTTTATGGCTTCATAAGCATTTATTATTATATTTCCTGAGCTTATAATGCAAATTTTTTTACCCTTAACAATTTGATTCCATTTTTGAAATTTTATTTTTGGTTTTGATTTATAGATATTTTTTTCACCTCTTTTTCCTATCCTCAAATATGTAGGTTGTTTTTTTTTAATAATTTGTGGCACTAAAGACTCTAGCTCCAAAGGATCTGATGGAGCAACTATGTTTAAATTAGGGATGCTTCTTAAAACTCCGATATCTTCTATAGCATGGTGTGTCGCTCCTAAGTCTGCGTAAGATAAACCTGAGCCAACTCCTACAATTATAACTCCTAAATTTGGATAACAGATATCAACCTTAATTTGTTCTACTGTTTTATAAACATTAAATGTCGCAATAGTGTATGTTATCGGGATATATCCTTTTATTGCCAATCCAGCTGCAACTGTTGTCATATTAGCCTCTGCTACACCACAATTATAAAACCTTTTTGGAAATTTTTTAATAAAATTATCAAATAGTTTGTAGCCAATATCTCCAGCCAAAACTACAATTTTTTTATTTTTTTCAGCTAGCTTCGTTATCTCTTTTACAAAAGTATCTCTCATATAATTAATCTTCCAATTCTTTCTTAGCTAACAAAAACTCTTTATCATTTGGAGCTCTATAATGCCAAAGATTGTTGTCCTGCATAAAAGAAATCCCTTTTCCCTTAATCGTTCGACAAATTATAGCCGTAGGTATAGGATTTTTTTGAAAATTCTTGAGAGAATTTTCTATGTCTTTAAATGAGTGACCATTTATTTCTTTTACATTCCACCCGAAAGATTGCCATTTTCTTTTTATTGGCTCAAATTTTAAAACATCATTGGTTCTTTCTGTTGCTTGCCATTTATTACAATCAATGAACACAAGAATATTCTTTAGTCTTTTTCCCGTAATAAACATTGCTGCTTCCCAAACACTTCCTTCATTACATTCACCATCACTCATTAAAACGATATTTTTATTGTTCTTATTTGAAATTCTATCCGCTAATGACATTCCAGCCGCATATGACAGCCCATGTCCAAGTGAACCAGATGAAACTAGCACACCATTTATATTAATATTTGGATGTTCCTCTAGAAAACTTTTAGGTTTTGAGTATGTGTTAAGCATTTTTTTTGAAATATATTTCTTTCTTTCTAAAACGACATATAGAGCAGGTGCTGCATGTCCTTTGCTTAAAATAAATGTATTTTTTAGATTTTTTTTATTGTTAACTTTAGATCCTAATCCATTTTTTGAAAAATAAATACCTATCAAAATATCTATACACGACAATGATGACCCCAAATGTGATGTCTGGGTATTATAAATTAATTTGATTAATTCATATCTCAGTTCTTTTGATATTTTGTTAAATGTTTTGCTATTATCTCTCATCATTTACTTTTTTTACTAGGCAATAAATCTGATATGTCTTTAGAAGAAATAATTATTAATCCCTCCGTATGGTGTAAAGGTAAATCTCTGATTTTAGTGGCTTTTTTCCATGCAATTTTATGAGAAAAAATATTAATTTTTTCTTTATTACAATGTTTAAAAATTATTTTTGCGTTATCTAATCCTGAAATTTCACAAATAATATCTACGTTTTTAAAATCACTTTTTCTTAATCTCTTTATTATCTTGCCCTCGGAACCCTCTGCATCAATTTTAATCAAATCGTAATTCTTTACAATTTTTTTTATATCAATCGTTTTCACTTTGAAATTTTTTACTGGGCCATGTAAGTTGTCTTTAAAGCCAGATATGTGATTTGCTGCAGTATTATTAATGACTCTAGTAAATTGCACATCACTTTTTTTGTCAAAAATTGCATTATTAAAAAATGTTATATTTTTACATTTGTTTAGTTTCACATTTTTTTTAAGTTGTTTAAAATGTCTTGGATCTGGTTCAAATACATCTACTTTATACCCAAGTTTAGATAGTACAATTGAATGAAGCCCAATGTTTGCTCCTATATCAGCAACTTTCTTATAATAACCAAAGTTATTTAAATAAAATAAAAAAATATTGTGTTCATGATAAGCGAATAATCCTAATGAGGAAGGGATTCCCATCTGTATAAAAGGTAAGGAGATTTTGCGTTTTGAGTCAAAATCAATTGTTATTTTTTTATTTTTAATTTTAGATGAATAGAATTTTACAAATTTTTTGTTAATTTTTTTTGTTTCTGGTGAATTTGGTTTTAAAAAAAAATTTTCTTTACAATTTTTTATGAGATTAATAAACGTTAAATTTTTATTTATATGAGTATTTAAAAAGTTCATTTATATGTTTTATATGTGTCCTATTTTTCTTAAAAATTTCATTTTCTCATTCTTATTTTTCTCACTTGGTGACCAGCTTGGGTATCTGACGTCCACATTTTTTACAAATGGACCTGAATATACTTCATGGTAGACACACCATTTAGTTAACGCAATTGGCATGTGATAAAATCCTTTGGACATTCTATAAAAAAAATTCTTTCCTGAGTTATAAGGACCCATTCTTACAACTTTTTTTACTTTTCCTGACTTGTCAAAAACGTAAACATTCATATTGCCCTCAATAACAAAATAGGACTCACTTTTGCCATTTGGGTGAATATGGGGCGCTATAAAACTTTTCTTATTGAGTGCTATAATCATTTCATTAGTTTTATCTTTAAGACTTTTGTGAATGCAAATTCTAGCTCTTTTTTTTTCATTTTTTAGAGCCATTTGTTTAATCTTTTTAACTATTTTGTTATCAAAAAAAACTAGATCTTCTTTATTCTGAATTACATATTTGCTCATAAATTATTATCTAAAAAATTCACTTTTTCTTTAATAGTTTGTTCAGCGCCTCTAAAAAATAAGTCACTATTAATCTCTTTATATTCTGAATTTAAATTATTCAATTTAGATCTTGGTTCGTTATATTTAATATCAGAAAATATGACTTCTCTGTAACTCATTTTGTCAGCATTTTTACTCATCTTTATTATCTGGTCTGCCAATTTTGTTCTTGTAATTATTTCTGAAGAGCATAAGTGTAAAATTTTCCTTTCATTAGAAAAAATAATTTTTGAAATTGCATCAGATAAATCTTCCACATGAGTTATTGTAAATGAATTATCTTTAGCCATTTTTGAACCATCTTTTAGTAAAGAATTATACGTGAGACTAACCACACATCTACTTTTTAAATTTATACCTACGTTCCAACCGGTTCTTATTATATGATAATTCTTAATATTTTCCTTTAAATACTGTTCAACTTGTAATTTTGTTTTACCATAAAAATTAAGTGGGTTTGGTTTTGTGCTTTCATAATTAATTTCACTTGTTCCATCAAATATTTCAACTGATGACATAAAATATATTTTAGAGCCAATTTTTGAAATTTCATTTATAAGATTGATTGTGTGTTTTACATTTAAATCATAGGCCTTTTCTTTATTTTCAGCAATCCAGCTAGGATTGCCATAAGCCGATAAAATTATAAAAATATCATCTTTACTTAAATCTTTTAAAGTGTTTTGCAACTGATCTTTTGTAAAATCAAATTTTATCATTCCAGATAATGAATTATTTGCATAGGTGGCAATTACACTAAATTTTTTTTTTAATAACAAAGAATTTAAATTGCTTCCTATTAAACCAGATCCTCCTATTAAGATTATCCTTGAGTTAGATTTATTATACATTTGCCTATAACTTTCTGCTTTCTCATATCTGAAAAAACGTCATTTATATCATCTAATTCAATCTCATTTGTTATTAATGATTTTGCATTGAATTTTTTATTATTCATAACTTGGAGATAATTAAAAATATCTTTTTCAGGCAAAAAGTTTCCCCCTTTGCAGCCCACAAGATTTTTCCCCAAATTTATATCCAGTGTATAAAATCTTGCTTTTTTATTAAAATGAGGCACGCCAATTAAGATTTCGTTACCGCTTTGGTTCAAACTTTCAAAACCTCTAGATATGACGTCTACATTACCTGTGCATTCAAAAAACTGATCGATTTTATTAGCAAATTTATTTTTTATGACATTTAGAAAATTTTTATTTCTTGAATTAATTATAACATTTGCACCAAATTTTTTAGCTAAGTTCAATTTTTTATTATCTATATCTATAGCTACTATATTTTTAGCTCCAAAATATTTTAATGTTTTGATTATGGTTAAACCTATTGCACCACAGCCAGAAACAGCTGAAGTTTGTCCTTTTTTAAAATTCGCAAGTTTTTGAGTTGCCCCTATTGCAGTGCTAGTGGTGCATCCTAATAGAAGTATCTCTTTTTTTTTCTTAAGATTTTCATTTATTTTTGAAAGTCTATTTTCTGAAATTATAGAATATTCACTAAATGTGGTAATTGGACCTGAATTTATAATTTTATTTTTAAGTTTAAACTGAGGGCCTTTAGATGATATTCCGGTACCTGGCATCCAATGTAATAAAACGTTATCATTTTTTTTTACTTTTTTTACTCCAGGGCCAACTTCCACAACCATTCCTACGGCTTCATGTCCAAGTAGATGTGGTAAATATCGATCCTTACCTTTTACTCCGTCGATCTCACCAAGTTGCGAACCACAAACTCCTGAGTAAAAGTTTTTAATTAATATCTGTCCGTAAAGTAATTTTTCTGGAAGCTCAATTCTTTTTATCAACAAAGGTTTGCCTTGTTTAAATAAGATTGCAGCTTTTGTAGATTTAATTTTACTTATCATTCAAAGTAAATAAACGAATAATCACCTTCATATGATGACTCTTTAAACCACCATTTCCATTCTTCAGGTGTAAAAAAACATTCACATGTTACTTGCCAATATAAAAGATTTACTCTTTCAAATTCATTTCTATAGGACTCTACACATATATATTTATTTTTTTTTCCTACTCTTTCGATTTCTTCCAAAGAAGATTTTAAATCGTAACAATATAAATTGTGTAAAGTATTTAAAGAAAATACATAATCAAAATGACTATCCTTAAATGGTAGTTTGTTTGCATGGCCTAAAACCAAATTTTTTTTGATTTCTGGTTTAGCATTTTCAATTGCATATTCGGATATATCGATTCCTTTTACTTCAGAATTCGGTAAAAGTTTTTGAAACTCAAACAATAAAAAACCTTTTCCACAACCAACATCTAATATTTTATCACCATCTTTTAAATTATAATGATCAATCATTTTTTTTGCTATTGGTTCCCATCTTCCATCATAATGATAGCCACCATAATTTATATCTCTTGAACCATCCCAATAGTCAAATCCCCATTTTTTTGCTTTTATAGCAGCTTCAGCTTTATTTATCTTATTTACCCTTTCTAAATAATTTCTTTTAGTTTTTTTATGGTGAGTTGTAATAAAATCTATCTCCATGATTATTTAATGTTCCTTTGTTTCATCCATTTTACAGTGTGGCACTTATCGTCTATTAAAATTTTTTTATTTTGAAATTTTTCCTTAATTTCTATTATAGCATCCTCTACTGAGAATAAAGGCCTGAAACCAGTCTTTAATAGTTTGTCAGAGTTTTGGCGATATGATCTTGGGTCATTCACATCTTTTTTTATTAAGATTTTTGCAGGAATATGTTTTTTTACTAACTTTGCAACATCCAAAATTTTTAAATTTTCAAATCCAGCATTATAATTTCCATTTTCTAGCTGGGGATTTTTTATAAAATGGATATAAACATTTGTTAAATCTTTAATATTTATATTTGGCCTTATTTGTTTACCACCAAATACAATCAATTTTTTTTTTACTAAAGCTTGATAAACGAACATATTAACGCTCACATCTAATCTCATTCGTGGTGAGTATCCACAAACTGTTGCTGGCCTTATAGAGTGAATTTTAATTCTATTTTGATAACTTTGAAGTACCCTCTCAGCAATCATTTTTGTCTTATTGTAAGTAGATATTGGAACTGGTAAAAGATTTTCAGTTACTTTTTTTTCTTTCTTAATACCATAAACACTTCCAGAGCTTGCATAAATAAATTGTTTAACTCTATTTTTTATTGATGTTTCAACTATTTTTTTGGTCGCCAAAACATTAACTTCCCAAGATAGATTTTGATTTAATTCAACACTAGGATCATTAGGAATATTTGCTAAGTGCACAACAGTTTTAATATTTTTAAAAATATTATTTTTAATATTTCTAATATCTTGTTTATAAATTTTTAAGTTTGGATGTTTTTTTAAGTGATTTCCGAACCATTGATTATCAACAACTTTTACTTTAAAACCTTTTTTTAAAAGTTCATTGGTTAAAATTGTTCCTGTATAACCACAGCCACCTGTAATAAGTATACTCATTTTTTGTGTTGATACGTGAGTTTAGAGTTTCCTAATTTTTTATAATTACTATCAATCCAATTTTTTGTTGAAAGGAGTCCCTCATTTATATTAATTGTTGGCTTCCAAAAAAGTTTTTTTATTAATTTTGAAGAATTAAGTTTATAAGACTGATCCTTACCAATTCTATCAGTATCCATTTTGCATAATTTATGAAAAGGTAATTTTTGTAATTTTGCTATTTTCATAACTAAGCTTCTTATTGAAATAAATTCATTTGTTGAAATATGATAAGTTTCTCCAATTTTTCCCTTTTTAGAAATTAAATAAGTTGCCTTGGATGCGTCAAAAATATGTATGAACGATCTTAAAGATTTGCCCCCACCATGAAGATTTAATCTTAATTTTTTTTTTGCGCACATAAAAGATTTTGGAATAATTCTGTATAATTGTTGCCCCGGACCATAAACATTAGAAGTCCTTGTAAAAATAACTGGTAGATTATAATTTTGAAAAAATTTATATAGGTGAGTGTCTAATGTTGCTCTTGAAATAGCATAAGGTGTACTTGGATTGAAATTATAATTTTCTTTTATCTTTTTTGGTGTACTTCCATAAACCTCAGGGGTAGTCACATGAATTAATCGTTTTATGAAATTAAATTTAAATAACTCTTTATAAATCTTGGTCTGAGAAACAATATTTGTTTTGTACCAATCTTGTGGATTGTCCCAACTTTCGGCAACCATTCCCTGAGCAATGTAGTTTATTATTATAGATGGTTTATATTTTTGGATAATCCTTTTAAAATTTCTTATGTCCTTATTAATATCTATTTTTCTAAAACTAAACAACTTTAAGTTTTTATTTTTTTTATAAGGTAGAAATTCTTTTTGTATCTCTTTTGATCTACTTATTCCTATGACTTTATGTTTCTTTTTCAAAAGAAAATCGATAAAATTGGACCCTGAGAAAGAGTTACTTCCCATTACTAAATAAGTAATTTTTTTTTTTAATTTTTTCATAGCTCCGCACTATGTAAAAAACAATTTTTTTTTACAATTAATTTTTTCACAAGTATTTTTTATTTAGACTGGATGAAATAAAAACTTTTTTTTATTAATTTTTGTTTTTAAATTTCCAATCGAAATATTTATCTTATCTTTTTGCATACTGATTATTCTAAAAATCTGATTTGTAAATGGTCCAGAAGAAAATTTGTATTTTTTATCTACTAATATTTCAAAAATATTTTGTGTGATATAACCTCTTTTGTTTTCTAATTTTTTACAGTTTTCTATAAATTCAATTATTTCATTTTGAGACGCAATAAAACCATTAAGTATATATTTTAATCCCCTAGTAAATCTAATACTATTTACTGTAAACGGACTACTTAATTTTTTGTGATAACAAAAAATATAATCGCCAAGCAAATTAAGCTCACAATTTATTTTTTTATTATTCTTAAATTTATCAATCAAGATTTTGGGAGAGTAAAATACTAAATCTTTACCTAACTTTTCTTTTAGATCTTTTTGCATAAAGGAAATTTTTTTTTTGTCTGATTTTATTATTGCCCACATTATTCTTCTAGCTCCTTTTTCAATTCATCATATTCTTTCATTTTCCTTTTCATAAAATTTATTGTTAATTTTGATTTCTCAGCGATGCCCTCGGGTGTTAAAACATAAAAATAATTTAACTTTTTAGGATTTTTTTTAAAATTTTCTAATTTAACTAAACCTTTTTCTTGGAGTGCTTTAAGACAATAATTTAATTTTCCTAAGCTGAAACCTAAATCCTCAGCTAATTGACGTTGGCTAGATTCAGGATTTTTTTGAATTTTTCTCAAAAGTTCAAAATGATCGCTATTATCCTCTTTTTTTTTCATTTGCATTGTGTTCAAATATTGAACAAATATACAGTTCAATAATTGAACAGTAAAGGGAAAAATAACCTTTTTTTAGAATTTTTGAAGAATTGTCTTAATTTTGAGCTTTTGAATTTACTAATGGATGAAATTACGAACCAAATCTACCATCAAATCCTATTTTAATTGGAACTCAGTCTGATAAATTCATTATAATTATCTATGTATTCATTTCTGTGATCATACTTATAATCACATATTACTGCTAGTATTGAATTATTATTTTTAAAATAAAGTCTATTCCATACCATTGGTGGTATAAACAAAACTTCATTTTTATTTTTGCTAATTTTGAATTTTCTAACTTTATTTTTTTTAATTGTCTCTACAACAATACTCCCATTTAAACACAGAAGTATTTGTGAACATTTTTTGTGTGCATGATCTCCTCTATAATAATTTTTTCTACCAGCTGAAAAAAAAATTCTTTTCATTTTGAAATAAAATGAATTATTAACTTTTATCATTTTATTTTTAATCTCGAATGGAACCAATAGACCTCTACTATCTTTGAAATTTTTATATTTAATCAACTTTGGATTTTTATTAATCATCTCAATATCTCGATATTTTTGAAATATAACACAATTTAATCAATTTACTTAATTCTATAGTTCAGTTGTAAATACTAGCATAATAATTCATGAAATCAATTAATACTACATTATTTTATATTCCAGTCTTACATAAACTTTGCATAAAGCTTAACAATTTGATAAGTATATATAATATTCTCATGTCAGTTTTTGTATCTTTTATTTATTTTTTACTAAAAGCATTAGACAAATTTTTAAATAAGATTTTTAAGAAAAAAAATTTCATTAATCATTTATTTGATAAATTATATAGTAAAAACATTTCTGAAATTAAAATTAATAATAAATCGGTGAAGTTTTGGACGCCTGGAAATTACTCAAAATACATGGTTGATAATTTTCTTCAAAAAGAAAAATTAGTAGAGAAATTTATTTTGGAGATTCCAGACAATAACGATATTATTTTTTGGGACATTGGAGCGAATTTAGGAGTTTATTCTTTGTTTTGTGCATCAAATAAAGAAAATGTTAAAACAATTGCTTTCGAATGTTCTCCATCAGCAGTTTTGGCTATTTCAAAAAATATAAGTCTTAACAACTTTGAAAATAAAATTTGTATTTTTCAATTAGGGTTAACCGATAAAAAGAATATTTTTTTAATGTTAAAGGAAGATAAAGATAGCTTAGGTGATCAACATATTTCATTAGGTAGAGATTTTGATTTTGAGAATAAAAAAATTCATATCTCGGAAAATAAGTATAAGTTATATTCAAACTCAATATTTGATATACTTCAGAACAAAGCTTTAGAAATTCCAAATTATATTAAATTAGATGTTGGTAGTTTTGAGTTAGAGGTATTGGAAGGATTTGGTCATTTTTTAGAAAATCCAAAAATAAAATCTATTGTCATAGAAATGAAATTTAGTTCTAAAAAAATTGAAGAATATGTTTTTGACAAAGATAAAATGAGCGAAAAGTCTAATAAAATTTATGATATTTTATTTAAAGCTGGATTTAAGTCCCAGCATTTAGAAAATAAAAATAAAAAAGAGGGTTGGTATCTAGATATTTTTTATAGGTGAATAATTAATATCAATAAAGTAAAAATTTTTTTCAGTGCATAAATCAAGCCAATTGAGCTATTAGTACTGGTCAGCTACATGCGTTACCGCACTTCCACACCCAGCCTATCAACGTGG
>MDTB01183093.1_pt1 | contig 45144 bp, 40 predicted proteins | sample 811161 | NCBI WGS metagenome assembly MDTB01 (sample SAMN05326650, study PRJNA326480) | marine metagenome | isolation source: seawater | place: Mediterranean Sea | collected 2009 | reverse complement strand
CCCCGATCTCGCCGTCGGGACTGAAGGCTGCGGGCACGGTACCGTAGGGGTGCGCCTTCATAAATTTGTCAGTTTTATAAAGAGTGCCACTGAAACCGCGGCGCCCGGTCCGCGCATGAGAGCTATCATCAGTCCGTTCGCTGTCAGGCAGTTCGCGTGCATCAAAGTCCCACAACCACTTACCGAGATTCGGCGGTCGATCACCGACAACCTCCACCTCCACACCGCAAAAGTCAGCTGCTATCAGAGACTTCCAAACGCGAGGATTAGGTAAGTACGAGAAAATCCGTATATCACTCATTACCAGCTCTCTGCTTTCTCAACTCGCTCCACACACATCACTTTCACCAGGTCTCCCCGTAGGGACGGATCACGGACTCGAATGACCATGCACTAGGCGGTTGATGCGCAACGCGATAACACTCTTCTGCTATATCCACAGGTTTGCAGAAGAAGTCGTCCGGTCGATCAGGCATCATTTCCCGAGTCCAAGGCAGGTCAATGACGGCGTCAATGGCGATGTACGCTGCGTGAATGCCTTTGGGACCTGCTTCCCTCGCAATACTCTCAAGCAGGATGCGCTGTGCGGCTTTGGTCGGTGCAAACCCAGCGAATCTCGGGCGCCCTCGGTAGGCCGATGTGTTTCCGGTACAGATGATGGCGCCGCCACCGGCCCCGATCATGTCGTCAGTCGCAAGTCGCGCCAGTTGCAACAATGACATGGTGTTGATCTCAAAAGCCTTACGCATGCCATCGGGATTGATGTCCATATACGTCCCCTGCTCAGCGCCGACGGCGTTGTGGACGATGACCGCTGGCGCACTCAGTTCTGACTTGATCGTAGCGTAAGTTGCGTCGAGCGCGCCAGGATCGCTGACGTCGCAGGCGTAAGAGTGCGCGCTATTCATCTCATCACTCAGTGATTTGAGCCGGTCCTCGCTGCGCGCCAGCATGGCCACGTCATACCCACCCTCGGCGAAACGTCTTACCAAAGCTGACCCGGTCCCAGGTCCAACTCCGGTAATGAGGCACGTCCTACTCATGCGCATCTCCTTTCTATCGGCGCTTCAATCATCCAGTCGTATCCGAGACGCCTTCACCGGATCAAACCACCACCCATCTGGAAATGCCGGCCAATAGTGTGGTTCAAAGTCCGGTATCCCAAAACGGTCCCAGTGGACAGTTCTCGGCTTGTCGACCATGTAGAGGGGGATCTGGAAATACTGCCACAGCAACACGCGGTCAATCGCTCGGCATGCGGCAACAATATCGGCAAGCGTCCTGGATGCTTCCGCCTGATCGACCAAATGGTCGAGTACAGGATGGCTGATCCCCGCAGGATTACGCGACAATGGTTGCATGACTGACTCGGAATGATAAGAGGAGCGCATTTCGATCATCGGTGGCATCAGAATGTCACCATTGCGAAGCATGGCGTCATACTGCCAATTTCTAAGTCGATTGATGTATTGACTCGACTCTGCGAGTCGGATGTCCGCTCTGATGCCTAATTGTTCTAGCTGTTCGAAATACGGTAGCAGGATGCGAGCGTCTTCCGGGTTCTGCGAAAGAAATGTCATCTCAAACGCATCACCATCAGCATTCGTCAGAATCCCGTCTTTGACGACCCAGCCGGCATCGATCAACAACGCCCGAGCCTGTTCCATATTCGCGCGATGATGGGCCGCGCTTTCAACCTCGGGAAGCCGAAAGGGCTCAGTAAACAGTTCCGGCGGCAATTGGTCTCGAAAAGGATTTAGCAAGGCGAGCTCAGCACCACTCGGCAAGCCATTCGCCTCAAGGATGGTGTCGGGGAAGTAAGAGTTCGCACGCGTCCGGCTGCCAAAGTGCAGCGTGCGATTCTGCCATTCAAAATCCATTGCCAGCGTCAGTGCCTGCCGAACCCGTCGATCCTTGAAGCGTTCGAGCCGGTTGTTGAACGCCAACACCCGTCGGATGCCAATCTCAATCCCGTAGCTACGGCGGATCTTCTTCAGCCAGCCTTTCTCAGTGGCTGGAATATTAAAAGAGCTGTCCCAATAACGCACATCCTGTTCCGTCCAGATGTCAATCAGTCCTTTGCGCAAGGCTTCGCGGGTCACCGTGGCGTCGCGATAAACCTCATAGCGAATATGATCAAAGTTATAGCGTCCTCTGTTGACCGGAATTTCCCTCCCCCAGTAGTCAGGCACGCGCTCATAGTCAACATACCGACCCTGGCTCACACCGCTGACGCGATACGGTCCGCTACCTAGAGGCGGTTCCAGACTAACCTTGGTTGGATCATGCTGTTTCCAATAGTGTGCTGGCATGATCGGCAAAAATTGGATGATGATGATATTGTTAAGCGTCAACGGCGCGTTCAGATGGATAGCAACGTGACGATCATCAATCTGCTCTACATCCTTCACAAAACCGTACCAGACTTCCCCACCGACCTGGGAAAGTCGATACTCCAGAGTGAACGCGACGTCAGCCGATGACACCGGCAAGCCATCATGCCACTTGGCGTCAGGATGTATACGGAAGACAATGGCCATCTCATCTTCGGTGATCGCGATACCATCTGCCAGCCGGCCATAAAAGCCCGTCACCTCGTCGCCAGCCCGAATCAACAACGTATCGAGTGTCCAGTTCAAACCTGGCGCCGTGAGCGATTGCGCATTACCCGGTGACAAAGTGTTGAAGCTGGTTTGTGTGGGCAGCACGAGACGTCCACCTTTCGGCGCATCTGGATTGACGTAGTCAAGCTGGGGAAAGCCGGCAGAATATTTCAATTCATGAAAGAAGGCGATGCCATGTTTGAAATCCAGCTCTTCAACGCTGGTCGCTGCCATCGCCGGGGCCACCAGCGCCATCGCAAATAGCAAGAGAATACGCATCACGTCAGGCCATCACCGATCGGATTAGCGACCCATCTGAACCAGTACAGAGTGAATATCTGCCCCGCGAAGGTCCTGTTTCACCTGGCTGAATGCACCTGGATCCAGCGATGCCAGGGTTTCCGCTTTCTGCATCGCCTGGGCACAAAGTTCCGCGGGTGACACAACCTCATCTAGAAATCCTGCATTCACAGCCTGTTCATGGGTATAGATCGAGGCATTGAGTGCAGATCCAGTAAGAAAACGATTGTCCAGCCGTGCCCGTGCCAACATAAGTGCAAATGGTGGGAGAGACATTCCAATCGCAACTTCGTTCAAACCGACATTGAAATCTCCCGTGATGCCAATCCGATGGTCTGCAGCCAATAACAGAAAGCCACCCAGGGCAATCGCGTGTCCAGTGGCCGCGATGACCACGGGCTTAGGGAATCCGTAAAACCGGAGCGCCAGGTGAGCCCCAGCCGTTGTCATCTCGACCTGCGCTTTGACATCGCCTGAACGAATAATATTCAGGTCGAACCCACCGCAAAACACTCCATTGCGACCCATCAATAGAACCGCACCTGCTTCCTTCTCCGCACGATCCAAGCCCTCATTCACGGCTGCAATCATATCGGGGTTCATGGCATTGGCTTTGCCATCGTCCATAGCGATTACCGCAACATCGCTTTCCAAAGTGTATTCAATGGCCAACATGATTCCCCCTTTTTGAGACCTACGGCTTTATGCACAGAAGTTGTGACGATACAGTGCAATCCTTCAAGGGAATAGAGTCAGATCCATCTCATCTCAGATCAAACGTGCCTATCTTTACGCTGCTTTCGCCGTAGCGGCCTGGTCGACCGTTGCAACCGCGTTCAAATTGACGCTTGCAACCATCGATATCTACCAGACCTTGTTCTACGCAAATCTGGTTTCCTGCATGGTTTTGTTGTTTGTCCTTGCGATCCAGCAGCGGCTCTCAACCCTCGCCAAAGAGTTAGTACAGTATTGGCAAAGGTCCATACTGACAGCACTGATGAATCCATGTCTGTACTACCTGATTCTTTTTGCCGCCTACGAACGTCTGCCTGCCCAGATCGCCCAACCCATCAATTACAGCTGGTCAATTGTTCTCGTTTTTCTCTCCGCGATGGTCCTGGGTCAGAAAGTCACTGCTCGAGATTGGCTCGCAGCACTGATCTGCTACGCGGGGGTCTTTGTTATCGCCACGCAAGGACATGTCGACCAGTTAGTGGGTGCTGACTGGTTAGGTATCGGATTTGCGGTCGTATCGACCGTTATATGGGCAGGATACTGGACAGTTTCGATTCGTGATCCGCGATCCACAGAGACTGCCATGGCAGCCTGCTTTCTAATGTCGTTACCAGCCACAGCCATGCTCTGCGCGACCCTGTCGGACCTGTCTGTTTCCACATATGGGTTTGCTGGCGCAGCCTACATTGGCCTCTTTGAGATGTCGCTGGCATTCCTCGCATGGGGAACTGCCCTCAAATTGACCGATAGAACGGCTCGAATCAGTAATCTGATATTTCTGTCACCGTTAGCTTCGCTGGTAATGATTCACTTTGTACTAGGCGAAGACATCCAAACCACAACAGCTATCGGATTGATCCTGATCGTTAGTGCACTCATCTATCAACAACGTCAAGGCTCCGCGATTCAGTAGCAGCAAGACCCTATAACGACCAGCGCCAGGGGTGCAGGCACCGGTAAGGGTGCCAGGTGACAATGTTGATGTCGCCAAGGTAGCGATCACCCAAGTTACGAATACAACCGTAGCAGGATGCGAACTCGTATCAGATCCAAACTGCAAAACCGAGATTGTTATTCTTCGCAATGGCCTTGTTGGTGCCATATTGCGGATCAGGGGGTCCGACCGTGTCGATCAGGAAGTGCTGGCACTCGCTGCCGACCCCACTGAAGATTGCTGTCGCACCGTCAACAAAAATATCCTAGTAATCCAAGCGATCAGAAGTGGTGGTTGATCGCCGACGTGGCTTCAAGGTCAATCGTGGCAAAACCTGCAATCTGCGCGCGCCGATTCAACAAAAGAAGTAAAGAAAACTGACGGACTCCGATCATTACCCACAAAACCAGGGATTTGTCGACTTAAAGTCAACAAATCAAGTCTCTTACCACAGCAATATTAGTCTTTACTTCAATAGGTTTTAAATATTCATCATCGATCTTACAAAATATATCGACATGATATTTTTCGTTAATCAAAACCTACAAAATTCACCACATCATCGACATCGCGACGCGTGGACACGACGGCATTGGCTGAGAAGCTATCATCAGGGAATCCCATAGCCACGCATGACATGATGATCTGATCTTCAGGGATCCCTGCGTACTCTCGGACCACCGGAGACTGCATGATGCCCTGCCCATTGATGACAGCGCCAAGACCCCGAGACCAGGCTGCGTTAACCAGTGCATTAGTCACCGCGCCGCAGTCAAAGATAGCAATGTCGTTGTTCTCCAGATCTTTGTCGAATGTCACGACAATCGACACCGGTGCATCAAACTGTCGGAAACCACGAAGCACCCAGTCCTGTCGTCGCTCTTTGTCACCCCAAGTAATCCCCATGGAGTCAAATAGCTGTACCGCGATGTGCTTCTGACGATCCCGATGGACACCTTCATAGCGTCCGTGCTGACGAATCTCCCGTGACGCAGGTACCCCGGCCATATTGCGTTCAGTGTTACCCTCGCGGATACGGTCCAGCGGCTCACCGGTAACCACATGGAAATGCCAGGGTTGGGTGTTCATCGAAGACGGAGCCCGACCCGCCATTTGTACAATTTCACGAATCAGATCTTTGGGCACGGGCTCTTTCTTGTAACCCCGAATACTGCGTCGTCCCATCACCACTTCATCGTAATCCATGATCATTCTCCCGTTCTGTTGATTCCGTACTAGTCGTTGTTAGTTGCATCGGCTCAAGAGGGATGTGCAGGTGCAGTCATGCCTCGCAGTCGGTAAATGGCTCGCTGGTCAATGCTGCACAGAGCCTCATCATTCGCTTCGTCAAACAGATTGACGTGGATGTCCGCAAACATGTGTCCCTTTTTCTCGAAGGTCCCGACCACGGACATTTCGGCGATTATAACCGTCCCTTTCCTCACCGCACGATGATTCCGAGAAGTGGTCTCTAAATGTACCCACGGATTCATATGTGCGTTCGCAGCAAAGATCCAGTTGGCTATACCCAAAAGAAAAGACATATGGGCATAGCCCTCCTCATTGAGTAAGGAGGGGACGCGCGAAATATCACTCAGGTAACTATCGTTGGCTTGCCATGTATATCGGAACGCATGACAACCATCAGCCTTCAGTTCAGCGAATCGCTCAGGACTCGCAACGTCACCTATATAGTCAGGCGGAGCTATCAAATCGCCGCGCCTGACGGGTGCAGGATCCGAATACTCAGATAGAGAGACCTCAGCATGCCCACTCAACGTGCCATCCAGGCGACGCAATACCGCGTCGTACGACTGATCTGAAGTCGTCACATCCACGTCAAACGTCTCGCCATCATAAACGGGACGATTGATACGCACGTGGGCACGACCACGATTCAGCCACTCTAGCCCCCATGCACTGATGGCCGGCTGCACGAGGTATGCTGATAGCGTTACACCCGGCACCAGACCACCTTTAAACCCATACTGTTGTGCCATCTCATCGCCATGGATCTCGTTCCGGGAATTTGGGGCAGTGTTGAGTGCAATACCTTGCCAGCCTTCAATCATCGAAGCCGCCTCGAAAAAGGCGCATTGTTGGCATCCCTGTGATCAAAAGCAATCCACAGACGGTCAAAGTAATCTCTCGCCCAATGCCATCACGCTGGTGCTCTCGAATCTCTCTTTGCCATATATCCAGTTTGTGTATAAGAGTTGGGACCTATTGAACTCGGACCATGGTCTGCATTCCGAGCGGAGTCTGAGTTTACCTGGTCAACACCCACAGATAATGTATTACTTTCAACACTTCGCGACTCGGGACCAAATCATTCGCTGGATTCGCGCGCTTTGACAGGAGCTGAAATGAACAAACAGGAACACTTGCCACGGGGACCTATGGGAGCGGTTGCGGCCTCGAGGGTGGCTGATCGAAGAGGCCGAAAAACCGTTGCGGAGTCCATTCTGGACCAGGACGCAAACCTGGTCCGCGGAAGCTTTGAACCCGCCGTTTATCAACCTATTACGGTGTGTGGCATTGATATTAAGCTTGAGCCGGTAGCACCTGCGCTAGGTACCATCGTCCACGGACTTGATCTGCAGACAGATATCGAGAATCCCGAGATCATCACGTTCCTGAGGCAACTTTGGCTAGACCGGCGGGTGATCATGTTTCGTGATCAGGCACATCTGACCCGACTGGATCAGGTTCGCTTCGCTGAATGTTTCGGAGAATTGGGTTCACACCACGGTGAACGTGATCATGTGCCACTAGTACCAGATTGGCCACCAACACCAGAAGAACACGAAGATATACTGCTGATCATCTCGGATGAAAAGAACGTCCAGACCGTTGCCAGCCAATGGCATTCAGACGCCACCTGGTCGACGCGACCGCCGATGGGTTCGATCCTGCTATGTCGTGAAGCACCCCCGGTCGGTGGCGATACTAATTTCTGTGACTGCCACGGACTATGGGAGGGACTGCCGGACGAGCTGAAGGAACTGGCCAGGACGCTCAAGGCCAAGCACAGAGGTCATCCTCATCATGCGATGGATCATACCCTGCCTGAGGCCGTTCATCCCGTAGCGCGGACCCACCCCGAGACAGGGCGCACCACTCTGTTTGTAAACCCCATATTCGTGAATGGCCTTATGGGCGAACGTAAGTTCGGCGATACAGAGTCACGACAGATTCTTGGGAAGCTACTGGAGAGACTGGGACGACCTGAGGTCACCTGTCGCTTCCGATGGGCACCAGGGTCCATCGCCATGTGGGACAACCGTGCGGTGCAACATTGCGCCACCGGAGATTTCTGGCCCCATCAGCGGTTGATGGAAAGAGTCACCATTCTTGACTACGAACAGGATCGGCGCACCCCATATTACTCCGGTCAGGATGGCCTCACTGCCTAGGCCTCTGACATCGGATTGACACCGCCCAGGGTTAATGGGTCAGGGTAAAGGGATAGAATCCGTAACTGATAAGACATGGTTTGCCTATCACAAAGACCTACTCTGCCCCTTTACTCTGACCCCGAACCTCACGAACTGCTGAGAAAGCCGTGGCATACTATGTCATCGCAACCCTCAGGAACCTCTCTGACCGTGGACGAGTTAGAAGAACGTATCGCCGCCAAGGACTCATGGTCGTTCAAGGAATGTCTAGCACTCGCCGCAGAATATGGCGTCAAGACCCGCATGGTGATCCTGATGGTCCACAGCCACGGCAAGACTTACATCGATCGGGAAGAGACGCCCGAGGATGATCTGGATCCAATGGACAAGTAACCGGCGTCAGATATCCGGATCCGATCCAAACCGGATCGTATTACCATCCTGATTCCACAGCTGGAATTCCAATACCCAAGGCGTATTGGTGAGCCCTATCGAAATACGAACGCCACGTGACTCGCAGAGTTGGTGGATCATCCGAACATCGCCAGCACCTATCCCGGTCCAGCCTTCACAGAGTGTTCCCTGGTGAAGACTGAGGATCAGTCTATGACCGCCCAACCCCACTTGGGTAAGATCGTCGGAAGACTAATCCGCGACCTCAAATCCCAGCTTCATCGTCTCACAGAATCTGGAATGTATGGTCAACTAACACCTACTGATCCGACTGGGTGACACCTATCACGATCTCGACGTTACCGAAGGGGATTTGTGTACCTTTAACCTGACTGATCCACAACTGTCGTATCAGTTCAATCTGCAGAACTCACTGCGATTGATCCTCATCCACAACTAGATCACGCGCTCACCTCTACACTATATTTTTGAATTTGATCGCACAGCCAAGAGCACCGACGCTCAGCTCCTATACGTCTATGAACTGAATGGCCAATCGCAACTGTTCGCCGGGTATTCAACATCATCGATCGACAAAGGCCAGTTGTCCGTTCTGCAGGAGACCGAGAATACAATCTTCGTGAAGTTGTCCTAAGCGTAGTGAATGTAGGCATATCTCACCCAGTGTGATCGGCACGATCAGGCGGACGCAGCTTTCGCACAATGTACGGTGAAGAATGTACTGTGCGAAGATAAGGCGGAACATCCAAGGAACTGATCAATGCAGATCGACTGGGACCTCGTCGGCAAGGAGTGTGACCTTCCCATCAAGTCGACGCAGCAAATTGGCGAGGGCTGGGACGCTGTGGTTTTTCGTGTGGATCAAGGTGACATCATCAAACTTGCCAAGCGCGAGGACGTCGGCCCGTTGTTGACCACGGAAGCGTTGATTCTGGATTTGATCCACAGCAAGTTACCGGTTCGAATCCCCCGATTGATTGCCTCCAACGACTCGTCCAATGCCTGGCCATCTGGCTACCTTATCCAGAGTTATATCTCTGGCAAACCATTGTTCGAGGTCGACACCAAGGTCGGTTCAAACGTGGCGACACAATTGGGGAACGCTTTGCGCGAACTCCACGATATACCTGTCGATAAAGCGATGCAGACAGATCTGCCCCTACAGGATCGACGCGAATGGGCGAGTGAATTTGGCGCCTCTGCGCTACGGAAAATCGCTGATCGACGTGGGGCCACCATCGCTACGCAGATCACCTTTGAGGCAACCCGCATTCTAGGAACCAGCGACTACTACGACGTTGAACCGACATTGATCCACAATGACCTTCACTCGGGGCATCTGCTACTCGAACCCGGCGAACCCCTGGGCATCATCGACTGGGGGGACGCCGGACTCGGTGACCCGGACATTGATTTTCTTTTCCTGTACTGGGCCATGGGTTGGGAGTTCATCGAAGCGAGCCTCAAAGCCTACGGACACAAAGACCCGACAGCTCTGCACAAGAAACTCGATGACCTGTTGTTGCTCTATTCTATGTTCCTGATTTTTCTGGCAGCTGAATACGGCTCCGCCGAGGAAGAGACGATGGGTTGGGAACTGCTCGACGACTGGACTGAGCGTCGACTGTGAACGATGACACAACCGCCAGGAGCCGGAGAGAATGACTGGGCGCGGTCCATGCACTGGCACTGCTCCTGGGTGTTGTCTTTCATGCAGCAATGTCTTTCGTGCCAGATATTTCACATCAGGTGGTCCCCGACAACAGCCTCTGTTCACCGCTCGGTTGCAAGGTGCAAGCCGTTCATTTCTTTCGCATGGCGCCCTTTTTTATTCTGGCTGGTTTCTTTACGCATCTGTTGTTTGGAGGTCGCGGCCTTTGGGAATTTGCACAGAACCGTCTGTCCCATGTCGGGATTACCTTGATCATCGCCTGGCCGATTATGCTGATCACCATTCTTCCGGTATTTCTAATGGCGCTGGAGAAGACCGGCGGTTACGACTATTTCGACATGTTCCCTGAACTGGATCCCTTGTGGATGCAACTCCCGCGCCTCTGGCTCCTGTGGGTGTTACTCTAGACGTATCCCATCACCCTGGGCTTGTGCTATGGGCTTATGTCTATCGCTCCTGAAATGGTTTCGAAAAACCACAGGACAAATCACCTTTCCTTTTGGTCATCGCAGGAACGATGTGGTCGGACTCAGCGGCCGTCAAAAATAGCTTTAACGATCTGCTAGCACGCTAGTCTCGTGCCTGTCGAAGACCAATATCTTTGCTCTGCTTCATTTGGACTGCGAGATAGATCAGCGTGATCAGAACCACGATAGACGAGACAAACTCACCCAACGCACCCAGGTCGGTTATAGACAAAGCTCGCTTCCGCAGAGGACAGAATTCAGTGTTTTCTTAGTGCGCCCAATTCCGCGGCCTTCTCAGGATCATAGAACGGTGTCCGCCGGGACTTGTCATGATCCAGCATAGTCAGTCGTTCCATAAATCGGCGATGCGGCCAGAAGTCACCACTGGCAGAGTGCAACACACAGCGATTATCCCACCAGGCCATTGAGCCAGGCTCCCACTTCACGCGGCACGTGTATTCGGGTTTGCCTTCCTGCAGTTTCATCTGGCGGAGCAGCTCCTTCTCTTCCTCGTCGGTCACTTCGTGCTCAGGCGCGAACTCCTTCACAAATCCCTGCTGCACATAAAGCGCCGTCTGTCCCGTCTCCGGATGTGTGCGGGCAACCGGATGTTTCGAAACCGGTGTCACGCCATCCATTTGGTGCCCAACACTACCCATGTGTATAGCCTGCCAATGCTCAACTTTCTCCTTAGTCGCCTTCGGTAGACCTTCCCACATGCCATAACAATCGCAGAAACAGGTGTCGCCACCCACTGGCGGTGCTTCACGGCACATCAGGATGGATGCCATCGGCGGACGATGTTGCCAAGTAGCATCAGAATGCCAACCGGAAGCCGCGTTCGGTACGGTTTCATCGGAGGGAAGGATCAACATATCCGGGATGTCAGGGTCCTTGATCTGCTGATTCAGATCATAAGGCGAGTTGGGTACATGTTCCCGCTCACCAAACGGCGCACCCACCTCCCCGAAGTACTCTACGAAACTCACCATGTCCTGGCGGGTCAGGTGGTTCTGGTCTCTGAACACCACGACCTTGCGTTCGAGCCACAAGTTGCGGATGAAATCGACGATGCCCGGTTTTTCAAGATCAATAGCGAGGTCGATGCCATGAACCACCGTACCAATGCTCGGTTGGATAGGCTCAAGCTTTAATTCAACCGCTGCCACAGTGACAGGTTTGTAGTGGACAGTCCCGAAGTGACCAACCACGAGATCCTTGTCCTGTTCGCGGATCCCCGCCATCATGTCTTCGCGGTCGCTAGATTCGGGATGGCGCACTGCCGCCACAGCGCCTAACGGGTCTGAGCGTACAGGGGGTTTGTTAGCGTCCGCTCGTTCGCGTCGCTTCAGATAGAGTGGATTGTCGACAAGTTGCGGATCTTGCGGTTGTTCTGACATGGCATTAGTTTGTTAAACAGTTTCTCTAGTACCTTAAACCTGTGCCTACCCGCCAGCAAGCAACGGGCCAGAGACCTCTATTCCATCTCAGTATCATCATCAAGGTGACCGCGCTGCGGCCCGCTGGGGTGCTTTCGCCAATCATGACCTTGAAATGGGCAGTCTTCGATACAAACTCAAAAAAAGCTAACCCCAGATACCGGCCCTCTTTGTAAACCATGACGTGCTCGGGCATACCATCGTAATCTACGTCACTGAAGTTCATGAGATTCTTCCGGGCGGCAGCACCGTGATAAACGCAGGATGAAAGTTCCAGCATTTTTTGTAATTTGATCGATGCAGCAGCATGCGTTTGTAAGACACCCAGCGACACAGACAGGAGAAGACTCCAATAAACAGTCCTCATTACGTCAAAAGGACCAAAGCCTTATCAAGAAAAATTATGAGGTAAAGTACATAGCCTGAAACGCAGACCCACAATACGGATCCGTCTTCTCATTATTCCAGGGATGGTGTACTTCCATAGCATTCGGTTGAATGCCGAAACGTTGAGGGGATTGCTTGTCACCTCGGTCGTTATCAGAATGCCGATCGGGGTTTAAGGGCACGTTGACAGAATCTGATACATTGCAATTGGTGACTATAAGGCGTTCTTTGAATCAATGTGAGAACCATCGACCCGGCATACCGTCGACTGCACCAGGAGCAGCAAATGAGAGTGCTTGAGTTCGGAGACAACATTGCTGCGGGATATTGTGGTCGTCTGTTTCATCAGTATGGCATCGAGGTCGTTCGAGTCGATCTATCCAGTGACATTGCTATTAGCGACATCGAGCGCTCGCTCGATATTTTTCTCAATACAGGCAAGCGTCGCGTCGCGATTGACTATCGCACTGAAGAGGGTCGAGAACTGCTTGCGCGACTGGCACAAAAGTCAGACCTTGTTGTCACGGACTGTCTACCAGCGCTGTTGGATGAACTCGACTGGCACCACTTCGCGGATGCTATGCGCGTCAGTATCACGCCTTTCGGGCTGGATGGACCTTATCGCGACTGGCAAGGTTCTGGTCACATCCTGCAAGCAATGGGGGGCTATACCTACATCATCGGTGATCCCAACCGCTCGCCACTCTCAATGCCCATGCACTATGTGGAGTATCAATCGGGTCAATTTGCTTATGCCGCAGCACTGGCAAGTTTCATATCAGATTCACCGAGTAGTGAGATCGAGGTCAGCATGCTCGAGACGGTGATGACCCTGTCCCAATGGAGCACCATCTATTGGACTATGCAGCAGAAAATCAGGAAACGGCAGGGTAATCGCATGGGAAACGTGCATCCCGTCAGCCTCTATCGCTGTAAGGACGGCTTTGTCTACCTCACCATCGTGCCCACGTTCTGGCACAATCTGGTTGCAATGATCGATCGACCCGAGCTGCTGGATGATGAACGCTTCTCTTCAGCAACTGCGAGGCTCGACAACATGGACGCCCTAGATGACATCCTCAATGAGTCCTTTCTTGACCTGACAATGGCCGAGTGTCTTGAACTGGGACAACGCAAATATCGACTACCCATTGGCACGGCAATGACGCTCGATCAGGTACTAGATAGCGAACACCTTGAAGCGCGACACTATTGGCAGAACGTGACGGTCCCCGGTCACGGAAAGATTCGAATGCCCGGTGCAGCGTTTCGAAAGACTCCTGCCATGGCACAGCCGGATCTGACGTATGCGCGTCGCGACGATGGATAAGCCGCTAACAGGAATCCGGATAATTGACCTGACCCATGTCTGGGCCGGCCCGCTTGGCACACGTATCCTCGGGGATCTGGGTGCTGAAGTTCTTAAAATAGAGACGGACACTGCACGTGGACTTCGAGACATGCGCATTCCAACACCTGGTATGTATCCCGGTGGAGACCCAAAGGATGAACACTGGAATCGACACGGCGAGTTCAACAAGCTGAATCGCAACAAGAAAGGCCTCAGCATCAATCTCAAAACTGACGAAGGCAAGTCGATTTTCCTGGCACTGGTCGAGCAGTCAGATGTAGTGATTGAGAACTTCAGCGCGACCGCCATGGATCGACTTGGGCTCGGCTATCAATCACTGCGTGACGCCAACCCAAACATCATTTACGTGGCGATGCCTGGATTCGGGACCGCAGGGCCGGATTCAGACTTTGTGGCGTTCGGACCGAGCGTCGAGCCTATGACCGGACTAACGGCCATGATGGGCTACAGTGAAGAAGAACAGCATACGACTGCGATGGGCTTACCAGACGCCGTGGCTGGCGTAACTGCGGCCGCTGCCGTCGTCACAGCGATTGCCCAACGAAAAGAAACCGGACAGGGCCAACATCTGGATCTGCCACTACACGAGGGCACCATCAATCTGCTGGGCGAAAAATACATTGAGGCACAGCTCACTGGCAGCCGACCTGCCGTGTTGGCCAACCGAAGTGCTTCCTTTTCACCACAGGGAATCTATCCCTGCAAAGGCGATGACGAGTGGATCGCAATATCATGTCCAGACGATTCGACTTGGGCATCACTCGTCAGCATCCTCGCAATCGAGGGCGATCAGTACCCGACTATGGCGGCGAGACAACAGCATCATGATCAGCTGGATGAACTTATAGGCTCATTCACACGTCAATGTGATAAACACGAGCTGATGGTCCGACTACAGGAGGCGAGTGTGCCCGCAGGTGCGGTACAGAAGGCACCTGATGTGTTGTCTGATCCCCATGTCCTTGATCGGGACTATTTTGTTGAAATGGGTGGAGAGCATATCGAGCGCGTCCCGTACCCGGGATCGCCCGTCAAGTTTGACGGACAACGCGCGACCAATTGGCAGCGTGCGCCGAAGCTCGGAGAGCACAACGAAGAGGTTTTACGTGATGTGTTGGGCATGACCGACACAGAGATCAGTAGACTTCGGGACGACGGAGTGATTGCCAATCTGCCACCAACGATTGAAGATAGCAGGAGACGATCAAAGAACTAGTGCACCTTTCTTTGGCCACTGCAGCTTTGCAATTTAAGTACGAATAAAATCGCGCAGATGGTCCGGCGTAACGGTTTTTTGCGACCGGCAGATCCTTGCATAGACCCAACCGTTATCCCAACTCAATGCAACGCTACCGGTGCTTAGGTTCATGAACCCTAATCCGATCGGCAGTGAAATTCATGGCCCACTTAACCTCCGATTCTTCCTTCGCCATATTGCAGTGGAATACGAGCGCCACACCGTCGACGGCGTTGATGTAACCAAAAGGATCATCGCGCATACCGACACGCCGATCGTTAGGGAAAAACCCGCTCAGAAGCTACGCCGTCAAAGATTGGAACGTCGGTCATGTTTAGGACACCACGAGCCTAGTCAATGCTGCTGCAGACGGTACGCCGCCAGAAAATGGTATCGAGGAGCGCAAGGATGTCGAGATAGTCATGTTTGAGTCATCGCTCCCAAGCATGGCGCCAATTCAGCTCCCCATTTCCGTTAAACTACCCTTCGAGGCTTCCGAGGAGAAATTCGGCAAACCCCTTGTTGTTGTGAAAAGCGTCGCTTGGCGCGGGATCTCCGCCTCTGATCAAGGTGCCTGCAATCGGTAAGCTCGCGCCGCAGTGCCACTGAACATGGCGGTCTTCTCGGCATCACTCAAACCTGCCTTTGCCGCGATACGTTTGAACAGATTCCACAAAGTTCCGTAGGAGATGCACTCCTTGTCGACAGGAAAGTTGCTTTCGAACATACAACGTTCTGGACCGAACGCTTCCATCACGTAACTGTAGAAAGGATATAGTATCTCGCAGAATGCTTCTGAGCCCATCGGCGCATCCGCTTGATGCATATGGTAGGCAGGCTCCCACGGACCTACACGCATTTGCGCACCGCCGGTTTTCATGACGGCGTTTGGACAGGCAGCCACCGCGTCGATACATCGACGCCACTCTGCAACCGTCTCTTCATCGGCATTCGGGTCAATCTGCCCTCCCTGATGGTTGACGATGATCGTCACCTCAGGAAATTTGTTGGCAAGTTCAGCCAGGGTTGGCAATCTTGTAAAATCTGGAGACCAATTGTCGTAACTCAGATTGTATTTCTGAAGCAGGGCAAACCCTGCCAGGAACTGATCATTCAAATCACTGGGGAACGCACTGCGAATACCGCGGAAGTTTTCGGAGGCGGCAAGCTGCGCTTCCACTACGGGTTCTGCCGCTTCGCCAGGACGCAGATCCACGGTACTGAAGATGCCTGTACACAAGCGCACATCCCCGTACAGTCCGGCGCGACTCATAGCGGCCACACCATGCACGAAATCGGTCTCGCCCACACACCGCATCTCTTCTGGCCCATCCGCACGATAAAATGCGCCACATTGTGCAAATACTGTCTGCACCACGTTATGACCTGACTCGCCGATGTCATTCGATATCTCCTCACACAAGTAAACCTCCTGGCGAAAACTTTCCGGCCGTTTGGGAAACTGTCTCTGATCCCACAGGTGATGATGAGGGTCTATGATCGGCAGATTCGGTTCCAGTGCGGGTTCCGGGGTCTCCTTCGCAATCCACTGTTCGATATCGACGTTTTCGGGGTATGAGGGCATAAAGTTCTCCGCTTTCTGGGTTTCCGGTTGTTACGAGCTGTCTGTTACTTCATTCTGATGGTGTTGATCAGGAACTACTCTGCTACGTCTCAGGATTGGAGGGATCCAGCGATGTCCATGAACCGCTTGATGGCATCCACGTGTTCGTGCGGCTGCAAACCCTGGTTCATGGTCACCAAAGAGGCGTGAGTGACGCCCAAATCCTGCATCGACTTAAGTTGTTCGACCGCTTTCCCGAGATCGCCACCCACCATCACCAGCGTTGCTCCGCATCCTCCATTTTTCGGTACATGCTCCGCTTGAGAAACCAAGAGAGATAGTCTTAAACGAGCCGCTGCGTTACTCTTCTAAGTGTAACACTCATACGAATCCTACTTAGAGAGGGTATCGACATGGCTGCTTCATCGACGTCAGAGCATGATCTGAATCTACTCAGCCTCCCCATTACTCACCTGATCGCCGCACAAATGCGCGGAGAGGTGACCGCGGTTGAAATCGTCGAGTGTTATCTACGACGTGCAGAACAGATTCATACCGCGACCAACTGTTTCACATGCTGGGTGCCCGAAGCACTGGATGAAGCAGCACGGGCAGATCTTTATCGAGAGGAAACCGGTAAGTTACTCGGTTGCCTGCACGGTATCCCCTGTACGATCAAAGATCACTACGCCATGAAAGGGCTGCCGGTCACAATGGGCCTCAAGACCATGCGTGACCGAATGCATGAGTCTGGTGGTGCACGCCACGATGCGGTCGCAGTAATGGCACTCCGAGCTGAAGGTGCGATTCCCATTGCCAAGACCAATATGACCCAACATGGTGATACCTGGGGCGGGGGTAATCCCGCCTACGGAGACACACTCAATTCAAGGAACACGTTACGGACCCCTGGTGGTTCAAGTTCCGGTGAAGGCGCTGCAGTCGGCGCTTCAGCATCGGTGTTCGGAATCGGTTCCGATGTTGGCGGCTCAGTCCGGTGTCCTGCCGCGTTTTCTGGTGTCGCCGGTTTCAAACCGACCGCACAGCGATTTTCGTTCGGCTGGGAAGATGGCCGCACCATACTCAACAAACCTGGCGACTACGGGGTTATGGCAACTGGCGGTCCTCTGGCCAAGCACGTCGACGATCTGGTCCAGGTGCTCAATGCGACCTGGTCACGCACCAGCCCCATGCTCAACATTGATACGAGGGTTCCCCGTATTCCATTTGACGAACAGATGCTCGCGAAAGCCGGTCCACTAACCATCGGATATCACGTCGATGGCGGCTACACGAACCCATCACCCTGCCCCTCAACGGTCCGATGTATAGAACGTGCGGTTGAGGCTCTAAGGGATGCAGGACACCATCTGGTGCCGTTTGATCCCAACGAGGTTGTCCCATGGAAAGAATTGCACCCTATCCTGCTTGCGGAATATGGCCACGGGATTCGACCTGATGCTGGCGATAGCAACAGGGCTAGGAGAAAAGTACGAGAGGGAAGCTACAGCAGTAAGAGCACGGACACCGATGTCGATGCCATCCATCCCGATCTTGCTGGTATGGCAAAAGCGAGCCGAGGACCAGGTGGCCTTCTGCCCATCGCGACCAGTACGGCCGAGCACCATGCGATCATCGCGCAACGGGATCAGCAACGAGATATGCTCAGCCGTCATTGGCGAAACGCTGGGCTTGATGTGCTCATTTGTCCCGCTTGGGCATTTCCTGCACCACCGGTTGAAGAGGTAAGGAATCTCGCACCAGCCGTATGGACCACGCAGGCGTGGAACTATTTTGATGTGCCAGCAGGTGTCTTACCGATTGGACGTGTCACAGTTGAAGACCTCCACCAGTCATGGAATTTCGAAGTTGATCCGCCATCCATCGAGCCCGATTTTCGAGACGCCTGTCTGCGATCACGCGAAAACTCCGAAGGCATGCCCATCGCACTTCAGGTGGTCGGTCAGCCCTGGCGCGAAGAGAACGTACTCCGAGCCATGCTTGAGATTGAACGGGTAGTGACCCCAGTCGCACGTGAGATGCCTCGTGACCACCATCTTTTGGAACCGATTGTTCGACGTTCGCCTACGATGGGGGAACGGCCGGTGGAAACCAGCGATAACGACATTCTTGCGCGCTAAAGAGCGATTTTTAAACCTGTCAATTTGTCTCTTATTTACTTGCGGCGGATGATCTTGCGAAGCACATCGAGATCGTCGAGCTTGTTGATATCGATACCGAAAAGCCAACATCTTCTCGTATTTTGAGTCTGACGCAGGACGCGACAACGTATTGAGCTTCGCCTAATAGGATGTCCGCCGATCCTTTGATCACTAGATCGACGAACACATTCAAGGACTTCCTTTTGTCATCGTAGTTCACGTGTGCGAGATCGCGTCACCAATGGCATAGTGGACCTAACGGTAGTGCCCAATAACGTGTGCGTATCGACGGCGCTCATCAACCTAAGAATGTGCTTATGAAACTTGAACTGAAGGAACTCGAAACTGATCTGCTCACCACGTCCTGCGAATACGCATTACTGGTGCCCGAGAATGGTGGAGAAGGACTCCCGCTACTGTATCTGCTCCACGGCGGTGGCGGTTCTCGAGACATGCTGGCCCGCCAGCAGCTACAACTGGAAACTGCTATCAACGGCGGTGTCATTGATCCGGTAGTGATTGCGACCCCCAGCGCAGGAGTCTCTTACTACATGGACAGTATCGATGGTAAAGAGCGATGGGAAACGTTGCTCATGACTGAACTTCGCGACGACATCCGCCAGCAGACTGGCGCAGATGTCGATCGTTTACTCGTGACCGGTGTTTCCATGGGCGGTGTAGGAAGCCTTCGGCTCGCTTTTCGAAACCCGAACCACTTTGTTGGCGTCGCCAGCCTCGAAGCTGGCGTTGACCCGTTTCTTCGCCTCGAGGATATGCCGGACTGGTACGCCATGACGGTCAGCGACAGGATTGGTGACAAGTTTGGCGATCCAGTGGATGAGGACTTCTGGGCAAAGAACAATCCCGCCAATATCGCCGCCAATGACCCCGACCGCTTGATCGAAAGTGGGCTCAAAATAATGTTAGAAGTCGGTACCCACGACGGTTTATTCAACCACCACAATGTCGAGTTCTTGCATCGTGTATTGTTTGATCACGGCATCAAGCATGAATATCGTACGGTATTGGGTGCCAATCACATTGGACAGTCCATGCCCGATAGAATGCGCGCCGCTCTGTCGTTCCTGAATGCAGCGTTGAACCCCCCGCCACCGGATACCGCTGCGGATGCCTTCAGTGCACAGATGGTTGAAGGCATGCGTGCGATGGGCATCGAACCACCTCCGTTCTAACAGAAGCGCCAGATCCGCCCTTCGGATTAACAGGGCTGAATCTTGGCACGTAGCTCTAACATCCGTCCCTGACCCGCTCTGACATCTGACTCTGGCGCTTTACGATGACCCCACCACTGCGATGGCTTCAACCTCCAGCAGGATTCCGGGTTGAAACAAGGTCTGTACACCTATCAGCGTATTCGCAGGGGGATGATCACGATCTGTGAAAAGGGATCCGAATCCGGCAAAGGCAGCCGTTGCCTTCTCGGGCGAATAGTCAACGATGTATGTGGTCAGTTTAACAACGTCATCTGCCGTCGCGCCCGACGCCTCCAATCTTGCTTTGAGGCCTTCAAAAGCCTCTCTGGATTGCGCCTCCAACCCCTCAGAGTGTCCCGTCTGCCCGGAGAAGTAGATGGTCTTTGTCCCGCCAGATTCCACGGCGACAGCCTGGGAAAAACCCATAGCGCGTTCGACGTCGATGTGTTCCTTTTTCATTCTTCGCCCCTTTTGCCTGTTTTGTTATGTGCAGGCCTAGAGACTACAGACCGTAGGCGATCCTCAGCAAGGTCATCGGATGTTCAGATTTTTCGGTATCAGCAAGGTGCGCGATGTGAGTCCCAGCCATCGGGCAATCGCTGGTGAAGTGTTCTGGCATATTGTCGTTCACTTTACGCACAACAGGTCGTGCAATCTTTACCGATTTATCGCGTGTTTCCTTTCGCACGGCATAAGTCCCGTCATGTCCTGAACAACGCTCGATCGCGTCAACGGTCGTGCCGGGAACCAGAGACAACATATCCTTCGTCCGCGGGCCAATATTTTGCACGCGTTGATGGCACGCCACCTGATAACTGACATCACCGAGTTCCTGCTTGAATTCGGTGTTGAGAGCACCTTCCTTGTGTCGCAGATACAAGTATTCGAACGGATCGTAGAAGGCCACCTGCACCTTTTTTACGTCTTCGTCATCCGGGAACAATAGTGGCAGTTCCTGTTTGTACATCAGAACACAGGATGGAATGGGTGCCGTGAGGTCATAGCCCTGATCCACCAGAGCTGCCAGTACCGGAATGTTTTTCTCCTTCAACGCTTTCACGCTCTCAAGATCGCCGAGTTCCATCTTGGGCATGCCACAGCAGGATTCCTTTGGCACCAGATCGATATAAATACCGTTGTGACGGAAAACCTTCGCGAAGTCTTCACCCAGATCCGGCGTCGAATAATTGCCATAACAGGTCGCGTACAGCGCCAGCTTGCCAGTTGTCTCTCCCACACGGTTTGGCTTTGGATTACCTGCAGGATCAAATCGTTTGCGCAGCGTCTTGGAGTGATACTTCGGAACCGGCGCCTCGTGATGCACACCCAGTACTGATTCCAGCGCTTTGCGTAACATCGGAGTCTTGTTGGCAGCGTTGACCGTGATGTCCACTAACGGAATGGTTGCAAGCTTACCTACGGCATCGGTGCTGGTCAGTACGTTGTCGCGCAAAGTGCCACCTTTTTCTTTAAACTTTTGCGCCTTCGCCCGCAGCATAAGATGCGGAAAGTCGACGTTCCATTCATGCGGTGGTACGTAGGGACATTTCGTCATATAGCAGAGATCGCAGAGGTAGCACTGGTCCACGACCTTGCCATAGTCAGCCTTGTCGACGCCGTCGACCTCCAAGGTCTCTGACTCGTCGACCAGATCAAACAGGGTTGGAAACGAGTCACATAAACTGACGCAGCGACGGCATCCGTGACAGATGTCAAAGACACGTTCCAGCTCTGCATTTAGATTATCCTGATCCCAAAACTCATCGGACTGCCAATCAATCGGATGGCGTGTTGGGGCTTCAAGACTACCTTCTCTCATAATGATCTCTTTGATCTGGTCTCAGCGGCGAATTCAGTCGTCCAACTGATCCAGCGCTTTCTGGAATCGATTGGCATGTGAGCGTTCTGCCTTTGCCAGCGTTTCCATCCAGTCTGCAATTTCGTCGAAACCTTCGTCTCGTGCGGTTTTTGCCATACCAGGATACATATCCGTGTACTCGTGGGTCTCACCTTCGATGGCGGCTTTCAGGTTCTCACTGGTGCTGCCAATCGGCAGACCGGTTGCCGGGTCACCGCTGACTTCGAGGTACTCCAGGTGACCGTGCGCATGGCCTGTTTCACCTTCTGCGGTGGAGCGGAATACTGAGGCTACATCGTTGTATCCCTCAACATCTGCCTTGCTGGCGAAGTAAAGATATCGGCGATTAGCCTGTGACTCACCGGCAAATGCAGCCTTCAAATTGTCTTCGGTTTGGGATCCTTTCAAGTCCATCTTACTCTCCTGCTTTTGTGAATGAATCTCATTTTGATTGAGCTAACCATATAACGCCCAGAATTTTGATGCAGTGTGATCGATATCAAAAATCGATTATTACTATCTTATTGATTGTCTTTAGCTATCATTTCTCTAGGATACCCCTATGAATATTCGTGACCTCCGCTACCTCGTTGCCCTTTCTGAAACCCGTCATTTTCGTACAGCAGCCGAACGTTGTTTCGTGAGTCAGCCAACCTTAAGCGGTCAGATTCAGAAGCTGGAAGGTGAGTTGGGATTGCGCCTTTTCGAGCGCAACAATCGACGTGTCGAAATCACATCCGAAGGTGCGACCATCGTCCAACAGGTCTACCGCGCGTTGGAAGAAATCGAACAGATCAGCACCCTGGCAGCACAGATGAAGGATCCCATGTCCGGCGTCCTACGTATCGGCATGATCCCGACCCTAGCACCCTATCTCATCCCTCGATTTCTAGGTCCGTTGGAAGAGCACTTTCCCTCTCTGTCCGTTCAGATCGTCGAAGCAGTCACTGGCGAACTTGTCAACAAACTCACAGCCCACCAGCTGGATGCCGTCCTGATCGCAGATAAGGATGTGCAGGAGGATTTAAAGGCTGTGCCACTGTTCGATGAACCTTTTTCAGTTATTCATCCGGTAGACCACCCTTTTTACCTATCAGATACCATCACGTTACGACGTCTCGAACGCGAACCGCTTCTGATGTTAAGTGATGAACACTGTATTACCGGTCAGATCAGGGAGTTGATTGACATCACAGCGCCTGAGCACGATTTTACGGCAGCGAGTATGCAAACCCTCCTGCAGCTCGTGAGCAACGGAAACGGCTGTACGGTCGTGCCGATCATGGCAACCACCGGCAGCTGGATGTCTGATATGGGGATCGTCGCCAAATCTATCCGTGAGAAGCGCGCGCGACGCCGCGTATCCATGGTCTATCGAAAGACCTTCCCTCGCGCGGAGCCTCTCCTGCATGTGGCCGCTGTCATCTGCGAGAGCCTGCCAAATACGGTTCGGCGGCTCCCAGCGGGGAGGTCAGAATAGTCCCGGGGGACTACTCTGACCCCTTACACTGACCCCGCCACTACTCTTAGAATAGAACCTCATCTTTCAGCCAGACAACTCCATGCAGGATATCGAAGAGTTACGCGTAAAGTTCCTTGATCTGGAATTTGATCGCACGGGTTTTACGGTCGACGCGAAGCAATCAGCCAAAATTGCGCGTGCCTACGGCGAGTCCAGACCAGCGTATACAGATCCTTCCGACCCCAACTTCGAGGTGTGTCTACCGATGCTCGCGAGCCTGGCATCAGGACGGCGCCTGCCAATCGATTTTCCGGCACTCGGTGGTATTTCCATGGATGGCGGCAAATCCGTCAATAGTCTGGCACCGGTTCGTCCCGGGGTTAAGTTGACGGGCCGCACCCATCTTCACGACATCTATGCAAAAAGTGGTCGCTCTGGGCGAATGGTCTTTCTGGTGTCTCGAATGCAACTGTACGATAGTGAGGGCAATCATCTAGCCAGCACCGATTCACGCCAGGTAATCAGGGAGAAACCAGAGTGACTGTAGATAACATCTCTGACGTTGAATTTGGTACAGAGCTCCCAGCGTTTACACCCGATACCACACTAGCGGCGACCAGCGCTTTCGCGGAGGCCGTCGGTTATGCGGGTAATGGCCGCTTTGAAGATCACGAGAAGGCTCGCGCACAAGGTCTTCCGGGTGCCCTCGCACCAGGGATCATGGGAATGGGGCTGCTGTCGCGAGTGATTCATGATTGGGCTCCGAGAGGTCGCATTCGTCAGATCGACACGGTATTTCGTGCGCCTGTACTGGCCGACCACAGTCACACGATCAGTGCGATTGTCACCGACATCGATGAGGCATCCGGGGAAGTCATGCTGGACCTTTCGATCAAGAACGAGAAGGACGAGACGCGTGTATTCGGGACGGCGACCTTGGTGATACCGCTCTCATGACATCACCTTGGTTTCATGCGCGTGCATGGATGCACCCACGGTAAGCGATTCACCCTGTAACGCGCACCGGAAAAAGGTCACTCAAGCATCAGCGGCGCAGGCTGACCGTGATGGCTCTGTACCTGAACCACACCGTCAACAGCATAGAATATCAATCCATCGAGATAGTTGACCCGACCATACTTTTCAATAGTCTGGTTTAACAGGTGATGTCGCATGGGATACAAATTCATGTCGTGTGATACCAGCACATCGATTTGCGGACCACCGATGGGGCGATCCAGTTTTTCCAGGACCACATGGGCAATCAGTTCTGACAGCATCTTGGAGGGCAACAACAAATCAGGGGCCAGCTCGCCTGCGAACCACTTCGGGTACATCGCATCGAGACCAACCTCTTGGACAGCTTTCGAAAATCGAGCAAAATCTAGTATGTGCACGTTGCCAAGGACCTCAATATCACGACGCCCCTTTGCCGTACCGCCAGATTGTTCGTGTCCCGCGATGATCTCTTCTGCGGTGTCTACACATCGGCCAACCGGACTACTGTAGGCACGGACATAAGTATCTTTTGCTAACGCCTTTCCGAACGATTGCGCTAGAGCTCTACCTTCATCAGTGAGTGGATTGTCAAAATCACGGATACCAGGTTTGTAAGTCCGGGCGGAGTGTCGCATTACAACCGCGATGTGTTCCGCGCCGCGCTCTCTGGCTTGTCGAATGAGATCGAGCGTCTGTTGGCCATATTCCATCGCAGCTAGTCCTTGCACATCAGCATTTAGTCAGATCGAGATCGAACGTTAAAGGTCACGCAGATGGGCAGTCTCATTCAGACTAACAACGTTGCGCTGTCCAGTGCGGGCACAGAGATAGCGGTTCACGCACGTGTACTTCGGTTCAAAGAACAAACTGGGTCCCAATCCGAGAACATGGGCCGTCCAGATATTGATCACACCGCCGTGGCAAAACACCACGACCGTTTGACTCGAATGCGCCGCAATAATCTGCTCTAGTGTCTTAACGACACTTGCGTGAAATTCATGTAAGTCAACTTCTTCAGAGTAGCCGCCCTCCGCCATCGCCCGCCAGGCCTCCGGGTCTTCTTTCTTCAGTTCTTCCACCGGGATGTAGCTGGAACTATGACGGTCAAATTCAACAATCCCTTCACGCTCTGTGATCTCGAGGTTCTTGAGTGCAGCATAGGGTTGGGCCGTCTGGCAGGCGCGTAACATAGTACTTGAGTAGACGGCGTCTACCGATTCCGGCGCCAGCCAATGTGCGACGGCTAACGCCTGCCTATTTCCGGTCTCAGACAATGGAGGATCCGCCCGCCCTTCCTCAAGTTCCTGGCGTTCCGGTAGCCCGTGTCTGACCAATATCAATTCCATAGCCACTCGCAGGTCTTATTGAATGCGGCGTCATAATAAACCAGCTGGCGACAGGCTTCAGTTCAGAGATCATCCCCCTATCCATCCAACATTGATCCTTGCCAGCGGTGACCCCTAGCTCACAGATCAGCAAAATAGCAACAAAAAGGAGCTCTTGGCACAGAACACGGTCAACTTGTCAGAAAAAATACCGATCCTAACAGGCGAACTCGCACAAAGTTTGGTGTCCGACCAGGGCCGTCGATAAATACTGAATGAGTCCAAAGCGACTACGTCTGGTTGTCGTAACTGATCCGGGATACTCTCAACCTATGACAAACTATCGGCTGGGGCTCCCTGCGTGGGGCCAAAAGGGTTGGGACAGCGAGTACTTTGAAGTGGCGCCCGATCGACTCGCCCACTACGCACGCGTCTTCAACACGGTAGAAGGCAACACGACGTTCTATGCCACGCCTTCAGCACAAACCATCGCGAGCTGGCGGGCGCAACTTTCTGGCTCCGATTTTCGGGCCTGCTTCAAACTGCCCAGAGTGATCACACATGAACGGGCGACAAGAAACGACATCCTTCGCTTTCTGAAGGTTATGGAACCCATCGCACAACACCTCGGGCCTTTCCTGGTCCAGTTTCCAGAGGCGGTCGGTCCAGAAGATACAGGCCACATTCGTAGCATCCTGGGACAATTGCCCGCTGACATCGGAGCTGCACTGGAGCTGCGGCATCCGGACTTCTTTCTTCAAGATATAACGTTTGATCAGCACTTTGAGGATACCGGGTGCTTTCGCACGATCATGGATACGCGGCCAATCTTTCTTCACGACATTAACAATGCCGCCATCGACGAAGCACGACAGCGGAAACCCAGACTGCCGGTGCATCCCTGCGCCTCCAACAACGGCGTGCTGGTGAGGCTGGTGTTACACACAGACGAAGACCATAACAAAGAATACTACGCGGGGTGGTCCAAGCAGGTAGCTCGATGGCTTCATACAGGCGTTAAAGTATTCATGATGGTTCACTGCGCAGACAATCAGTACAGTCCCCGGATGGCTCGACGTTTCCATGAAGCTCTACAGATGCACGTGCAGGATCTCTCCGAACTCCCACCCTGGCCTGTGGCACAACAATCGCTGTTCTAGTATTAACTTATCACCACCCGACCAGGTATCAGATCAGACCCATGCCATCTCGACAAAACGCCTACTACGAAAAGACATTCGATGGAGACACCAGTCCTCTGGTGAAACAGGCGACCTCATTAGCGATCGCCGCCATAAAAAATGGTGACCTTCCAAGAATCGCAGTGGATTGTGGCTGTGGTTCAGGACGACATATTGCATACCTGCGTAGCCGGCACTTTCTGGTGCATGGTTTTGATATTGAACCCGACGCTATCGAATGGTGCCAAGAACGATTTAAGAACGACATGGACGTACACCTTGATGTTGCCAGTTTCGAGAATTACAACTACCCGACTGCTACGCTGGTCATGGCCTTCGCGAGTCTGTTCTTTTGTCCCGCTACACGATTCGATGAAGCCTGGCGTCGTATTTCAGACAGCGTGAGAGCCCAGGGCATCTTTTTTGGGATGTTCATGGGCAAAAGAGATGAGTGGGCCGAAAGAAAGACGAGCTTTGGCAATACACTGACATTCGAGGAAGAGGACTTACGGCAACACTTTGAATACTTCGATATTTTAGACTGGCATGAACGCGATGAAGAGGGAGGTACTGCGATGGGTGTGCGCAAGCACTGGCATGTTTACAGCGTCACCGCGCGCAGGCGCTAACGCACCACATTTACGCACCCAAGGTCTTTCCCGGTGCACTTTTTGCGCCAAAACTGTCGCTAACAATTTTGCTTTTCCGCCAAAAGACCAGCCAAAGCGTCGTTTGATACGATTGGAACTGGTCCAATATGTGCAGCTTCAAACAACATGAACCTGTCCCGATATCCCAGTTCGGCCCAAACTTTTGATGAGCTGCTCACGCCCACGCGTCGCGCTCGACCGGGTCTCGCGCCGCTGGTTACTCTTCTGAGGAAAGCAAAGTTCAAAGATCTGGACACCATCCAGAAAGATGCTGAAGTCAGTATCCGCAGCATGGGCATAACCTTCACGGTCTACTCCGAAGGGGAAAATATCGATCGGGAGTGGCCCTTCGATATCATCCCCAGAATCATCAGAGCAGCCGAGTGGGAAATCGTTGAGAACGGTCTCAAGCAACGCTTGACCGCCCTTAATATGTTCATCAATGACATCTACAACGACAAGGCGATCATTAAAGACAACATTATCCCAGAATCGCTCTTGAAGTCCTCCACGAACTATCGAAAAGAATGTGAAGGGGTCAGGCCAGCGTTTGGTACCTGGGCGCACGTCTGCGGTACTGATCTCATCAAGGACGCCAATGGTGAATTTTTTGTCCTAGAGGACAATCTGAGAGTACCTTCCGGTGTCTCGTATATGTTGGAGAATCGCAATCTGACAAAACGCGTTTTTCCCCAACTGTTTGAACAGTTTAATGTAAGGCCAATCGACGACTACCCGGCTCAGCTATTTGACACGTTATGTGAGATTTCACCTAATTCCGAAACACCGCAGGTCGTCGTACTGACACCAGGCATCTTCAATTCCGCCTACTTCGAACACGCCTTTCTGGCGCAACGAATGGGGGCTGAACTGGTCGAAGGGAGTGACCTCATCGTTGAAGATGACGACCGAGTGTTTATGAAAACTGTCGAAGGACTGCGGCAGGTGGATGTGATCTATCGACGGATCGATGATCAATTCCTGGATCCCGACGTGTTCAGAAAAGACTCGGTCCTTGGGGTTCCAGGACTCATGCGAGCTTGGCAAGCCGGCACAATCGCACTCGCTAACGCCCCAGGTGCTGGCGTTGCGGACGACAAGGTTGTCTATACCTACGTCCCTGACATGATTCGTTACTATCTGGATGAGCCCCCCCTCATCAACAACATCCCTAGCTATCGATGTGAAGATCCGGAACAACGGCAATACGTGCTGGACAATATCCGCGATCTGGTCGTAAAACCTGCCAATGAGTCTGGCGGCTATGGACTATTTATCGGTCCCAAAGAGACGAAACATCGGGCACGGGAAATCGCACAAGCCATCCGACGCGATCCCCGCAACTATATGGCGCAACCAACGATCAACCTGTCGACGGTGCCTATACTCTGCGACCGACGCATCGAACCGCGACACGTAGACTTGCGGCCTTTTGTGTTACAGGGAAAAGAGACTTACGTAACCACTGGCGGTTTGACCCGGGTCGCCATGGAACGAGGCTCACTTGTTGTCAATTCGTCTCAGGGTGGTGGCAGTAAGGACACCTGGATTGCCGGGGAAAGCTGATGTTATCCCGTGTAGCAGAACGCACATACTGGCTCGGCCGTTACATGGAACGCGTAGAGTCCACGGCGCGCCTAATATCGATCAACACCGAACTCATGCTGGATCTTCCTGACGTCGATCACACCTGGGATGGCCTGATTCAAATTTGCGGGGTCAACAAAGCCTATGCAAGGCGTTTCAGTGCTACAGATGAAAGGCGTGTTGTCACTTTTCTGTTGGACGATGACCATGGCTCACTGCTGAGTGCAAGTGCTGCTGCAAGGGGCAACGCTAGGACCATTCGCGAAATCATGCCCACAGAAAGTTGGACTATCGTCAACGCACTTCACCTCTACATCAAACGACACTATGCGCAGGCTCTAGATCGAACCTATCGGCACAAATTCATGCAGGAGATCCTTGGGCGTTGCCATCAACTAATCGGCTTGCTGGCCAGTAACATGAGCAATGATCTAGCCTATAAATTTTTCACCATCGGACGCAACCTGGAACGTGCAGATATGACCACCAGGATTCTCGATGTAGGTTGCTTCAATCTCATTGATGCCAGGAATGGGCAATCTCAACAACACGACAATATTCTTTGGATGAGTGTATTGCGTTCTCTGTCTGCCTATCAGGCCTATCGCCAAGCCATTCGAGAACGCGTCGCCGGTGAACACGTCGTCAGGTTTTTACTCAACGATGAAAGCTTCCCTCGGTCGGTCGCACATTGCCTTTTCGAAGTTCAACGTACAGTGAGCACGATGCCGCGCAACACCATACCCGCTCGCCGAATCAACCAGGTCATTAAGAAGATCCACAACCAAGATGTGGTGAAGCTACTCGCGGAACAGCATCTTTCAAAATTCATCGATCAGATCCAAAAAGAGATCTCAGCAACACACGAAGTCCTCGCACGCCACTGGTTTGACCCGGACGTTCACCTTCGGCAACGCCAGCTACTCAAACCTCCGAAGGAAAAGGTCGTCTAAGATCCAACGTGAGCGGATGATCAGGGTTCACGTTCTCTTCCGTTAGATTTAGTGTCCCTTGGGAATGACCATGCTTGAAAAATCGGGCGTTGCGCCGAGCTTCGGCCTCTGACGCATTCACGGGATAGGTCTCGTAGGTACGTCCTCCAGGATGAGAGACGTGATAGCGGCACCCCCCCAGTGCACGTTGGTTCAACGTATCAAACACGTCAAACACCAGCGGGACATGAGGTTCGATCAAAGGATGCAGGCTAGAGGTCTGCTGCCACGCTTTAAATCGCACACCGCCCACAAGCTGGTCCGCGCTGGTGGCGACGAGTGGTACGCGCCTCCCATTGCACGTCACGATGTATTGGCCGCGAGATGACCCGGAGACACTCACCTGTAACCTTTCCACGCTGGAGTCGACAAACCTTGCAGTACCTTGCGAGCCAGACTCCTCCCCAAGTACATGCCATGGTTCCAGCGCATGATGGAGTTCAAGTCGAACGTCTTTGACCGCCATCGTCCCCAATCTCGGAAAGCGAAATTCAAAGAACGCATCAAACCACGACAACGAGAATGGAAAACCGTATCGCCGCAGATCTCCGATAACTTCCGAGAAATCCTCCTGGACGAAGTGGCGCAGCATGAAGCGATCGTGGAGGGCCGTGCCCCATCGAACAAGATTCCCCTCTAGTGGTTTATCCCAGAACATCGCAACCAGTGCTCTGATCAACAACATCTGCAGCAGGCTCATTCGTTCATGCGGTGGCATCTCAAAAGCGCGCATCTCAACGAGTCCCAGGCGACCGCTAGCACTTCCCGGCGCGTAGAGTTTGTCAATACAGAACTCTGCACGATGAGTATTGCCTGTCAGATCCACAAGGAAATTGCGCAGGACACGATCTACCAACCATGGACGTTCTGTATCCCCTAACGGTAACTGCGAGAGGGCGATTTCGAGCTCGTAGAGGTTGTCATCTCGGGCTTCATCCACGCGTGGCGCCTGACTTGTGGGACCAATGAACAGTCCTGAAAAAAGGTACGACAACGAAGGATGGCGTTGCCAGTAGATCAGCAGACTACGCAGTAGGTCGGGACGCCTTAGGAACGGGCTATCAACAGGTTTTGCCGCCCCGAGGGTCACATGATTGCCACCCCCGGTGCCTGTGTGTCTGCCATCCAGCATAAATTTCTCAGTACTCAGCCTCAGCAATTTTGCTTTGTCATAGAGCAACTCAGTGACGTGACTGAGTTGCGCCCAACTTTCACTCGGGTGGACGTTTACCTCGATTACACCGGGATCTGGCGTTACGGATAGCTTCTGAAGGCGGGTATCTGACGGTGGATCATAGCCTTCCAGTACCAGTTGGACATCTTTCGCAGAGGCAGCGGCTTCAACACATCGCACCAGATCAAGATAGGGGTCAAGTTTTGCAACTGGTGGCATAAAGAGGTGCAAAACCTCATCCCTCAATTCGATGCATAGCGCTGTGTGTGGAATAGTCCTCACGTCGGTTCGTTGTCGATGTGATGGACGTCCGTCACGTCGAACCATGGTGTTAGCTGCAAACGGATCCTGCGGTTGATCTTCTTCGATATCTTCTTCATACCGCCAGGGAAGGGAGTCGAGGGGCAACCTTAGTCCCGCGGGCGAATCCCCTGGCTGCAGAAACAAGTGACTGCGCCTTAACGGCCAGGCGGCAGATTCCCAAACCCCCTCTGCCTCTCCGGTGTGATTCCACGCGATGGGCAGTACCCACGCGGCCACGCGGGTCAAGTCGCCTTGATCGAGCAGACGTGATAGTCGGGCGCGTTGCAGCGGATCCTTGAGCCTTTCATCAGAGGGAGAGAGATTATGCGGCAGTTCCGCTTCCTCTCGGATCAGGCTTGAACTGTCCTCGTAGGCCGCAATAAGGAAATCACTGTGGATATCCAGTAGTTCACAGAGTGTGCGTGCAAAATGCTCAACATCTTTCAGGCTACAAGCCTTCGCTGACGTTGGACTGGTAATTCGATCAGAGCAACGCGTTATCCGTTGCCCATCCTTACGCCAATAGAGCGTCAGTGCCCACCGTGGAAGTGGCTCACCGGGATACCATTTCCCCTGGCCGTAGTGTCTGAATCCACCCTGATCAAATTCGTCTGCAAGGTCGTCAAACAATTCATGGCCCAGTGCCAGTTTCTCAGGCGACATTGCCTCCGTGTTCCACTCTGGTCCCTCCATGTTGTCCGCTGACACAAACGTGGGTTCACCACCCATCGTCAATCGGACATCTTGCTCACGAAGATGGTCGTCCACCTGCTGTCCCAACAGGTCCACTTTCATCCACTCATGGTCATTGATCGGAAGCGTGACACGAGGATCTTCATGAATTCGACTGACGCTGTTGTCGTAACTGAAGTTCGCTTCGCAGGGACCCGTTGCACCGGCGATTGCGGCGGCGCTTCCGGGCTCAGGGGTACACGCCAGAGGGATGTGTCCCTCCCCGGCAAACAGACCCGACGTTGGATCGAGGCCTACCCACCCAGCACCCGGCAGATAAACTTCTGCCCAGGCATGGAGATCTGTGAAATCCGAGCCCGGCCCGGTAGGTCCTTCGAGAGGGATTTCATCAGAAGACAACTGGACAAGGTAGCCAGACGCAAACCGCGCAGCAAGACCCAGTGTTCTCAAAATCTGCACCAGCAGCCACGCGCTATCTCGACAGGAACCCAAGCCAAGCTTCAGCGTCTGCTCTGGCGTCTGTACACCAGGTTCCATACGTACCACGTAGCCGACATCATTCTGCAGACGTTGATTGAGAGCGACCAGAAAATCGACGGTCCCCTGCGGCTTCAGCTTCACGCGATTCAACCAGGCGCGCACGAGGCGACCACTAGGGTTGCGCTGCAAGTAAGGCGCGAGATCCCGCTTAACGTCACTGTCGTATTGAAACGGAAACACCTGCGCTTCTTCTTCGAGGAAGAAATCGAACGGGTTAATCACGGTCATTTCTGCGATCAGATCCACCTCAAACCGAAGCCGTCGGCTACGCTCTGGAAATACATAGCGAGCCAGGAAATTACCAAAAGGATCCTGCTGCCAGTTCACGAAGTGATCCGCTGGCGTCACCTTTAGCGAATAGGACTTAATCGGTGTACGAGTATGAAGCGCAGGGCGCAGCCTCACGACATGTGGATGAATATCCACAAGACGATCAAACTCGTACTCTGTCGAATGATTCAACGCGACCGTGACGGGCATCGGTACGCACCTTTCGGGTGATTGTTCAGAATGTCAGGTGACTGAGCAGATCAGCGCAGCTGCTTCTCAGAGCCTTTGTCCCAGTTGCTGCTCCACGAGATCGGCGGCAAAGCCGAGAATGCCTTCTTCAGTTCGACATCCCATTGGAGCTTAAGCTGACGAAGGTACTCACTATTCTCATCGAATCGATACCGTCGTTCTGCTGAAAAGCTATCACGCTCATAAACCAGTACGTCGATCGGTGGCGCAACACTCAGATTACTGCGCATCGTTGAATCCATGGAAACCAGGCAGCACAAAGCACTCGTCTCAAGACTCGACTCGAGTGTGACGATACGGTCGAGAATCGGTTTGCCAAACTTGGTCTCGCCAGTCTGCAGGTAAGGAGTGTCCCTCGACGAAGTAATGTGATTACCCTGCGGATACACCAGATACGCCGCAGGCTCCTGCCCTACGAGCTGTCCGCCTACAATGAAACTCGCCTCGTAGTCGACTCCATCTCCGGTTGTCTTTTCCTGTTGTATCAGACTGATTTGACCGATGTAATCTGCAGCATCAGCGAGACTCAATGTATTCAGGAGATTCTGCGTGGCCATCTGCTGCATATCTTTCTCAACGACGTCAATGACGGCCTGGGTCGTCGCCAGATTACCTGCGGAAAGTAAAATGACCTGACTACCGCCTGGACTGCCGAAGGTGTGCATCTTCGAATAGCTGCTGACATTGTCGACACCCGCATTGGTTCGCGAGTCCGAGACAAAACAGATGCCCTCGTCGAGGACGGCAGCAACGCAGTAGGTCAAGTTAGCGGATCCTGGATGATCTATCCAAGAGTTTGCCTAAGCCAGGCGGAACCTACAAGCTTGAGAAGTCACAACCTCGAAACTTTTTGCCCAATGGTCAGCAACGGTGCACCAATGCACAATAGGCGCACCGATGCACACTAATAGTTCAATAGAACCTGATCGTAGAGCTCTTGGCTGATATCACCGACGTTTAGAAGCTCATCCAGTGCTAGTTTCATACTGCGCGTGCCGTAAGTTCTCTCGCTGGTCAAAATGGAGGATTGCAAGTGATTGACTCCCCTATTCCGGATCGTGTTTCTGACAGAATTCGAATTGGTCAGAATTTCGCACGCAATTCGATCCCCCCGTTGACCATAGAGAGCAGTTCCTGGTGAATGACACCGAGCAATAACTCCGACAACATCGGGCGAATCTGTCCTTATTGCACCAGTGGCACGCAGGACAGGAGTCGCTAAAGCGCTTTGTCGATGGACATGGTATGCAACGTCGGCAGCAACGGCACACCGCTCTCGGCCACCATCAACGTAATCTGAATGGATTAAAATTCATGCATTTCAACAATCATGATCACGTCCAAGTCCTGTCGCACGGCAGTTCTCAAACCAGCGTTAAAAGTTCTTCTGCCCTTGCTAATTTCGCGTTGTCGAATGAGCGATTGTGTGTTCCGTGCACATACAACACAGGATTTTAGATAGTAATGATATGCTTATTCGTTGGTGAATCCCTGTCGTCAGTATCTCATGGGCAGTTTGCAGACTTTGGCGCCTGTTCCACACTTCCATGTGGCCAATTTACCGCGTTCGACCACGTACAGGTTAACGTTCAGTGAACTCCAGTCCTTACTGATCGTCAGAACCTTCAACTTCGGTTAATCTCGATCCAATCGATCAGACCGTGAGTGGAGAGTAATAAAGTGAACGTAATTATCGTTGGGGCCGGCATCACGGGACTATGCACGGGGCTTGCACTTGCCAAAGCCGGGCATCAGGTCACGGTAGTCGAGCGTGACACGCCACCCCCTGAAGGTGGTCCTGACGAAGCCTTTTTTGGCTGGAACCGCCGTGGTGCGGCGCAGTTTCGACACCCTCACGCTTTTCTCGCAGTCATGAGCAATCTACTCCAGGAGAGCTTTCCAGATCTCATCGACGATTTTTTTGCTGCCGGCGCACGAAAGGTGTCATTCGAAAGTATGCTGCCCCCAGACCTCAAGTCGAGATACCGACCGGACCCCGAAGATGAGAAGCTCTGGATAATGATGTGCCGTCGCGCGACCATGGAGACGGTGTTTCGACGCTATGCGGAACGCGCTGCTGGTATTGAAATCCGAAGCAACGTGAACGTCACCGGACTCATTACCGAACAGAGCGCAGACCTGACCACCGTTACGGGCATCACGCTAAAACAACGTGGAGGAGAATCTGAGCAACTCCTCGCGGACATTGTTGTGGACGCCGGTGGTCGCAACAGCAAACTGCGTGACCGGTTGCGTGACACCGGCGCCACCATCGAATCTGAAGTTGATGATGCAGAAATCATCTACTACACCCGTCATTACAAACTCCTGCCAGGTGTAGAGGAGCCAGAACGTGATCCTGCAGAACCATCAACAGGTGATCTGGGCTTTATTAAGTTTGGTGTGTTCCCGGGAGACGGTGGACATTTCGCCGTTATTGTCTGCATCCATCGAGAAGAAACCGAACTGCTCGAGGCAATACGGGACAGCGAGACATACGATCGGATCTGTCGATCCATCCCGGGCCTCAACCGGTGGGTCGCCGAAGACAAGGCAGAAGCAACTACCGGTTCATTCGGCTTTTCAGATATTCATGCAGCATGGCACCACTACGTGACCGATAAGAAACCTGTTGCGCTGAACTACTTTGCGGTTGGTGATGCAGCGGTACGCACGAATCCACTCTATGGACGAGGTTGCAGTACCGGCATCATTCATGCTCATGTGCTCGCCAACGTGCTAGACGAGATCGCCTCACCACACGAACGTGCACTCGTGTTTGATCAACGTACGGAAGAGGAACTACGTCCTATCTTCCAGGCTAGCCTTGCTGACGACAAAAAGGCCATCAAACGTGCGCGGGCAATGATGGCGGATGACACTACCACCCCGCGACCCAGAGGGGTACGAAACCGTCTGCAGTCTCTGTTCGGCAATGCGATGCGAGAGGCAATCCGTAAAGATGTTCATGTCTTACGGGGGGCCATGCGGACGTTTAACCTCATGGAGAAACCAGGTGAATTCATGAAAGACTGGCGTGTCATCGCACGCACGCTAAGGTTTATCGGACGAGGAGATGGTGGTTCTCGCGTGAATGGTCCATCTCGTGGTGAAATACTTTCGCTCATTGCCCGAAACAGCCATGAAGACGTAACCAGGGAAAGGGACATCGCCTAGGTGTAACCGCGTTTACGCGCGGCATTGGACGTTCTCGCTATAGCGACTCATATTATTTGGACGGCGTTTAAAGGTCGTCACCAGTCAGCGGAAAGGGACCGAAGTCCCCCTTCCATAACAAGACGATCTGATTATCGACATATTCTTTCAGCCTGAAACGGGGACATCGGGCAGTGAGGGGAGCTGGTCATGTCGCAATCGATCCCCCTCGACTGGATCGTTACACCCGAAGACCACTGACTCCTAGGTGAGCGATAGGCAGATGCTACCCGTTTCACGGTCGCTGGTCTTTCTGAAGCGCGACGCGCGTACTTTACAATCTAATTTCCAATGAGGTGGAACAAACACGTTAAACAGTCTAATGGCGGTCCTCGATCAACAACCCGACCGACTCACTCAGTTACGAGCAAGGCTGGCCGTCGCACGCGAACACGGCTTCTCCAGTTGGCCCAGTCTGAAAGACTATGTTGATGACCTGAGATCCGGTGGTTCTAGCTCCCTCTAACCCATGGAGAACACTATGACTAAACAGATCGGATACGATCGGAGACTCAATGAACTCCTATCTGAAGCTACCGAGCTCTTACATGCACACGCAAACGGCAACACCGAAGCACTGTCACGCATCCGGACCTACCATCCAGAATATTCAAATGCCACCAACGATGATGTCCCTGACTCAACGTTTGATGAAAACGCGGCACAACTTGTCATCGCTCGTGAATACGGCTTTGCCACCTGGGTGCAGCTCAAAGTCTTCGTCGGTACTGAGAATACCGACTATACTTTTGAGTCCCTCGCCTGCCTGGTGTACGACCAGTCGGACCGCCCCTCCAACTGGCAACGTGCACGTGATCTATTAACGGAAGATGCAGGGCTCGCGACTGCGAACATCTGGGCCGCAGCCTGCGCCGGTAACGCAGCTGTAGTCTGCGATTTCCTCAAAGAAGATCCATCTCTCGTTCATCAACGCGGAGGCTACTTCGACTGGGAACCGTTGCTATATGCCTGCTATTCCAGACTGGGGCAAGGGTCCACACTCGAGGTTGCACGCGTGCTCATCAATGCTGGTGCTGACGCCAACGCCCACTACATGTGGGCAGGGCAATATCGATTTACAGCGCTCACTGGTGCATTCGGCGAGGGCGAAATGGGACCGATCAATCAGCCCGAACATGAAGCCTGTACGGAACTCGCGACGTTGTTGCTAGAAGCTGGCGCCGATCCCAATGATAGTCAGGCGTTGTACAACCGCATGTTTACTGAAGGAACGAGCGTCCTGGAACTGCTGCTCAAATACGGGCTTGCGACCAACGATCGCAACAAATGGCTCCTCGAGGAAGATGGCAAACTGGTCGAACATTCGGAGGGTACCCTCTTCTATCAGCTACGATTCGCGATCGATAACCATCATGTTGAACGCGCCAGGATCCTCATAGACCATGGCACCCAACTCGAAGACATTCCCGAAACCGGTCAAAGCCTTTACGAATTGGCACTCCTGCGAGGGCATCCTGATCTGGCTGACTATCTGGTCGAAAAGGGCGCTCGAAAATCGGAGGTTTCGAACATCGATCAGTTTGTGGGTGCAATCGCCGCGGGTGACAAAACAGTTGCACAAACACTCTTCGATAGTGACGCGGATCTCGTTCGCCAGACCGAAGAAAAGTATCCCAGTCTCGTGATTGACGCTGCGGCGTCGAACCAATTAGATGCTGTACGCACGATGGCCGATATGGGGTTTTCTATGGATCGCCTAACGCATCGGGCACCGCTACACGAGGCAGCATGGTCTAATCATCTTGAGATGGTGAAACTGCTGATCGAATGCGGCGCAGATCTTGGGGTTCGAGACCAGCATCATGCAGCAACACCATTGCAATTCGCACAAACTGGGGGCAACCCGGAACTTGCCGAGTACATCGCCACCTGCGACGTCGATGTTTTCGATGCTGTTGCGGGGAACAACGAGGAACGTCTCCGGTATCTGATTGCGGAAAATAAAGAGCTACTTGAAGCCCGCTTCCGCATTTACCGCCAGGACGACGAAGCACACCCGCTGGATTGGCAGACGCCGCTTGCGTTTGCTGCGACCTGCGGGCAGCTTGAGATGATGACCGTGCTTATTTCAATGGGTGCAGATGCGGATATCAGCAATGACGAAGGAAGGCCACTGATCGACATCGCAAAAGATCAGGGCAATAACGAAGTCACCGAGATCCTTCAGCAGGAAGATACGGCATGAACATCCTTGGTCAAACTACCGCACGAAATGTAACGATGGCCCTGCACAAGGGAGATATAGGCACCTTGACCAGGGTGCTCGAAGCAGAACCGTATATCACGCGAACGGGTATCCAACCCAGAGGACCACAGGGCGATGAAAACCGGCCTCTGCTGCACGTGACGACAGATTCTCCCAGTCTCTTTACCCGTTGTAGGGAAGCGATCGAACTACTGATCACGCACAGCGACAATCCCTGGTCGTTCCTCTCGATTTATGCATTCACAGCGCAGCGCGCGACATACTGGGTCGAATAGGCGGGCGCGAGAGGACTGCGACTTTGAAGTCGTTCAGTCAGTTTTAGGGTGGGAATAAAAATCTAACTTCGGAATCCGGATCCGGACACATTGCCAGGAGTTATTATTCTGCCACCAAACTAGCGACGACCGTGGGCGCGCTGTCGGGGAGAGCACCGGCACGGAACTTCGGACCGAGTTTCACCGTATTCTCAAAGTGGGCGTTCGTCAGTTCTGCAAACCATGCCGGCAGGGGGTCCTCACCACACTGTGACGCCAACAGATTGATATAGTCGCCCTGGCTATCTCCCAGCACATGAACATTACGTTGTTTACCACCGCTCGCGGTTTGACGCTCGAATATCAATTGCTCGTCAGCCTGCATCTCACCGACAGGAGGTAACGTAAAGTCGCCGCAGAGCAGATGAGAAAACCACCGTGCCTGCATCTGGAACAGCGGGAAAGGGATAACGCGGAGGGGGATGCCAATGAACGCCAATGTCGGATGATGGATGTGTAAAAGCTGCTGATATAGTGGCTTCACCCAATTATCGTCGACGATGATGGCATCAGACAGGAACGGAAAGTCGTAGTGATAACCCGTGCAGTACATGAACGTATCGATAGGTTTGCTAACCGACCCGCCCGCAAAATGAAGACAGCGATCCTGGTCGCAGGCTAAGACTTGAGGAACAAGAGTCACGTTACGATTCACGCGTTTTTCGTCCGCCAGATCATCAAACATTTCGCCAGACAGGTATACGGCGTCTGCAGTCGTCGATATTTCTCGATGGATATCGAAACCAGACACTGACGCGCCAAGGAGCGCCACGGTATGTCCTCGAAACCCGTCGGGTCGACGATAGTTGTGGCTGTGCATCACATGCGGAATTGAAGCGAGCCCTTCGATCTCTGGAACTCGAGGTTTGGCATAATGACCGTTACACACCGCAACGGCATCAAAAACAGAACCGCCCTGAGTGGTAGTCACTGTCCAGGCTGATCCTTTTCTGGAGACCGCCAACACACGCTCGTTAAATCTGATGATTTGACGAAGATCAAAGTGGTCGGCAAACCGATTCAGATATTCAGATACCTGAGTGTGATGCGGGAAGCGAGGCCAGTCATCCTGACCACCGCCCTTCGTATCAAACGTAAAATCCAGGAACGCCATGAGGTCCCTCGGTAGATTCGTCTGCAGGCTCTCATACAACGAGGAGTGAATCCTGTTTTCCGTGTTCCCAAGCAGGTCTTCTTCGACGCCCTCGTGATACTGCCAGACACCCGCGACATGACCCAACTGTTCAATAACGGTCACTTCGTGGCCTGCACGATTCAGCTCATGGGCGGTGACAAGACCGGCAGCACCGGCGCCAATGACAGCGACGTTCATCAATATCGCATTGGGGCTGAATCGCTCATGTGCGGATACTAACGAGTTGTGTCAGAGAAATCAGCGCAACCCATCCACACTCTCGACTTGAGCGTATTCACCTAAAAATTCAGTGACTCATAGATGAGCAGACTCAAGCTGGCACAGCTTCCGACGTTTCGGAATAAAATCACGTTATTGCGCATTAGAAGCATTGATCCGCAGTTATATCTCACGCAGGTAGTCGCCGATGGAGTGACCTACGATATTGCTGACGAGCACGGAATCGCGAGTTTCCGAAGCCAAAACGATGCGAAAAAACCCTTTGTTGGCCTGGGCATACGGAAAACTCTGTTGTCTCACCGCAGTTCGTACGATGAGATGATCGGCATGCCCAGCAGTGATCAGAACGAGATTGAAGTCGCCGTGCAAAATCCGGACGACGCCATGACGTGAACCCTCACTCGTACTTATGGTTTTTCGAAAGTATTTTTTATCGGTAATTTATCGAAAAACCATCCTGCCACCATCGAACCCAAGCAGCCGCTCAGCTACGATTGGCGCATGCAAACAACCAAGGTGGCGTCAATTGGGCGCTGACGATGAAACTTCATGCGTAGCGCTGAAACATGGGCCGTTACACAAGCCTGGTCCGATGGCGCTCGCCATGCTGGCGGTCGCCGTAGAACGCCGTATCAGTTTCTACACGCCGATGAACGGTGATGACTGGTCACCGGACGTTCCAGGACTCACGACATCGCAACGGGATCTGCGCATCAGAGATTTTGAAGAAGATTGTGTACGCCGTGGCATCAAGAGTTGGAAGGCACTCGCTAAAGAACTTGGCTACAACATCTGAAAAAGAAGAGGAACAACGCCTGGCATTGTAGAGACGATCGAGCCCGGCGTTCCGATGACAAACGGTTAATCGGGCTGCTTCTGCAGCCTTTTTCCTGGCGCCTACGAGCTCAACCAAGGTCTACGTCAAGGCTTCTTTGACATCCGGCGTAAACGCATCACCCAATCCTTGTCCGAGTGTCCATAGCAACGAAGTACCTATAGCATCGCAGTGCTCATCAACAACGCCGCAGCCAACATGGCGCTTTCCCAAATCCTCCACTGCGGGCAATATCACCTAGACCTTATCCAGACTGTTCACGGCTGTTGTGATCATCGTCATCGACTTTTTCCCCTTGCTTTTCGTGTCTGATTTGAACAGAGGGTTCTGTTCAAACAAATGATCGTAAAACGGTTGCGCCGCCTGTTCAGCGATCGGGGTCACCTACTGCCAATTGTTCTTGACCATCGTAATCTGATCCGGTGTCATCGTTTTGTCTCCTTGGTTGTACCTACTGTTTCGTCAGTGTTGACCAAAGCCATGCAGACCATGTGGTCCACCGCGTTTTCACCTGCTTTAGCATTCTGACTCCGCTGCGACCCAACCGGTCACCGTCTTCAAATTGGTAGACTCGTAAGCACTCGCTTCGTCCGCTGAAAAAATTTGGACCGGTGCCCATCTCGCAGCGAAAACATTGAATGGTCGGGGACCATACGGTCACTTCTCCAAGACTCCGACTCGTCCACTGACATCACATTACGCCATAATTCGATGAAGCAGGCTCAATTCGAAAAAGCATACGTTCGTTACCCGGAATACACTCCATGACAAATAGAACCGTCATGGTGCCTTACCTGCATCTCTTTGACGCAATTGCACCAGCCCTGTGCAAACCCACCTCTACAGGTGCCCCATAACGCCTATAGATCCATTGGCACACAGATTGCTCCTCTCTACCTCGCATCAGCACCACTCAGCTGACACATAGACCATACAGGAGACTACATGAAACCACTTACCTATATCCCAGCCATTTTCCGCAGAATAGGAATCTGTCTGTTACTTTGTTCCACCTTCGCTTCGCCGGCATTTAGCGCAGAGACCATTAAGGTGGGCGTGTTGCACTCACTGTCAGGCACAATGGCGATCAGCGAGACGACGCTGAAGGACACGATGCTGATGATGATTGAAGAGCAGAACAAGGCCGGGGGCCTATTAGGCAAGCAATTGGAAGCTGTGGTTGTTGACCCTGCATCCAACTGGCCCTTGTTTGCTGAAAAAGGACGAGAACTACTGGAGAAAGAAAAGGTGGATGTCGTCTTTGGCTGCTGGACGTCTGTGTCGCGTAAATCAGTGTTACCGGTGTTCGAAGAACTGAACGGCTTGCTGTTTTACCCAGTACAGTACGAGGGTGAGGAATCGTCCAAGAACGTGTTTTACACGGGAGCCGCACCCAACCAGCAAGCGATCCCTGCTGTTGACTATCTTATGGCAGAAGGCGTTGAGCGGTGGGTTCTAGCAGGCACGGATTATGTCTATCCACGAACCACCAACAAGATTCTGGAAGCCTATCTGAAAGCGAAAGGCGTCAGTAATCCTGACATCATGATCAACTACACACCGTTCGGTCACTCCGACTGGCAGTCAATTGTTTCAGACATTAAGAAATTCGGTTCATCAGGCAAGAAAACCGCTGTCGTTTCAACCATCAATGGTGACGCAAACGTACCCTTCTACAAGGAACTCGGGAACCAGGGTGTTTCCGCAGAGGACATCCCAGTCATCGCATTCTCGGTTGGTGAAGAAGAACTCTCGGGTTTTGATACAGGTCCCCTGGTCGGTCACCTCGCTGCATGGAACTACTTCATGAGCGTAGAAGCAGATATCAATGATGACTTCATCGATTCGTGGATCGAGTTCATTGACGACGAAAATCGCGTCACCAATGACCCGATGGAAGCACATTACATAGGCTTTAATATGTGGGCTGAAGCCGTGAAGAAAGCGGGCACCACCGATTCTGATGCTGTCCAGGAGGCTATTATCGGTGTCACCGTGCCTAATCTTTCAGGAGGCATGGCCACCATGATGCCCAATCATCACATCACCAAACCCGTACTGATCGGCGAAATTCAGGATGATGGTCAGTTCGATATCGTCTGGGAGACAGCAGGCACGGTTGTCGGAGACGCATGGTCAGATCACCTTCCCGGATCTGAAGACATCACCGCTGACTGGATGGCACCGCTCGCTTGCGGCAACTACAACGTCAAGACCGGAAAGTGCTCCGGACAGAACTACGAGTAATACCTAACACGGCGACGGCAAACCACTTTTGCCGTCGCCGTTCCTTTTTCAAAGTGTTTGGATTCCCCAGTGAACTGCTCAGCAATGTTGCGTCGAACGATAGCACGCGCGGTCGTTTGCACGATCTACCTCGCGCTCGCGACAACGATTTCCCTGGCATACGCCAACGACGATGATGCTCTCCTTTCTCTTCTTGATGCCCTGAACACAAGATCCTTCGACGACAAAGCTGCGTCAGCCCGATCTATCGCAAAAACTGAACATCCAAGACGGATCGCTGTCCTGACCGCTTTACTAGAAGGACAGCTGTATGTCAGAAAAAAAACAGACACGGTTGTGCTCGCAACCAGAAAAGATAGAGGGTACCTCCTGTTTGACATCCTCAATGACCTGGAGATTGGCGAGGACAGCCGACGGTCAGTCAAGAAAATTACCGTTAACAACAAATTACGTCGACTGCTTCGCAGCCTGATCGCAGGCCTACAGCTGGACAATCCGGATCCCATGGCAAGACTGGCGGCTGTGGAAGCCATGTCCGCTTCTCTCGACACCGACACCATCAGCGTTCTGATCCAACACGATGAAGCCGAGCAGGACACCGACGTCAAGCAAGCGATCGCAAGGATACGCACCATCTATGACCTTCAGGCAGATGATCCTGAAACAAGGTTTGCTGCAGTTCGAGCTGCCGGTCACGACATTTCTTCCGAGGTGCGAACGCGGTTACTAAAAATCTCGGAGAGTCCGGAAGAGACACCCGAAATCAAAGCTGCTGCTGAACGTTCGCTCAAACGTATCCAGCAGACCTTGGATCGGTACGCTGTCATCGAGACTCTGTTCTTTGGACTCAGTCTCGGTTCAATACTGGTGCTGGCGGCCATTGGCTTATCCATTACATTTGGCGTCATGGGGGTCATCAATATGGCGCACGGTGAACTCATGATGCTTGGGGCTTACACGACCTACGTCATACAGCTCATGTTGCCGGACGCACTGGGTTACTCATTGCTCATCGCCATACCCAGCGCGTTTGTGGTGTCCGGGTTGGTCGGCATCGCCATCGAGCGGGGTATCATCAGATTTCTCTATGGCCGCCCGTTGGAAACGCTGCTGGCAACGTTCGGCGTCAGCCTCGTGTTACAGCAAGCAGTTCGTAGTATCTTCTCCCCGCTGAACCGTTCCGTTGCGAGCCCCGAATGGATGAGCGGTTCACTTGAGATCGTCCAGGGTCTCTCGATCACCTACTCACGACTCTATATTTTCATCTTCACACTCATAGTTTTCGCTGCGCTATGGCTTGTGATGCAAAGAACGCGACTGGGGTTGGAAGTTCGAGCGGTCACTCAGAATCGTGCGATGGCCAAAGCGATGGGCATTAATACAACGCGCGTGGACATCCTTACATTCGGCCTTGGCGCCGGCATCGCTGGTGTCGCGGGCGTTGCGCTCTCGCAATTGACCAACGTCGGACCCAATCTGGGGCAAGGATACATCGTCGACTCTTTTATGGTTGTGGTCTTCGGGGGGGTTGGCAATCTCTGGGGAACGCTTGTCGCTGGATTGTCACTTGGGCTCGTCAACAAAATTCTGGAACCCATGGCCGGTGCCGTCGTTGCCAAGATACTGGTCCTCGTATTTATCATCCTGTTCATTCAAAAGCGTCCACGGGGTCTATTCCCACAGAAGGGCCGTGCGGCTGAGAACTGATGCTCACACGTCGACTGATGAATCACGAATGGGGTGGCTGGG
>MDTB01155356.1_pt1 | contig 45147 bp, 43 predicted proteins | sample 811161 | NCBI WGS metagenome assembly MDTB01 (sample SAMN05326650, study PRJNA326480) | marine metagenome | isolation source: seawater | place: Mediterranean Sea | collected 2009 | reverse complement strand
CACGTTGATAGGCTGGATGTGGAAGCGCAGTAATGCGTGCAGCTGACCAGTACTAATAGCTCAATTGGCTTGATTTATGCACTGAAAAAAATTTTAAAAGTATTGATAATTTATATTAAAAACCCCAACATTTATGTTGGGGTTTTTTTTTAATTTGAAATAATTTTAATTATATCTTTATCAATTAACTTCACTGGATTATTTCCGAGTCTTAATAAATTAATACCTTTGATAATTTGTTCTGAACTTTGGTTTATATTTATATTAAGAATTTTTAAATTATCCTCTAATAGTGCTTTTTTTTTTATGATTGAAATTTTTGAATTAAAATCCTTAATATTTTTCACATCAAAAAGATTGAAAATTAATTCAAATCTTTTTTTTAAATCAAAGGATGTCTCAGATTTATCTAAGTTATCATAATTAAATTTAAAGAAATTCTCAAAAAATAAACTCACAGCATGTCCGTGACTTATATTAAACAAAGATGTAAATGGATAGGAGGCAGCATGTGGTGCTGTTGTTTTAGAAATATTAATGGCCTTGCCAGCTAAATTTGAAGCAATACTCATTTCTGAAGCATTTTTAAAACTTGGATTATTTAAAAAAGGTATAAAACTATCTAAAGATATTTTTATTGATTTTGATGCGTACTCAATACTTTTTGAATTAGATTTTTTTGAAACTAATGACTCTAATGCCTGAGCTATAGCATCAAATCCAGATGAAGCTTTAATATTATTTGGGGCAGAAATTAAAAATTCTGGAACAAGGAAAAAATAATCAGGTATTAATAATTCACTTTCAAAAGAATATTTTACACCATTAACATACATGACTGCATTTGAAGTAACTTCGGCACCCGATCCTGCGGTAGTTGGTATGACTGCCAATTTAGCATATTTATTTTTTAATGGGTAAGAGTAATTTATAATTAAATTTGCTATATCAGGCCTATCATCTACCAAGTTCGCAATTTTAGCATAATCAATTATAGCGCCACCACCAATTGCTAAAATTAGATCTGGTTTAAAAATTTTAATTTCTTTAATGATCTCTATCAATTCATCTAAATTTGGTATTTTTGAGGCTTTAAAAAAAAATTTAATATCTCTTTTTTCAATATTTCTATCAAATAATTTTTCTGCTCCAGAATTTACAAAAGAGTTTTTTCCACATAATAAGAATATCTTTTTAAAACTCTTATCATTTATAAATTCAGTTACATCTTGAATGGAATTGATCATTTAACTTATAAATTTATTTTTGATTTTTATCAAATTAGATGGCCTGGGTAATTTCTTGATTTTACTATTATTGATTTTAACCTCTAAAAAATTTAAACTATTTTTTTTTAAGAAACTTTTTATTATTTTTTGAATATTTTTTTTATTTTTAATCTGATAAAATTTTTTGAATCCCAAACTTTTTGAAAGATTTTTAAAATCTATATTATTTGCGTGTGTAGGTTGACCACCAACAGAGTCGTGACAATTATTATTTAATAAAATATATTTAAAATTTCCTTTAGCAAATGTTCCAGCAGTTTTGATTGATCCTAGGTGCATTAACAAAGAACCATCCCCATCGATACAGATAGTGTTGTTTTTTTTGGACAATGAGTATCCAAGCGCAACTGATGAAGTGTGCCCCATACCTCCAACCATATAAAAATCTTTACTATTTTTGAATTTATATTTATTTCTCAGATATATTAGCTCTCTAGAGGTATACCCTGTACTTGATATAACTCTAGCATTAGGTTGAACATTTTCTAACAAATTTTTCAAAAAAAATTCTTTATCTAGTCGGTTGTAGGTTTTTATATTATTTTTTTTTTCTAATTTTTTCTAAAGTGCCTTGTTCAATCAGACAAGCTATTATTGATTTATTTTTTTTGGCAAATTTTATTTGTTTTTCAAACTTAGCAAGGTCTTTATCGGATCTAAGAATAGTATATTTAATATTTAAAAGATTTAAGATTTTTTCTGTAATTCCCCCTTTTACTTCATGTTGTGGCTCATCCTTAATTTTTGGTGATCCTCTCCACCCAATTATAAGAATTAGTGGTATAGAATATACTTTTTTATGAGCTATTGAAATCAAAGGATTAAGTGCATTAGATAGCCCAGAATTTTGCATATAAATTGCTGGAATTTTTTTTGTTGCGAGGTAATTGCCAATCCCAATCGAAACTGCTGCACCTTCATTAGCCGCAATTATGTGATCTTTTTTACTCTTTCTTTGTAGAATTGATGAGAGTTCTTTTAAAATACTATCTGGAACACCAGTAAAAAAATTAGTTTTATTTTTTTTTAAAAGGCTAATAACCTTTTTTGAATTAATCATTATTTTACTAAATTAATTATTTCCTTAATTGGAATGATTTTTCTTTCAAGTTCGAAAGATCTTTTGTTCATTAAAATAGTTTTAGCTGCATTAACCATAGCGGGGTAAGATGCTCTCATCAAATGATTTGCGTAAATAATAATCTTAAATCCATTTTTTATTAAATCTTTTTCATATGTTTTTGAGTAAGATGAAGGGACAGCTACCATGGGTTTAAAATATTTACTTTTAATAAATTTTTTAGCAAATTCAAAAATTTGGTTAGGGTTATTTTCTTTACTGTGTATAAGAATTGCGTCAGCACCTGCCTTACTGTATGCTTCAGCTCTTCTAAGAGCATCATTTAAATTTTTTCCTAAAATATAACTTTCAATTCTTGCAATTATAAAAAAATCGTTGGAGATGGTTGCATTTTTTGCTTTGAGGATTTTTTTACTAAACCCAGAAATACTATCTTGTTTTGCCCCTTTCTGATCTTTGAATAATGAATTTTTTTTTAATCCAATTTTATCTTCTATAATTGCAGCAGAAACCCCCATTCTTTCTAATGATTTTATCATATATGCTATATGCTCAATTCTTCCACCGTTATCTGCATCAAAAATTAATGGTTTAGTTGTGACTTCGAAAATTTCATTTAAACTTGCTATTCTCGTAGAATAATCCACTGATTGATTGTCTGGCTTACCTCTTAAAGCAGAGTCTGTTAAGCTTGAAGACCACATTCCATCAAATTCAAAAAACTTTTGATTTTTAATTATTTTTAAATTTTCAATTATCATTCCAGTAAGTGCACTATGAGACTCTAAAATTCGCACAATATCTTTAGCTTCAATTAATCTTCTAAGTTTAGATTTTCTTGTATCAGGTGAAGTGCCTACTTTTAAAATGTTTTTTTTAATTAAAGAGGATGAAATATTTTTTGTATATTTAGGTTCTATCAATCTTCCACCCCATTTACGTAATGTTTTAATAACATTAAGGCGCACCTGTTTTTGTACACCAATTTTCCAATCATCTCCATGAACTACAAAATTTGGTTTAACTATTTGAAGATTTGGTCTGTAATCTAAAGTTTTTTGTGGAATAACTTTTTTTACAAATTTAATGTTTTTCAAAACTATTTCACGTTGCTTGTAAGAAAGATGGGGTATTTTTTTATAACTTGCGATTGCTTTATCTGTTAAAAGTCCAACTGTGACATCACCTAGTTTGTTAGCTAATTTTAGAATGTTGATATGACCTTCGTGCAATATATCTGCTGAAAGACCCACATAGACTAGTTTTTTTTTTTTCATTAAGTTATGAAACTAATGGTATATACCTAAAATTAAAAAATTTCATATTTATTTTAAATAATTTTTTTTATTTTATTTACTAAATCTTTTGCTAATAAATTTATATCTTGTTTTAAATTATTTTTTAATAAAATGTTGGGATTTTTTGGAAATTCTGGTTTAATATTAATACCCACTATGTCTCCTGCATTTTTTTTATGATATATTTTTTTCTTTTTAGTTTTAATAATTTTTTTTAAATCAGCCTTAATATATATTTCTATATAGTTTGGTATATTTTTTTTATACCAATTTCTTACTGAGTCCATCATTCCTACAACTGCAAATATTAAATTAATATTTTGATTTGTAATAAATTTTGCAAACTTACGATATTTGATTACTAAAGAATATCTTTCTTCAGCTGTATATTTTTGATAATCAAATATTCTTCTAATATCGTCACCACTTATTAATAAAGTGGGACCATATAAATTTTCAATATCTTTTTTAATTTTTTTCGCAAGTGTGGTTTTTCCCGATCCAGACAATCCAGTTACCCAAAACAATATACCTTTATTAGGGTCAATTATCTTTTTTTTCATATTCTTAAATAGCTCTATATTAATTTGCTTGACTGTTCAACAATTGAACGTTAATGTTAAATAACTGTATAGTACTAATACATCAATTGTCTTGATTTATGTACTGAAAAAAATTTCTTTCAAATTTTAAAGATATGACAAAAAATAAATCTACACTCAACTTTACCAAAAAAATTTATCAAAAATTAGCTTGGGGACCATTGTATAAAGTAAAAGATGGTAAATTAGTAAAATCAATAGACAATAATTCTTCTAAATATATTAAAGAGTCACTTAAGATAATGAAATTATCTCAATATCAGCTCAAAAATAAAAAAGTTTTCAATATAGGAACGGGCCGTGAAGCAAGAGTTTTTGCGAATTACGGTGCATCTGTAGTTCATTTAGATTTAGGAAAAGATACAGTAACCGAATTAAAGAAGTGGAAAAAAAAAAATAAAAAAGATATTCAGACTTTTTCTGGTGATATTAATAATTTTGATTTAGGAACAGAAAAATTTGATATTATTTTTTTATCAGGTATTTACCAACATCTAGAAAATCCAGCAAAGTGCTTAATTAAATTTATTAATGCACTTAAAAAAAATGGTTTAATGTATATGGGGTTTTATAGATCTGGAGAATTCAAATATTTTATTGTAGATGCAATAAGATTTTTGATTAATAAAAAACATTTAAATAAAATTAGAAATATAAATTCTATCATTCATTGTTTTTGTCAATTAGATCATTATCAATCATCAAGAATAATGGATGATTTTTTTGTTCCTTATAAACATAATTTCCACCCCAAAGATATACTAAAAGATATTAAAACTCTTGGTGCAGAACCTTTCTATTATGAAAATGATCTAAGAGATTATAATCATGAGTCCCCCAATTATTTTACAATTGGCTTTGATCGAATTTACATTACTAAAAAAAAAAAATTACATTTCAAAATTATCGATTTTAAACAAACTTAAAACACAAATTGGAAAAAATCAGTTGTTTGGTATAAATTATAAAGAAAAAATGATCAAAGAAAATATTAAATTACTAAAATCTATTAAAAGAAAATATAGTCAAAATTTAATTAATGATTATGATATAATTTGTTTAGCCATTTCGATGTACCAGTTTACTCGCCCGTTTGATCTTAAAAAATCTCATTATTATTCAGAAGTCATTAAAAAAGGAAGACATAAGACTCTTAACTTTCTTTTAAAAAATTTTTTAAAATTAAAAAAATACTAATTTAAAAACAAAAGTATATTATTTTCAGTCATCAGATAGTAAAAATTAGTCAAAACAGCAATATCAAAAAAAAATAAAAAGTAATTACTAATATCATTTTACAAGATATAACTTTTTATTATCAAAAGTTATAAATTTTAAAAATTTACATTAAATTTTTCTTTGAAATTTTTATAAAATAAAAAAGTAGTTAAATTCATAAAAATATGGAAACTTGAAGAATTTTTTTCTCTTACAAACCATTCAAAACTTTTAATGAATTTTTTAGAATTCAAAACTTGATATTCTTTAAAATCTTTGGAATTCAAATTATCCATAACGAAATCTTTCATATTAGATTTAAGCCAGTGACTTTGTGGATCTGTTATTGCTTTTTTTTCTTTATTAAACAAATTTTTATTAATTATCTTACTAAGAGCATTTTTGGATATATATCTCTCAATTCCATGTCTAATTTTTAAATTATTTTTCAAATGAAAACAGAAACTTGCCAAATGTTCATCTAAAAAGGGAACTCTATTTTCAACTCCACAGGACATACTCAATTTATCTGAATATTTTAAGCTCCTTGGTAAATTCACATAATCGATGTCAATTAATTGTGATTTCTGTAAATGATTTATACTATTAGAGTAAAAAAACATTTCTTTTTCAACATTCTTTAAAAAATTTTTTCTAAAATACTCTTCATTTAAAAATGGAGTACAATCTTTTAGTACACCAAATTGATTTTTAATTGTTTTTAAGTAATCAAAAAATTTTGTTTGATTTTTATTTAATAAAAAATGTATTTGGTTAAATACGTCTTTTTTACTTTTAACTTTATCCAAAATTGAGTTAACAGAATTATATTCATATCCACCTAAAATTTCATCTCCACCCGAACCTTCTAGAGCTACAGCAACATTATCTTTTTTCATTTCATTAAAACACTTATGATTTCCAAACAGTCTTATCGAGGTAAATGGTGACTCTAGCCTTAGACACATTTGGTCAAAATCGTCAATTACTTCTTTAGGTTTAATTAAGAGTGACTTATAAGGGATCTTTAATTCTTTTGATATTTTTTTTGATATATCATGATCACCAATTTTATTATTTTCAAAATCGTAAGTATAGTTTGTAAAACTTTGAGGATAATTTTTTTTCATCATTATAGCTAATGCAGTGCTGTCTGTTCCACCGCTAAAAAGTAATCCAACTTTTCTATCTGATATCAGATGGTTTTTTATGGAACTTTCAAAAAACTCTAAGTATTTTTTTTCAAAATTTTTTTTAATTTTTTTATCATTATCTTCAATTGACCAGTATTTATGAAATAAAATATTATTTTTTTTAATAATTCCATAATAAGATTTTTCTAAAGAGTTTACGTCCTTAAAAAAGGTAACGTTTTTGTGATCCATTTTCTGCCAAATCAAAAATTCTTTAAATGCTATTTTATTAAATCTATTATTTTTTGAAAAATTTAAAATTGGTTTTATTTCTGAACATATCAAAATTTGTTTTTTACATTTCTTAAAGTAAAGTGGCTTTATCCCAAATCTATCTCTTGCAAAAAAACAAGAGTTTTTACTTTTGTCATAGATTACGAAGCTAAACATTCCTTTTAAATATTTGAGACAATCCGAACCATATTTATGATATAAATTTAATAAAACTTCAGTGTCAGATTTACTTTTAAATTTATATTCCCTCAATTTTTCTTTTAATTTTTTTGCATTGTAAATTTCTCCATTAAATACAATTACTAAATTACCAGAAAATGAGATCATTGGTTGGCTCGCTCTTAAGTTTTTATCAATAATGCTTAATCTATAAAAACTAAAATTAATATTTTTATGAAAAAAATATTTTTTTTGGTCAGGCCCTCTATGAGAAATTAATTTAGAACTTTCAATAAATTTTTTTTTGTCAAAATAATTTGATTTATTTAACGGTATTTGAATAAAGAAACCGCACATAAAATTTAATTATTTTCCAGTACATTTATCAAATTAGGCTTTTTCAATTTAAATTTATTCTTAAGACAATAATTTATAATTTTATCATTGTATTTGTTATATATTAAATCTAAGTGTTTTGGATCCCAATCTTTCTTTTGCCAAATTTTACCAAAATTTTTTTGCTTTATCCCTTTAAGATTCCTTAATGATTTTATATTAATTTTTTTTACAAAATAATTAATAAAAGTTTTTAATGCTCTACAATTTGAGTCGTGTATTCCATCATTTTTATTAAGTTTTACTGAAGTCTGAAATATTATTTCACCTCCATCAATAGAGTCAGATAATTTATGCAATGTATAACCTGTTAATTGTGGTTCTAATAAATAAGTTGGCCAAAAATTTGAGATTGATCCCCTGAAATTAGGGGATAATCCTCCGTGTATATTAAGATGTTTTTTAATATTTCTTTTTTTTAAAATTAAATTATCTATTTTGCTACATCCAAAACTTAGAAGCAAATCTGCTGCCTCATCTTTTAAGAGGGATTTTATACTTATTTGAAATTTTTTTCTGTCAATATAATTTTTTTTGTAAAACTTCAAACTTTTAATTTTTTTGTAATCTCCAAAAAATTTGTTTTCACTATTATTTCTTTTTATAAAATGTTTTTTGTACAACTTTTTTAACTTTAAATTTTTGATATTTGTTTTGGGAATAAATTTCTCTCGTTTTTCAATAATCCAAAAAATATTATCAAATTTTTTATACAATTTTTTTGCTAAATAAAAATGTCTTGGATGGTTCCCTGTAATTAAAATCAATTTCATTATTTTAGATAAATAATTTTTTTATTTGTTAGCTCTTTGATTGGATCAATAATTTCAAATATTGAAATTCCTATAATGTTTGATAAATCGAATAAATCATATTTTCCATTAGATAATGACAATATTTTAAGTATCAAATTCAACATATAAGATTTTCTATTTTTATTTTTATTTTTATTAAAATTAACATTTGGGTATAAATTATATTTTGATAAGAATGGTTCACCATAGGGATTTGATCTGTAAATTTTTCCATTAAGCTCTAGTAAATCAATAACTTCCGATATCTCATTTTTAGATTTAATAACATTTTGTATTCCCATAAATTTTAAATTATCACCATCTGTATGGTATTCTTTGTAAGTTCCATATACAGATTTTGAAATTTGTCCCATGGGCAAATTAAATCCTGGCGAACAAAATTGCCTTTCATCAGAACCCGATGTAGGATCAAAAGGTCTTACCTTTATTTTCCTATAATTTTTTAAATGTAAAAATATTTTATTAAAAATTGATTCACTATTATTACTTAATTTATAATTTAAATTATTATTTCCTCCAAGACAGGTCAATACAAGCCCAGCATAAATATCTTTTTTTAATTTATTTCCATATTTTTTTAAAAAACATAAGGAACCTATAGTTTCTGGGTTTATTAAAAACATATAATTATATTTTCTATTTTTTATTTTTTTTATGTGATTGTACAAACCCAACATAACGAGAGGACCACTTAGCTCATTATTTGCCATACTAGGATGACATAGATAAGTTGAGAACAATACAATTTTTTTTGATTTACCTTTGAGAGTAGTCAATCCAATATCCAGTGATCCTTTTTTTAAAGTTGATTTAATATTAACTTTCAACTTTTCATTTGGTTTTAAAGTTTTATAAATTCTGTACGGTAGATTAAATCCCCAATTATTCTTATAATAACTAGTCGTATATGGTGTTAAATTTTCTTCTTTTTTTATAGTATATAAATTATTTTTAATATCTTTAAATTTATAAATTTTTGAAACACTTTTAGAATATGACATTAGAGAAATGTTATTTTTATCATAATCACAAATTACTTTATTCTTTGAATTTATTAATTTTGCCTCTTGAACATCCCACTCCAAAGGTACAATCCAATCAAAAACTTTAGTACCTGAATTGAACTTTTTTATTTTAAAGGGTATATATTTTTTTAAGATATTTAAGCTCTTTCTATAACCCTTGCCAGTTATACTTCTTGGAATTGGAAAAAGCTTATTAAATAATTTTAAATAAAATAATCTTTCGCTAAATTGTTTTTTTATTTTCATATTAAAAATTTTTTTTTTGAGCATATAAAATATAAATGATGAGTATTTGTTAACTTTTTATCTTCAATTCGATCATTTATAATTTGCACAAATATTCTTTGTTTTTTTAAATAATTTAAGAATTTTTCTGATAATGAAAATAGGTGTTGTTTATTAATATTTCTATTAATATGACATTTTACTATAACAAGCTTACTATTTTGAAGTGCCATGTTTAATATTTTTCTTGGGTTATGAGTATGATCTAAAGTTAAAAATAATCCAAACAAATCAAATTTAAAATTATTTTTTAATTCATCAATGTTTATAGTTTTTAAGTTTAATAATTCTTTTGCATAAGAAATACTATTTACAGATTTATAATTATCATTAATTCCCCAAGCAATATCTGAGTGATCTAAAACTAAAAACTTATTAATATCATAATTAATTTTTTTTTTTAATATTTTGATTTTTTTGAGAGCTTTATTTGAATTAGCCATCCATAATTTTTTAATCTTATTATTTTTGCCTGCGACTTGTCTAGATGATAAATATGTAACTATATTTTTTGAAAGATTTTTTTTCAAAGATACTTTCAATGAGTTTTCTCTATCAAAAATATCTAAAAAAAGGCCCATGAAAGGACTATTAAATTCTGCGTAATTTTTAATTTTAAATTTTTTTGAAATCAATTCATACAAATTTTTATGATTTTTAAAATAATCTGTATTTATAAAATCAATCAAATTCTGCCACGAGCGGTGATGTTGCCCATATACATTTGAATATATATTTGCAGAAACATCTTTGTTAAACCATGGATTATTTTGGATCATGAAGCATTTTTGGCATTCATAAGACTTTATTTTTTTAAAAAACTCCTTTTTTAGATCATAATCTTTGAGGATAATTTTCTCGTAGAAATTAAGATTAGTTCTATTTTTTATTATTTTTGTAAGTTTTTTATTACAATATGCACAATCAATATAATTGCTTAAAAGAGACATCTAAATTTTTTAACCTTCAAATAAATCAGTTTACTTTATTGAAAGAATCCCTTCAAAAGAAGTAAATTTAAAAATTGTTACAATATCTTTAAAACCTGCTCTTTTTAAAAGCTGAATATTTCCATTTGTACTAAAAGGCTCCATAATTCCCTTCAAACTTCTGCTTTTGTTTATAATTTCTTCTGCAGTAAAGCCTTTATCAAGTTTATAGTCAAAGTATACTTGGTTCATAATATCTTGAAATCTAGCATCTGGATATCTAACTTTCTCGAATAAAAAAAAACATCCTCCCCAGTCTAAAGAATTGAATATTTTATTAAACATCAATTGTCTACGTGAAGGTTTTATAAATTGCATTGTAAAAAAGGAGCTAATCATTGATGAGGCTTTTAAATTTAATTTTTCTAACTTTGTGTTAATGATCTTGATATTTTTAAATCTTTTATTTTTTTTTTTTGCTTCTTCACACATTTTTTTTATCTCATCAACACCATAAATATTATGATTTTTTTTAGAATGTCTTTTTTGTAAAAGATTTATAAATGTCCCTGTTGAACATCCTAAATCATAAATATTTGATTTTTCAGTCAAAAAAAAATCTGAAACCTTCAAAGCTAATTCATGCATTGAGTCATACATTGGGATTGATTGTTTAATGTGTTTATCAAAATTTTTTGCAGTCTTTCCATCAAAACTCCAGCTTGCGTTTCCATGTTTGATATAATTTCCAACGTTTTTTATCTTCATTTTTTTTACAAATTTTTCTTCAAGAGATTTATTGAATCTGAAAATTTTCTCAAATTTTCAAGATCATGCATATCCATAGCACCAATGTGCGCGGCTTGAGTTTTTACATTTAAGCTTTTGTTATTTGAAAAATGTTTTTCAATTATTTTTGCACCTCTTGAAACTGCAAAAATACACGCATCGATTCCAACTGTATGATCACTGAAGCCTGAGAAAAAAGAGTTTTCAAAATCTGGCATCTTAATTTGATACAACATAGTAGGATAATTTGCCACGCAATATAAATATTCTATATTTTCTTGATTAAATGGTTCTCCATTTTTTTCGTAATCATACATCCCTAGAGAAATAATTGTTTTTTTGTTAGTATTAATTATTTTTTCACAAAGATTAATGTCATCTTTTACCGTTCTACTTGCAATTTTATAAGTTTTAAAATTTAATTCCTCACACCAGTCTAATTTTTCTTCATCAAAAATAGAAGCTGATAACTCTATATTAATATTATCACAGTAATCTTTAATTACTTTTAATTCACTTTTTGTTGTATCCAAATACAATCTTTCTTTATCTCCCCATAACTTTTCGCTACTATAAAGCTGTAATTTTACTATATCTGCTCCATTAATTTTACTTTGAATTATCATTCTTTGTATTTCATTCATACTTCCCATATGTTGAGGTGCTATCTCTGAAATAATTTTAACTGCTCTTTGCTCTTTATTTATTTTCATGAATTTTATTTTTTTCTAATAGTTTTAAATCATTTAATGTATGTATATCACTTGTATCTGTGATTATGAAACCACAATATGTACTCAAACTTTTCTGAAAAACGGTTTCTAACTTCATCACTCTTAAAGCTGCATTCTGAATTCCGTCTAAATCTGTTGAAATTACCTCATTTAAATTGTTTCTTATTAACTTTTCTAAGCCTCTATTAATATCATTAGTGCGAATATCAGGAGAGTTTGCTTGCAGGCTTATAACTAAACTTGGTTTATTTTTCATGTTCTCAACGGCATGTCTTATGACAGACATTTTAAAAATATTATCCTTAGACAATTCAGATGGTCTTTTAATCACTTTAGCACCATATTTTTTTGAGATTTTTAATATCTCGTTGTTTTCAGAACTTACATAAACATTTTTAACATATTGAGATCTTTTTGATGCTAAAATTGACCAATATAACATTGGTTTACCCCAAATTTTTCTAATATTTTTATTTTTAAATCTTTTTGAATTTTTTCTGGCAGGTATAATTACACAGACATTTTTGAGCAAAAAATTTTCTTCTTTTTTGAAAAATTTATATTTATCTTGAAAATGAATTCTATTTATTTTGTTTTTAAATTTTAGCTTAAAATCATTACTTTTAGTTTTATTATTTTTATGCATTAAATATCTATACATAGGTAGATTTATATTAAAATTTTTATAATTTTTTTTCTTTATTCTTTGTCTTAATTCTTCTTCTTCTCTGTGTCGGAATTTTGAATTGTAACCACCCAATTTTAAAAGTTTTTTTCTATCATACATTATTGAACATGAAATTGGATTTTCACTATAATTTAATTTTGAAATTTTCCTTTCCATTTTGTCGACTAAATAATAATCACAACTAACACTGAAAAAAGTTTTATGTTCCTCTAAAAATAAAACAAGAACTCTAAGAAAATCTTGATTAATATAATCATCAGCGTCAACCCTTACTATATATTTACCTCTAGCCATTTTAAAAGCTTTATTTGCAGACTTTGCTACACCTAAATTTTTTTCGTTTTGTAAGATAATAAAATTTTTAAAACTTTTTTTATATTCATAAATTTTGTCTAATGAATTATCAGTTGAACTGTCATCAATTATTATAATCTCATATTTAGATTTTTCTAAACTTTGGTCAATGCAACTTCTTATACATTTTGCTACATATTTCTCGTAATTATAGTTTGTAATAATTATTGATGCTAATAAGCTCATAATTTAATTTTTTTGAAATATTAAATGTTGAACACTTGATGATAAATCTTCACTTGTTATATTTTTTTTATTTTTAATTATACGGTTGAATTTTGGTATCAATTTTTTAAATTTAGTTATTTCTTTAATATATGGAGGTGTCTCTACTTTCTTACAAATTAAAGAATAATTAAATGACTCAAATATTTGAATTAGTTGATCTGATGAATATCTTGGCATTGTCAATGCATTAAAGTAGTTATTGATCATTTGATTTTTTCTTTCTTTGTGAAATTGATTTACATATCTAACATACTCTTTATCGTTCAATAAAGCGTGTCCCCATGGTATTGCTGTTGTTGCAAATCTATGAGGACCAAGATATGAAAAAAAAGGCCTTGTTTTAATATAAACAAATGTCTTTTTGCGAGAAACAGACAAAATATTTTTTACTACGTTTTTCCAGTTTGGAATATGCTCAATTCCTTTGCAGTAAACAAAATCATATTTTTTTTTTAAATTATGTAATTCATCTGCGCCAAATTTTTTAAATTTGTATTCATTCACTTTATTATAATTAATTTTGCTTATCTTAATCTTATATGGCTTGAATATTTCTTTCTCAGCAGTTCCTTTTATATCTTTTTCATAACTTGAATATGCCAAAAAATTTTTTTTAATCTTTTTTTTGAAGTATTCAAAAAACTTCACAAAAGCTTCATCTTCCACAGGTATATTTGCACTTTGATGTTCATATGGTGAATATTTGTCGGTTCCAAGTACATTAGAAAAATAATTTGTCATTAAGAGGAACTTTGGAATTAGGCCGTTACCAGTGCCTATATCTATAAAACTTTTTTTATTTGTTTTAATACCCAATGAATTCAGGATATCTAAAAATTGATGTAGCTGTAAAAGTTTGTCTGCTAGATAAGCTTTTTTAATTCCAATGTTTTTCGGTGTCTCAAAATAATTCGTACCTTTTGAGGTTGAGGTTAAAAAAGGTACTAGATATTTTTTTTCATTTACAGGTAATCTGATGCCTTGGCTGGTTGTAAAAAATTTTCTTCCCATTATTAATTATTTTTAGTTGGGTGAATCTCCCTTTTTTTTATAATATTTTTTTAGATTTACATCAATTTTCTTGACTGTTCAACAAATGAACGATAAATGTTCAATAATTGAACGTTATTATGAAAAATATTAATGATTATTTTAATGTTTTAAGAAAAATTGGTAAAAACTCAGATATTTCACAAAGAAAACTGGCTAACGAACTGGGCTTTAGTTTGGGAAAGTTGAATTATTGTCTTAAAGCTTTACAAAAAAAAGGCTTTGTTAAACTACAAAATTTTAAAAAGAAACCTAATAAAATAAGATATTTGCAATACGTTATTACACCAAAAGGAATTTCAGAAAGAACCAACCTAACCATAGCTTTTATGAAAAGAAAATTGAAAGAATATGATGAACTTAAAAAAGAACTAGAAGAAAAAAAGAAAAATGTGGACGATAATCAAAATTGATAAAAAAAAATTTGAACTTTTAAAGAGTGATTTTGAAAAGAAAACTGGTGAAAAATTTACTTTTTATAAACCAAAACTTAAAGTTTCTAAATATTTAAATAATAAATTAATTAGTAAAGAAGTGGATTTATTGGGTAATTATATTTTTTGTTATAGTAAATTGTTTAAGGAAAAAAGAATAATTAATCTATTAAAATTTTCAATTGGATTGAAATATTTTTTAAATGGTTTTTTATACTTTCAAAATGATATCAAAACTTTTGTAGAAAAATGCAAAAATTTAGAAAATCATGATGGATCTATTTCGTCTGGTTTTACTCAGTGTAAAAATAATCAGTTTTATGAATTTTTATCTGGTCCTTTTGTAAAAAAATTTTTTAAGATAATAAATTTTGATGATGACAAAATCAAAATTTTATTAGGCAGTGTTGAAACTCAAGTAAAAAAAAATAAATTTTTGTTTCATCAAGTCTAAAAAATAAAAATGACTTACTTTATTGATTGTAAAAAGAACTTTTTTACAAAATGCGGAGCTATGCTTTTTATTTTGATTAAAGTAAAATTGTTTATTATGACTTTTAATAAAACTTAACCTTTAAAATAACTTAAATGATAATAAAAATTTCATATTTCAAAGATGAAGAATCAAATCTTTATCAAGCACCTTCAAATATTGAAAAATTTTTTTTAGAAAAAAATTTTAAAAAACTTAATGTTAAAGATTTTGATAATCTTAAAAGTAACACTTTTTTTTTTCAAATTAAAAAAAAGATTTTTACTTTAATAAATTTCCTTAAAAGGGTAAATTTTGTCTTTGGTAAGGTAGAAAAAAAAAAAGTAATTATTTTTGATGATATTACAGGTGAACTTTCATTTTTTTTTTCAAAAGAAAGAAATTATTTTTCTCTGAATACAAGGCTACAAAGAATTGATAAAATTTATATAAACTATTCCATCATTAAATTCATATTATTCAATTTGTTAAAAAGAAAAATTAAATTAAATTACCTTATTGCATTAATAAATATAATAGATCCGAAAATAATAATAACTTTTATTGATAATTCACAAGATTTTCATTTACTCTCAAAATTTTTTGATAAGAAAAGATTTTTTTTAGCAATCCAAAATGCTAATAGGGCAGATTATTTTTATTTGAGTCAAAATCAAAAAAAAAAAATTTTTTTTCAAAAACTTTTTTGTATGGGGGATTTTGATGTAAACCTTTTAAAGAATTATGATATAATTGGTAATTATAAAGTAGTTGGATCATTTAGAACTTCTTTATTTATTAATAAATTTAATAATAATCTAGATAAAAATAAGAAATTTGATATCTGCTTAATTGGAAAAAATTTAGTTAAATTTTTTCAACCAGTCCAAACTTATGAAAATAAAGTTATCCCAGAATATTTAATTTTATTAGAAAATTTAAAAAGATATATTAAAGAGAATAATATTTCCCTGGTAGTTTGCTGTAAAAATTACGGTTTTAAGTTAGAAGCAGAAAAGTCTTTTTATAAAGACTTTTTCGGTCCATTGAACGTTACAATATCTTCTAATGGTAAAGACATAAATGATGATAATTATTTTAATTCTTATAAAAGTATTTTAAAAAGTGAAGTTGTCATTGGATTACCTTCTACAATTTTAAGAGAATCATTTTTTTTTGATAAAAAAATACTTTGTATTGATTATTCAAAAGAACTTTTACATCCATTTAAAGACATTGCTTTATGCAACTCTAAAAACTTTGACAATTTTTCATTTAAACTAAATTCATTATTAGAAATATCAAATGATAACTATTTTAAAAAATTGAATTATTCAAAAAATTACGTTGTTGGTAAAATAGATACTCTTGGACAAATAAATTCTTTATTAAATAAATAAAAAAAAATGAAATTTCTTAATATATTTAAATATCTTGATAAAAAAGATAAATATTATTTCTACTATTTTTTAGTATTTAATATTTTAACATTTTTATTAGAACTGTTAAGTTTAGCATCAGTTCCAATATTTATCAGTGCGATGATTACCCCTGAGTATGTTGTAGAAAAAATTTCTATTTATAACTTTATTTTTTTACCTGAAGAATTAGATAATACAAAGGTATTCATTTATGCTTCTTATTTTGTTCTAATAAGTTTTTTATTAAAAAATATTTTTCTAATAAGTTTAACGTTCTTTCAAGACAAATATTTAAAAGAGCTGAATAAAAAAATATCAAAAAAATTATTCGATTTTTATATCAACGGTCCATTTAATATTCATTTAGACTCGAATCCTTCTACTTTGGCAAGAAATATTTCGTATGAGATACAAAATTCGACATCTTATCTTTATCAAATATTGATGCTTACAAGAGATATTTTAACTTTAGTTGTTATTTTTATTTTACTTTCAGCAGTAAATTTTAAAATAACGTTCGGAGTAATTATTTTACTAATATTAGTTTTGTTTTTTTACATAATAAAAACGAAACCAGCTATTAAAAAATTAGCTAATTTTAATCAAGAAACTAGAAAATTAATTAATCAGATTATCTTTGAAACATTTGGAGCAATTAAAGACATTAAGATATTAGAGAAACAAAAAAGTGTTTCAAATTTTTTTAATTCTAAAATTTCAAAATATGAAGAAAATTATTTTAGATTTAAATTAATATCTAAGATGCCAAAATTTATTTTAGAGTTATTTGCAATAACAGTAATTGTGTCAATTGGTTTGATTTTTTCATCATCAGTTGATAATTTAGAAAAAATATTGCCAACACTTTCTGTTTTGGCGATATCACTATTGAGGTTTATTCCTGCATTTAATTCATTAAACGCTAACTATAACTATCTAAGATTATTCAATGTAAGTATGAATTTAGTATTAAAAGAGTTGGATAAAGTTCATATTTTTAAAAATACCAATAATATTCAAATTAATAAAAATATATCAAATAAAGAAAATTTTATTGAAATCAATAATTTAACTTTTGGTTACAATGATAAGAAAAACATTTTTGAAAATCTAAATTTAAAAATATCAAATGGTGAAAAAATTTGCATAATTGGACCAACAGGCTCTGGAAAAACAACATTATTTCATTTGATCTTAGGTCTTGTTTTTCCGAAAGAAGGTTTTATTTCGCATAATGGCAATAGCATTATAAGTGATCTTGAAAGTTGGTATAAAAAAATTGGATATATATCTCAAAACCTTTATATTATAGATAATTCCATAGAAAAAAATATTACTTTAAATTATAACGATGAAATAATTAATCAAAAATTATTGAAACAGTCTATTTCTATTGCACAATTGGAAGACAAGATTAAAGCCTCACCTTTAGGTTTAGAAACGAAAGTTGGAATGGATGGTCTTAAACTTTCTGGGGGTGAAAAACAAAGAATAGCTATTGCTAGAGCGATTTACAGAAAGCCAGAGATATTTCTAATGGATGAATTTACAAGTGCAATTGATGAAGACACTGAAGAAAAAATTTTCAATAAATTAATAGAAAGTTTTCCAAATAAAACTTTGATCATTATTGCACATAAGAAAAGTATAGTTGATAAATGTGATACTGTTTGGAAAATCCAAGATAAAGGAATTGTCAAAATAAAATAAATGTTAGCCATAATCCAAGCCAGATGTAGTTCAAGAAGATTTAAAAATAAAGTTCTAAGTAATTTATTTCAAAAACCAATAATTCAACACGTTGTTGATAATGTAAAAAAAACAAGAAAAATTACTAAAGTTATTGTTGCAACCTCAAAAAATAAGTCTGATGATAAATTAGTTCATTTTTTGAGAGAAAAAAAAATAAATTTTTACAGAGGTAGTCATTTAAATGTTGCAAAAAGACTATTTGATGTAGCTAATAAAAATAATGCAAATTTTTTCATTAGGATAAGCGCTGATAGCCCTTTAATAAATCCAAAAATAATTGATAGAGTTATTAAATTATATCTTTTAAAAAAAAATAAAGATCTTATAACAAACGTTTTTCCCAGAACTTTTCCAAAGGGACAATCTATTGAGATTATTAAGACATGTATTTTAAAAAATAATATAAGATTTTTTAATGTGGAAGATAAAGAACATGTTACAACATATTTTTATAAAAATTATAAAAATTTCTCTATAATAAATCTTAAGAATAAGAGTAAAAAAAAATTAATTAATATGACAGTAGACACGAGAAGGGGTTTAGTTTTATTAGAAAAAAATTTCAAATTTAAAAAAGTAAATTAATGAAAATAAATGCTGCAATAATTGGATCTGGGATAGGACTTCGTCATCTTGAAGCAATTGAAAATTACAAAGGATCAAGTGTGAAAATGATTTGTGAATTTGATAAATCTAAAATATTTTTTTTAAAAAAAAAAATTTCCTAAAATAAAAATTACATCAAATTTCAATAATGTGGTTAAAGATAAAAGTATCAATTTATTATCAATAGCTAGTTACGATCAATACCATTATTCTCAAATTATTAAGGGTATCAAAAATAAAAAAAATTTGATTATTGAAAAACCTATGTGTTTAAAGATTGAAGACCTTAAAAAAATTCACAAAACTTTAAAAAAAAACAAAAATATTAAGATCATCTCAAATTTAGTATTAAGAACAGAGCCTGTTTTCCAATATATAAAAAAGAATATCGATAAAAGTAATTTATTTTACATAGAAGCGGACTATATATGGGGAAGATTACATAAGTTGACGAATGGATGGAGAACTAAAACAAAAAATTATTCTTTAATTTTAGGTGCAGCGATACATATGATAGATCTTGTTATGTGGTTTCTAAATGATAAGCCAAAAAAAGTATTTGCCATAGGAAATAAAATTTTAACAAATAAAACAAAATTTAATAAAGTAAGTTTTGTAAGCTGCATTTTAGAGTTTCCAAAAGATATAATCGTAAAAATTACAGCTAATAGTACTAATATTTATAATCATATGCATGAAGTAAAAGTTTTTCAAAAGAATAAAACAATAATTCAGTCAAAAGAGGGTCTAGAAGTAATTACAAATTCTAATAACAAAATAAAAAAAAAAAAAATTAAATTAAAATATCCGTTAAAAAAAGATAGAAAACAACTCATTAGATCTTTTATAAATAATATTTTAAATGAAGGGACACCATTAATAAGCTTAAGGGAACAGTTTGATTTAATGTCAGTATGTTTTGCTCTAGAAAAATCTCTTAAAATTGATAGAAAAATTAACGTAAATTATTTATGATTATACCATTTAGTAAATCTGAGATAAAAAAAGAAGATATAAAAATTGTAGGTCAAATTTTAAAAAAAGGCTGGCTAACTCATGGAAAATTTACAAATTTATTCGAAACTGAATTTAAAAAATACACTTCAACAAAATATGCTGTAACAGTTTCAAGCTGTACAGCAGCGCTTCATTTATCATGCATAGCTCTTGGTTTTAAAAAAGGTGATGAGGTAATTGTTCCGGCAATGTCTCATACAGCAACCTCACATTGTGTTGAGTATACTGGCGCAAGGGCAATTTTTGCTGATGTTGATAGAATTACTGGAAATATAACTTTAGAAAATATTAAAAAAAAAATTTCCAAAAAAACCAAAGGTATAATTATGGTTCACATGAGTGGAATACCTGTTGAAATTAATGAAATAGTAAAAATGTGTAAAAGAAAGAAGATAAAAATTATTGAAGACTGTGCACATGCAGTTGGAACTTTTTATAAAGATAAACATTCTGGAAATTTTGGTGATGTTGGATGTTATTCATTTTATCCCACAAAACAGATAACCACTGGTGAAGGTGGAGTTGTGACTACAAATAGTAAAAAAATTTATAAAGAAATAAAAAAAATTAAAGCTTTTGGAATAGATAAAGATATCACGGAAAGAAAAAAACAAGGCGAATATGATGTTAAGGCTCTTGGTTTCAATTACAGAATGACTGATTTTCAAGCAGCATTAGGTTATATGCAGCTAAAGAGATACAAAAAAAACTTATTAAAAAGAAAAAGTATTGCAAAAAGATACTGCAAAAATCTTAAAAATATAAAAAAGGTTATTTTTGCAGAATATTCATCCAATAATTCCTACTTCATTTTCCAAATATTGTGTGAAAAAAGGGATGCTTTATTAGACTTTTTTAAAAAGAATAAAATTGGCGTTAGTGTTCATTATAAAAAACCTTTACCTGCGATGACGTATTACAAAAAAAAATATAAACTTAATGAAATTAATTTTAAAAATGCAAAATATTATGCAGATAACAATATATCTTTGCCAAATTATCCAAAGCTAGATAATAAACAAATTGACTATATTTGTAATAAAATAAAAAGATTTTATCAAAATATAAATTAACAATATAACAAAGGAAAAAAATGGATAGATATCTAAAAAATAATTACGAGTTTTGGCAATATGGTTACAATGCTCCTAATGTAGAAAATGTAATTTTTAGATTACATGGTAGAATTTTAAAATATAAGTATAAGCTTCCTCATGTGAGAAAACCAACTGTTGTTCTTGATTTTGGATGTGGTCAAGGAGCTATAGTAAATTATTTTCATCAACAAGGTTATGATGCTTATGGGGTAGATTTATCTATAACTGATATTGAAATAGCAAAAAGGAGATATCCTCACATAGCACACAAATTTAGTCTTTGTAAGCCAGATGTTTTCAATACTCCAATGACCAAGTTTACAGATAATAAAAAGATAACCCTTATAACTGGCCAACAAGCTGTATATTATTTTGATAAAGTTCATTTTTTAAAACTGTTAAAAAACTTTAAAAATTCTCTTGTTCCAAAAGGTTTAATTTATGCCTCAATGATGTCACATCAGCACACATATTATAAGTTTTCAAAAAAAACTAAATATAAGTGGTTGAGAGAAACGACTTTTACTGGAAAAAGATTTAAAGTTAGAAAATATTTTAATTTCCATTGTGAGACAAAAAAAGATGTTGTTAATAAATTTTCAATTTTCAAACCTATTTATGTTGGTTCATACCATTTAGAAATTGAGCCAGATGAAACTAACAATCATCATTTTTTGATATTATGCCAGAAAAAATAAAAAAAAAGGTATTATTAGTAGGTGGATGTGGATTTATAGGTCACAATTTAGCTTTAGAGCTTAAAAAAAAAGGCCATCTCCCTTTTGTTGTAGATAGTCTTGCAATAAATAATATTTATTCAATCCAAGATACAGATTTTGAAAATAAAAAACTCTATAGTTTGATTCTAAATAATAGAATTGAACTATTAAAAGATAATAATATATCGATGAAAGTTTTAGATGCTAGGAATTATCATTTGATTTCAAATTGTTATTCAGAATTCAATCCAGATATAATAATTCATTTAGCAGCAATCTCACACGCAAATAAGTCTAATAAAGATCCAAAAAGTACTTTTGATCATAGTTTAAGAACCCTAGAAAATACCTTAGATTTTGCTCGTTCTGAAAAAAAACATGTAATTTATCTCTCATCAAGTATGGTTTATGGAGAGTTTGAAAACAAGACAGTTAAAGAGGATCAAATTTGTAGACCCATTGGCATTTATGGGAATCTTAAATTGGCTGGAGAACTAATGGTAAAATCTTATAGTCAAGTATTTAACATGCCTTACTCAATTATTAGACCATCAGCTCTATATGGGGAAAGGTGTGTTAGTAGAAGAGTTGGGCAGATATTCATTGAAAATTCAGTTCAAAATCAAGAAATAAAAATAAATGGAGATGGAGAAGATAAGCTAGATTTTACTTACATTTCAGATTTGGTTAATGGAATAATTCTTTGCTGTGAGAGAAAAGAGTCAATCAACGAAACCTTTAATATTACCTTTGGAAATTCAAGGAAAATTAATGAACTACTTATGATTTTGAAGCAGGAATTTCCAAATTTGAAGTTTTCTCATAAGGAAAGAGAAAAATTTATGCCTGAAAGAGGCACTCTTGATATTTCAAAAGCTAAAAAATTATTAAATTATTCACCAACTTATGCTTTGGAAGATGGATATAAAAAATATATTACTTGGTACAAAAATTTTTATAAAAATTTAAACTAGATTCATGAAAAAAAGTCCTTATATATTAGGTTTAAATGCTCTTGGTTTTAATACATCTGCATCATTATTAAAAAATAATGAAATTGTTGGTGCATTAGAGGAAGAAAGGTTGATCAGAGAAAAGAGAACAAGAAAATTTCCAATAAATTCAATAAAATATTTACTAAATAAAGAGAAAATTTCTTTTGAGGACCTAGGTGCTATCGCAATCTCTTGGAATCCAGGAATAAATCTAGAAAAATTTGATTATAAAAAATCAGATAATTTAAGTTATATTCCTGACCTGTTACACTCTATTCCTAATTTTATTATCAGCAATTTAAAAAATATCGATCAAGACTATTTCAAACAAGAAATAAAAATTGGTCAAAAAAAATTACCCATATATTATATAAAACATCATATATGCCATAGTGCTAATTATTATCTATCTCCATTCAATAGTAGTTCAACATTAACTGTTGATGCTTTTGGTGAAAAACAATCAACTGGATTTTTTAGATGTTCAAAAAATATTAAAGAATTAAAAAGTCAAGAATTTCCACATTCTCTTGGATCATTTTATTCAACATTTACAGAATTTTGTGGTTTTAAACCTCAGAGTGATGAGTGGAAACTAATGGGAGCAAGCGCATATGGCGATGAAAGCAAATATTATAAAAAAATTAGAGACCTAGTTTTTTTGATACCAGAAGGAGGTTTTGAATTAAACCTTAAATACTTTAATTATTATCAGTTTCATAGACCAAACTATTATAATTCCAATTTATCTAATTACTTAAGTTTGAAACCAAATTTTAATACTAACTTAAATAAAAATTATTATGATTTATGTGCTTCAGTGCAAAAAGTTTTTGAGGATATTTATTTTCATTTAATTAATTCTTTATATAAAATAAATAAAAATAAAAATTTAGTGATCTCAGGAGGATGTGCATTAAATTGCGTAGCCAATGGAAAAATCCTACAAAAAACTAAGTTTAAAAGAATTTTTATTCCTCCGATGCCTGACGATAGTGGAGCGGGTTTAGGAGCTGCTTGCTATGTTTATAGAGATATTTTTAAAAAGAGAAAAAAAATAAATTTCAAAAATAATTTCCTTGGTCCTAATTACTCGAATAAAATTATAAAAAATATTTTTGATAAATATAAATTGAGTTATAAATTTTTAAAAAATCCATCAATCGAGGCAGCAACATCTATTGCAAATGGTAAAATAATAGGCTGGTTTCAAGATAGTTTAGAATTTGGTGACAGAGCATTAGGTAATAGATCAATTCTTGCAGATCCAAGAAAAAAAAATATGAAGTTAAGAGTAAATAAAACAATTAAATATAGGGAAAAATTTAGACCATTTGCCCCAGCAGTTCATTTTGATAAAGGGTTTAAATACTTCGAAAATTATCAAGATAGTTATTTCATGGAAAAAACACTTAAAGTAAAAAAAGCATATCAAAAGAAAATACCTGCAGTTACTCATGAGGATGGTTCTGGTAGATTACAGACTGTAAAAAAAGAAAACTCTAAGTTCTATAATTTGATTGAAGAATTTTATAACATTACAGGTATTCCAATTATCCTAAATACAAGCTTAAATTATAAGGGTGACTCCATGGTTTGCTCGCCTGAGGATGCCATTAAAACTTTTTTTCTTTCAGGGTTAGATGAAATATTTATTGAAAATTATAAACTTTCTAAAAATGATATTAAAAGATAAATTAATATGTGTGGAATAGTTGGTTATGTTGGTAAAACTAAAATTCAAAAGAGTAGAGTAATAGATGCATGCAATTTATTGAAACATAGGGGCCCAGACGATAAAGGATTTTATTTTGAAAAAGTTGGTAAAAATTTTGTATATTTTGGACATCGTAGACTTTCGATAATTGATTTGAATAAAAGATCTAATCAACCTTTTAGATTTAAAAATAATGTTTTGATTTTTAATGGTGAAATTTATAACTATAAAGAGTTAAAAAAGGAGTTAGAAGAATTAGGTTATAATTTTAGAACCAACGGTGATACGGAAGTCCTTTCTTACTCACTACATTGCTGGGGAGTGAAAGCTTTTAAAAAACTTGATGGAATGTGGTCATTTGCTTGGCTAAATGGCGAAACTGGAGATGTCCTTTTGTCAAGAGACAGATTTGGTGAAAAGCCACTATATATATGGTCTACAGAAAGTGGAATTTTTTTTGCATCTGAAATAAAAGCATTAAAAAAGCTTACTGGATTAGCATCTTCAATTAACAAGACACAAATATACAGATATCTAACTAATGGATACAAATCGATTTGTAAAAAAAATCAAACGTTTTTTAAAGAAATAAATCAAATTGAACATTCAACTTATTTAATAATTAAAAAAAATTTTGTTGTCGAAAAAAAAAAATATTGGTCACCAAATTTTTTCCAAGATGAAAAATTAAATTATGATGAGTCTGTTGATATAACAAGAGAGTTATTAATAAAATCTGTTAAAAGAAAAATTAGATCTGATGTTCCAATTGCATTTTGTATGAGTGGTGGAATTGATAGCAATTCTCTTATTTCAATAGCTAAAAAAGTTTTAAATTATAATGTGCATGGTTTTACAATAAAGAATAAGGATGAAAGATACAATGAAAAAAAATTAGTAGACTTTTCATTAAACCATTTAAAAATAAAACACACATATGTATCTACAGATAGAAAAAATTTTTTAGATAATTTAACAAATCAAATAAAATTCAACGATGCGCCTATTTCAACTATTTCATATTATTTACATGCGCAACTCATGAAAGCCATGTCAAATAAAGGATTTAAAGTTTCAATTAGCGGAACTGGAGCTGATGAGATATTTACAGGTTATTATGACCATCATTTATTCTATTTAAATGCGATTAAACGAAAAAAGTTTTTCAAACAATCTTTGTTAGGGTGGAAAAAAAATATCTCTCAAATTGTAAGAAATCCATTCTTAAAAGATTTTAAAAAATTTTCTAAACTTAAAGATAAAAGAAAACATATATATCTTAACAAAAGTATTTTTGAAAATTATCTTTACAAAAATTGGTCAGAGGAATTTTATGAAAAAAAATTTACCAAAGATACCCTTAGAAATAGAATGGCCAATGAAATGTTTTATGAGTCAGTTCCAGTAATTTTACATGCAGATGATATGAATGCTATGGCTAACTCTATAGAAAATCGTTCTCCTTTTTTAGACAAGGAATTGTTTGAATTTGGAAATAAAATCCCAACTAAGTTTTTAATAAAAAATGGTTTTTCTAAATCTATCTTAAGAGATGCTATGAAAGGAATAGTCAGTAAAAAAGTTTTAGAAATACCCCAAAAAAAAGGATTTAATGCTTCTCTTCAGGAGTTAATAAATTTTAAAGACCCGAAAATAAAAGAACAATTGTTGGATGATAGTTTTATATTTGAAATTATTAAAAAAGAAAAAATTGAAAAATTGTTAAAGAATAACAACCTTCAAAACAGTTATAGCAAATACTTATTTAATTTTATTAATACAAAAATATTTTTAGAAAATTTTCAAAATTAAATACCTTGCAAATAAAGTTATATGGTAATAAGTAAGACAAAATTTATGGTCGATCTAAAATATTGTAAAATATGTGTTTTACCGAGCACAAAACCACACATTAAATTTGATAGTGATGGAGTTTGCGCAGCATGTTTATTTCATTTAAAAAAAAATTCGAATATAAAAAACAAAATAGATTGGAATAAAAGAAAACTTGAATTTGATAAATTAATAAAAAAAATTAAATCAATTAAAGCGCCATTGTATGACGTGTGTGTACCAGTCAGTGGTGGTAAAGATAGTATTACCCAAGTAAGCCACTTGTTGAATAGAAATTTGAGGATTTTATGTGTTAATATTGATTATGGAATAAAAACAAAAATTGGTGAAAGTAATTTGAGGATCATTCCTAAAATGGGAGCAAATTTGATTACATACAGACCAAATTTAAAACTTCAAAAAAAAGTAATTAAATTATCATTTGAAAAATATGGAGATCCAGATTTAATGAGTCATTGTCTGTTGCATGCTATGCCAATAAGAATAGCAATTCAATTAAATATTCCAATGGTTTTACTTGGTGAAAATTCAGCTTACGAATACAGCGGATCAAATAATTATAATGATAAATATATGAGTGAAAAATATTTTAACTATTATGTTTCAAATTCTGGTCACACCCCAAAAAAATTTGCAAAAAAATTTAAAATTCCCTATGAATTGATGAAGCCCTATGATTTGCCAACTAAGAAAGAATTGAAAAAAACTTTACCTACCTTTACAAGTTACTTTTTCAATTGGAGTTCAGAGAATAATCTTAAAAATGCAAAAAAATATGGTTTCAAAGTATTAAAAAATCATAGAGAAGGAACTTATAGAAACTATGTTGGGATTGATGAAAAAATAAATAGAATTCATCAATACCTCAAATTACTAAAATTTGGTTATGGTCGTGGAACAGATCACGCTTGTGAAGATATTAGAAACAAAAAGATATCAAGAATTAAAGCGATAAAATTAGTTAAAAAATTTGATCGAGTGGAATTATCAAATTATTATATAAATGACTTTATTGAATTCATTGGAATTAGTAGAAATAAGTTTAATTTAATTTTAAAAAAATATACCAATAAGAAATTATGGAAATTTAAAAAAAATGGAAAATACTTTATTCATAATATTTCATAATTAATTTTAATTTAAATGTTCCAATATTTTTTATCTTTTTTAATTGTACAATTTTTAAGACTTAAAGGTATTGATGTTGATAAAAAAGCAAAGTTTAATAACTTTCCTTATTTAAAGATTAAAGGAGATCCTAAAAATATAAAAATTGGTAAGGTAGAAATACTAGGTAAAATTGATTTAAGAATTAGAGAAAATGGTAAAATTATTATTGAAGATAATTGTAAAATTGAAAATGATTGTAGATTGGTATCTGCAAGAGATGGAACCATTATACTTTCGGAGGGGAGTACTTTAACTGTTGGTGCTATAATTAATGGTGGAAGTGATGTAATAATTGGTAAAAATTGTGTAATAGGACCAAGGGCAATTATTAATGCCAATGATCACAAATTTGAGGGTAAAGCACCTATCAAAGACCAAGGTTTTATTCACGAAAAAGTAGTAATCGAAGAAGATTGCTGGTTTGGGGCAAATGTTGTTGTTAATAAAGGTGTAACGATTAGAAAAGGATCAGTGATTGGTGCATGTTCGCTAGTCACCAAAAATACTGATGAATACTCAATAAATTTTGGTGTGCCAACAAAAAAAATAAAATCTAGAGTATAAAAAATGAAATTTAATAAATTGACTAATCCAAGAAACTTTCAAACTGGTTTAAAAAAAAAACAAAATATAAAAGAAATTGGAAGTATCAAACTTAAAAATAATGAAATGATTTCACTTATTGTTGGAGGAAATAAACGACATGAAATTACAAGGAAAGTGTGGGGTTTTTATGCAACTCAATCAATAAATGATAGATTAAAAAAAAATTTTAAAACTGCTATTGTAAAAAACTCAATGAATAAAGTTTTTATTATGATGGTAGAAAGATCAAAAATGAAAAAATTTAGAGACTATTGTCGTATTGAAAAACAAAGAGTCATAAAATGGCTTGACAGAGAAAAACTTAAAAAATGATTTCATTAAAAAAAAAAATTTTAAATAAAAAGATAGATATTGCGATAATTGGTTTAGGATATGTTGGGCTTGAATTGGCATTAAATATTGCAAAAAAAAAATATAATGTAATTGGTTTTGACAAAAATAAAAAAAAAATTGAGTTGATAAAAAAAAACCAGTCTCCGATAAATACCATCAAAAATGAAAGAATAAGATTATTAAATAAAAGAAATCTTCATACATTAAAAAATATTAATTTACTCACAAAATGTGATGTTATTATAATTTGTTTACCTACACCATTAAAAAAAAATTTAAAACCTGATAATAAGTATTTGATTGAATGTTTTAATACTATATTCCCTTATCTGAAAAAAAATCAAATTTTGATACTAGAGAGTACAGTACATCCTTTGGCTACACAGAAAATTTTTGGAAATAAAATTTCAAAGAAATTTGATATTGGAAAAAATTTTTTTTTATGTTTTTCACCAGAAAGGATAAGTCCTGGTCAACACGAAGGAAGACATGAATATTTAAATATTACAAAACTTATTTCAGGAAGAACAAAAAATTGTGTAAAATTAATTAATTATTTATATGGTAAAATATTTAAAAAAATACACAAGTGTGCCTCAATCGAAATTGCAGAATTTACTAAATTATACGAAAATTCATACAGATCAATAAATATAGGCTTTGCAAATCAGATGAAAATAATTGCTGACAAATTAAACATGAATATTTTCGATATTATTAGAGCATCTAGCACAAAACCTTTCGGTTTTACTAGATTTAATCCTGGTCCAGGAGTTGGAGGACATTGCATTCCATTAGATCCAATGTTCATATCCTATGCAGCAAAAAAATTGAGAATTAATTCAGATTTTATTCATTTAGCAAGACGGGTAAATTTTGAGGTTACTAATTGGGTTATTCATAAAATAAAAAAAGATTTAAAAAAAAAAGATAGAGTTTTATTAATGGGCATTGCTTATAAAAAAAATGTAGATGATACCAGAGAGTCACCAGCAGTTTCAATTCTCGATAAACTCAGTAAATCATACAATATAAATTATTTCGATCCATTTGTAAAAAATGTTAAAATTAAAAATAAATTATTTAAATCTATTAAAAAATTAAATTACCAACAATTAGGTAAATATAATGCGGTTTTAATAGCTACTAACCACGATAAGTTTAATTATAAAAAGATTTTAGAATATTCAAAAAGAATTTTTGATACCAGAGGTGTTTATCAAGGTCAAAAAAATAAAAAAATAGTTTTCTGTTAATTAAATGTCCACATCCCACTTATTACTTGAAAATAGTGTTCAAGGATTTAAAAAAAATTCAAAATTAATTTTCTTTGATGAATATTCAAAAAAATTAGTTGATGAAAAAGTTACCAAAAATTTTAAAATTGACTTTATTTTGAAGTTAAATGAATTAAAAAAATTTAATTTAAATAGCAATATTTTAAAAAAAAAAACCAAAAAATATCGTAAAGAATTATCAATTATTTTAAACAAAATTCATAATAAAAATTATGATGAAAATTATTGGGGATTAATTATTGATAGATTATTATATCTAACTATTAATGGAATAATATTTGAACTTCATATTTTAAAAAAAATTAGAAAAAAAGATAAAAAAAATATTAAAATTAAAAAAATAATATTTGATGAAACCTTTATTGATAGTAATCATTTTGCAAGCAGTTATGAAACAAATTTAGTTCAGCCTTACACCAGATATTGTATTGCAAAAAGTCTTGGTTTTAAAGAAATTAAAACTAAGATTAAAGCAAAAAAAATTGATGATAAAATCATTGGAAATTTTTTTTTAAATGTAAATGAAAGTATTGATGGTGTAATTAGAATTTTTTTAAAGTTTTATTCAAAAGTTTTTAAACCTTTTTTAATAGTTGATGGCTATATACCAAGAAAAAATAGTATAAAATTATTCTTTCTAAGTTGGGGAAAAATTTTATCAATTCCTTCTGGTTTAGTTTTTCCTAAAAATTATAGTTCCAAAAAAAAGAATTATCGATTAAGAAAATTAATTAAGATTAAAGAAAAAGATTTTATTGATAAAATTTTCAATTTATTATTTAGAAATTTTATACCTTTGTCTAATCTTGAAAACTTTGAACATTTTAATAATTCTATTAAAACTTATAAATCTTTGTCATCTGTGGGAACAGCAGTTTCATTAATATATAATGATTATTTTAAACTTTTGTCTGCTGAGATTTTAAAAAAAAAGGGGCAAGTGATAGCTTTTCAACATGGGGGCTTAATTGGTCATGTAAAATATGATCATGATGCGACTATAAATAATAGATATGCTTCAAAAGTTTTTAGTTGGCATAAAGGTAAAAACTTTTCTTATTATTACTTCAAAAAATTAAATAAAATTACTCCCAATGAAATTAATAATAAAAAAGGAATATTGATTTTTCCTACAAGAATTAAAATTAGATATAGTTATAATCAATGTGTCTATAAAAAAAATCACCCTTATCTTAATTGTAACTATTTATTTTATAGTGGATTAGATAAAAAAATAAAAAAAGAAACCTTTGTAAAAATTTTTCCTAATAAAATTTCTAATTTATCAATAAAAATATGGAAACAAAAATTTAATAATAATGTAAACATAATTAACAAATGGGATAAAAAATTATTTGATAAATTTAAAATTGTCGTTATTGATGATTTATCCACTCCAATTTGTGAACTATTATATATTGGCATACCTTTTATAATAATTAGCGATGAACTTGAAAGGTGGAACCAGAACATAGTAAAAAAAATTAAAAAATTAAAAAAATTAAATATTTGGTTTGATGATCCGAAAGATGCTTATAACTTCATAAATAAAAATTATGATAAAATTCCATCTTGGTGGAAACAAAATTCTCAAACATCAATATTTAAAAATTTTAAAAAAGAGCTAATACCATCCAAAAGAGAGGAAAGTATATTAAGTCTTTTAAAAAATTAATTTTTTTATCAATTAGAATATTTAAATGAAAATTTTATTACTTGTTGCAGGTGGAAGAGCTGGATCAGATTTTTTTCAAAGTTTACTCGATGATCATTCACAAATTCTTCAGTTTCCAGGTGTATTATTGGCGAATAATTTAGAAAAAATAATAAACGCTAAATCAAAAAAAGATATTGCCATTAATTTTGTAAAAGAATACCCACATTTTTTTAATTCAAAAATTCAAAAACTTGAAAGGTGGAATAGATTAGGAAAAAATAAAAATCAATCTTTCAGAGTAAATAAAAAAAAATTTATAGAATCATTTTTATTTTTTTCTAGAGATAAAGAATTAAATAAAAAAGATATTTTGATTAATTTTCATAAAGCTTATGCAAAAGCAAGAAATATAGATTGTAGTAAAAAAAAAATATTATTTATACATACACACTTGCTTTCATTAACGAAACTTTTTATCCAAATTTTTGATTTAAAAAAATTCGAATTAATTCATACAATTCGTCACCCTTTATCATCGATATCATCATCAATTAAGTCATGGGTTAATTATAAAGCAGGTTCTGTCTTTTTTCCAAAAGATTTATTTTTTCATCTTGATTTAGCGCTTAAATGCATAAATGATTTAAAAAAAATAAATAAAGTTCATGTTTTTCAATTAGAGAAAATTCATACACAAAACATTAAACTTATGAGAGATTTCTGTAAAAAATTCAAAATTAAATATGAAAAAATTTTAACTAAATCTACAAAAAATGGTTTAACTTGGTGGGGTGATAGTGTTAGCAAAAGATGGATTTCTGGTGTAAATAAAAAATTTACTATTAATATTGATGAAAATTATTTTTACAAAAGAGACTTACAATATATTGAATTTTTAGCCGCTGATATAATCAAAAAATATGGTTATAAAAATTTATACCCCGAAAAAAAAATCTATTTTAATTTTTTCCCAATGAAATGTGAACTTCTAGTATGGCAAAATACGATCAAGCATTTATTTACTGATGGTTTTAGATGGAAACATTTATTTTCAATACCAATTTTTTATATTTTAAGACTTCTTTTTTTAAATAAAATTAGCCTAAAATAAGTCTATATTATCAGATACTTTATGAAAAAAAAAATTTACTTTCTTCTGAAAAAATAAAGAAAACCAATTTTCAGAAGCTGACAATATGGATGGTGTATTAGATACCACATTATTAGAATTAATATAATTATGCAAAAAACAATAGCATTCTTTTGGGAAAATTATGAATTTGGGGGAGTATCTACTAATTTAGCAGCACTGATAAATTCTAAAAAATTTGATAATAAAAAAATAATTCTTTTTTCTAACGATTCCAATAAAGCACTAAAAAGATTTAAGAATTTAGTAAAAAATTCTGATCGCATCAAAATAATAACATTTAGAAATTATCTAGATTTAAAATATAAAAATAGAATATTTCAAGTATTTCTATTAATTTTTAGACCAATAATATTTTTTTTTAGTTTGTATAAAATTTATACTTTGTTAAAAAAATTTAAAATAGATATTTTCATATCTCAATGTGGTGGATATGGAGACTTTAGATCTGACTTGGGGAGTATTTTAATTGCTAAAATTTTAAATTTTCCAAAAAGGGCAATAGTATTCCATCATAGTTATTCAAAGCCAATATTTTGGGCCCTTACTTCAAATCTTATTAATTCATTGATAATTAATTTTTCAAATAAAATAATATTTGTTTCTAAAGCTACTTATAGAAATCTATCTAAAAATTTCATATTTTTTGATTACCAAAAAAAAAAAATTAAAGTTATAAATAATGGAATTGAGATAAATAAACTAAAAAAAAACCTCCAGATAATAAAATTAATTAAAAAAAAATATATCAATGGGGTTGTTTTATCTAGAATCCAAGAGGACAAAGGTCATGAAGATCTAATAAAGGCATTTAAATTTTTACCAGTTGAATTAAAAAAAAAAATTAAGATATATTTTGTTGGTGATGGAAATAAAAAATATATTCATCAATTAAAAAATATTATTAACAAATACAATTTAAATCATAATTTTTACTTTGTTGGTTATATTAAGGGCAATGGGAGAGATATCATTAGATATTATGATTTTCTAGTGTCTCCCAGTAGATATTTTGAAGGTTTTGGATTATCAATTGTCGAGTCGTTATCAGTTGGTACAATTGTGATATCTACTAAAGTTGGAGGTGTAACAGATTATTTAAATAATTCTAATTCATTTTTGGTAAAACCCTTTAACGTAAATCAAATTTGTAAAGCAATTATAAAAATTACTAAAAATCAAAAACATTTAATTAATAAAAAAGTCAAAGGTATGATATTAGTTAAAAAAAAACTTACAAATAATATTATGGGAGAAAATTATTTAAATTTTTTAAGTTAAATTATGATAGTAATTTCAAAAATTTTTTATCCAAAAAACAACTGTAGTTTAATTAGACTTGGGAATAACAATGATGGTGGCTATGTGGTTGAGGAAAATAGTATAAAAAATTCTGAAATACTTTTAAGTTTTGGATTGAGTGATGATTGGTCTTTTGAGTCAGATTTTTCTAATTTAGGAAAAAAAAAAATTTATACTTATGATTACAGTGTAAATGCGAGATTTTGGGTTGTAAATTTTATTAAAACTTTAATTAATATATTTCTTTTCAAAGATTTTTCATCAAATATAAAAAATCTATTTCAATATTTTAAATATAAATCTTTTTTTAATAATATTAATAATTTTCATTATAAAAAATTTATCGCTCCATCATCTATGAAAAAAAATATATTAAAAGATAATTTAATTATTGATGTAAATGATATTATGGGAAAAATAGATAAAAAAATTTTTCTAAAAATTGATATCGAAGGATCTGAATATAGAATTTTAGATCAAATTTTAAATAACGCAAATAAAATCAATGGACTTGTTATTGAATTTCATGACTTTGATTTACATCAAAAAATTATCAAAAATTTTATTGAAGGCTTTGAATTAAAATTGGTGCATATGCATGTGAATAACTTTGGAACTATTGATAAAGATGGCGTACCATCAGTTGTAGAATTAACTTTTTCTTCAGTAGAATTTACAAATAACGATTTAATCAATGATAAAATATATCCAGTTGAAAATTTAGACAATCCTTGTAATAAAAATGATATTGATCATAAGATAATATTTAATTGAAAAATATAATTATGAAATTTTAAATATCTAAATGCTGATTTACAAACATCATTTCAAAAATAAAAAAATTATAGTTACTGGTCATACGGGTTTTAAAGGTTCTTGGCTTACTTTCTGTTTGCATTTATTAGGGGCAAAAGTTTTGGGTATTTCTAAAGATTATCCTACTTCACCATCCCATTTTAGGGATCTCAATATCCAAAAAAATATTCACAATAAAATATGTGACATAACTAATCTTAAAAAAATAAAAAAAATATTCAAAGAGTTTCAGCCTGATTATGTTTTTCATTTGGCTGCACAAGCTATAGTAAGTAAATCATTTAAAGATCCTATATGTACCTTTAATTCAAATACTTTTGGAACTTTAAATATATTAGAGTCTTTGAGAGTCGTAAAAAAATGTAAAGCGGTGATTATCACTAGTGACAAAAGTTATAAAAATTTGGAAATTAAACGTGGATATAATGAAAATGATATTCTTGGTGGAGATGATCCTTACAGTGGATCAAAGGGAGCAGCTGAATTAATTATAAATAGTTATATAAAATCTTTTTTTTCAAATAGAAAAAACATTAGAATTGCAGTAGCTAGAGCAGGAAATGTTATTGGGGGAGGGGATTGGTCAACAGATAGAATTATCCCAGATTGTGTAAAATCTTGGTATAAAAAAGAAAATATTACAATAAGAAACCCAAAATCAACAAGACCTTGGCAGCATGTATTTGATGCATTAAGGGGGTATTTAATTTTAGCTATCAAATTAAACGATATAAAAATTCACGGTCAAATATTTAATTTTGGACCAGAAAGTAAGCAAAATAAAAATGTTCTAGATTTAGTAAAAGAAATTAAGAAAAATTGGAAGAATGTAAAATGGAAAATAAAAAGAAACAAAAAATTTAATAATAAAGAATCCAAATTATTAAAACTAAATTCTAATAAAGCAAAGAAATTATTAAAATGGAATTCAGTTCTAAATTTTAAGCAAAGTATAAATTTTACTGCAAATTGGTATAAACATTATGCAATTCAAGGAAAAAAAAATACAAAATTAATTTCCGAAGAAAGTATAATTTTTTATAACGAATTATTAAAAAGGAAATATAAATGAAAGTTGTTATTCTTGCTGGAGGTTTTGGGACTCGATTATCTGAATATACGAAGTTAATTCCCAAGCCTATGGTTAAAATAAACAATAAACCAATTATTTATTATATAATGAAACATTTTTCCAATTATGGATTCAATGAATTTTATATTGCGCTTGGTTACAAGGGTAAGGTTATTAAGGATTATTTTAAAAAAAATTCATTTAAATGGAAAATAAATTTAATTGAGACAGGTTTAAAAACAATGACAGGTGGAAGAATAAAAAAATTAAAAAGTTATTTAGATGATGAAAATTTTTTTATGACTTATGGGGATGGGCTTTCCAATGTTAATTTGAGAGAATTACTAAAATTTCATAAGAAAAATAAGAAAGCATTAATTACTATGACTGCTGTCCGTCCTCCAGCAAGATTTGGTGCAATTAAAATTAAGGGCAACAAAGTAAGTGTTTTTAGAGAGAAATCAAAAATTGACGAAGGTTGGATCAATGGTGGCTTTTTTGTAATCAATAAAAAGTTCATTAATTATATAGAAAAATATTCGACTTATTTAGAAAAATCTCCTTTAGAAAAAGCTGCAAAAAAAAGTCAATTATATGCTTTTAAACATAACGGTTTCTGGCACTGCATGGACACGAAGCGAGATAAAGATAATCTTGAAACTATTTTAAAAAAAAAAAAAATAAAGTTTTGAATTGAAATACAAAATATTAGTTACTGGAGGAACAGGTTTTATTGGTAAGAATTTTATTAAATTTCTTCTTAAAAAAAAGATTTTTCAAATTTATTCTTTATCCACAACAAAAGTAAGAAAAGATCTTAGAGAAAAAAATGTAAATTACATTGCTTGTAGATTAGAAAACGAGGATTTACTAAAAAAAAAAATAAACTATAATTTTGACTATGTGGTCAATTTTGCTGGATATATTGATCATTCAAATTCAAAAGAAACTTTTAGTTCCCATTATGTTGGTCTAAAAAATTTAGTTAAAACAATCAAATATGATAAACTTAAAAAGTTTATTCAAATTGGTAGCAGTGTTGAATATGGTTTTTCTAATTCCCCTCAAAAAGAAACATTAAAAATAAACATCTCAAAGTTAAAATCAATCTACGGTAAATCCAAACTAAAATCGACTTATTTTTTAATTGATCAGTACAGAAAAAAAAAATTACCGATTATTATTTTAAGACCATATCTAATATTTGGCCCCGGTCAAAATGACAGCAGACTTATTCCTTTTATTATTAAAAATTGCTTACTTAATAAATCTTTTGATTGCTCTCATGGAAAACAATTGAGAAATTTTTTCTACATAAAAGATTTTGTATCTGTAGTCTATAAATGTTTAGAAATTAAAGTTAATGGTCAAATAATTAATGTAGGATCTCGTAAAAATTATACTGTTAAATTCATTATAGGTAAAATTAATCAAATTATTAAAAAAGGATCTCCAGAGTATGGAAAATTGAAGTTAAGAAAAGATGAACCAAAATTTTTATATCCTAATCTAACTAAATTTAAAAAATTACTCAATTTAAAAAGAGAAGTCTCAATTGATATAGGTTTAAAGCAAACAATCAAATATTACAGAAGTAAAATAAAATGAAAAAATTATATTTATTAAGCAATGACCAAGTTTGGTTGTCAAAAAAGAATTATACTTCAAATAATGATCTAGATAATATCATCTCATGTTTAAATAAAAATTATGATTTACGTTTAATTTGTAGAAAAAGTAAAAAAAAATTAAATTTTCCTATAAAAAATAAAATTAAACATTGTAATTTTAATAAGATTTCTGACCAAAATTTAAAAATATTATTAATTTCAATATCTCCATATAATTTTTTTGTTTTGATTTATTTAATTTTTTTTAAAAAACTTTCATTAGAAGGCTATGTTTATTTGAGGAGTGATGGATTTTTGGAATATAAATATAGATATGGATTTTTAGGATATTATTTTTATTTTTTAATGTTTTTTTTCATAAAAAAATATTTGAAAATTATTTCATGTTCGAAAAATTTTACTAATGTTAATGTAAAAAAAATAATTCATCCCTCAGAATTAAATAGAAAATGGTTTAAAAAAAGTAAACAAAAAAAATACATAACAGATTTTTTATATGTTGGAAGATTTAAGAAAGATAAAGGAGCAATTTATTTAGCAAAAAATTTTAAAAATATCCTAACTGATTATAATTTGACAATTTTAGGAACAGAAAAAAAATACATTTCAAAAGAATTTTATTCAAAAAATATTAACTATATTAATGCTATTTCCAATGTTAATAGACTAATTAAGATTTATGATACTTCTCGTATATTCATTTTGCCATCTTATATTGAGGGATTTCCAAAAGTTATTTCGGAGTCATTAGCTAGATTGAAACCTATAATAATTTTTAATGATATTAATTATGTCATTCATGGGAGGAAAGGCATTTTTGTTTGCAAAAGAAATGAGAGAAGCTTAAGAAAAACAATTAATTATATATTTAAAAATTATGCAAAAATACAAAAAAGAATTAAAAAGAATTATTTTTATACCAAAAATAATTTTAAAACAGAACTTTTAAAATCTATTGAGAAATGATCTTGAAAAACCAATTTGAAAAATATTTTTTTGGCTATGGATTAGCAATATTTCCTTTTTTGCTAATGATTGGACCTTTGATTTCAGAAATTTTTCTAGTTTTGTCTATAATTTTTGCAAGTTACTCAATCTATAAAGAAAAAAATTATAAATATATCAAAAATAAATTCTTCATATTTCTCTTATTGTTGTATTTTATTGTTTTAGTTTCGACATTATTAAATTTTTATAGTTTCGATTATTCTAAGTCTGGAATTTTTTATTTTCGCATACCCTTATTTGCCATTTCAGCTTGGTATATTTTGGATAAATTTCAAATTTTTAATAAAAATATATTAGGCTTATATATAATTATTTTTTGTTTAATTATTTTAGATTCTTTTATTCAATACATAACGGGAAAAAATATTATTGGTTATGAAATTCTGAGGGGTCGTATCTCAAGTTTTTTTGGAGAAGAATTAATCCTAGGAGGATTTATCGTAAGATTAATTCCTATTTTTTTAGTTTATTTGATAATGAATGATTTTATAAACGATAAAAAAACAAATTTTTATTTGATAATTTTAATTTCTTTAAGTTGTCTAATTGTTTACTTATCTGGTGAAAGAACTTCATTTTTTCTACTGATGCTTTTTTTCTTTTCTATTTTTTTCATTAATAGATATCTAAGAAAGTTAGTAATTTGGACAATTACTTTATTTGTTCTTTTTGCACTTCTAATCCCTCATATAAAAACCACAGAACAACCCAATCCAGCTAACAGAATGTTTACAAAATCTTTCAATCAAATAATTGGAGCTGGAGAGGAACAGTATGAGGAGCATAAAAAAAAAATCTTTAATAAAATTTATATTTTTTCACACGATCATCATGGTCATTATATGTTGTCTTATCAAATATTTAAAGATCATCCGTTAATTGGAACGGGTGTAAAAGGATTTAGATACCTCTGTAGAAATAAAATATACATACTAGAGAAAAATGATGGATGTTCTACTCATCCTCACAACACTTATATTCAAATATTAGTATCCACAGGAATAGTAGGATTCTCTTTATTAATTTTTGCTTTTGGTTTTTTTATTAAAGAAATTTTTATGTGTAAAGGTGAAATAAATAAAATGAATTATTTTGATAAGTATAAAGGATCCAAAAGTATAATAATTTCTGCTATTTTTATTAATTTGTGGCCATTAATACCTAGTGGAAATTTTTTTAATAATTGGCTGTCTATGATTTATTTTTTCCCTATTGGATATTATTTTTATTTTAAATCAATAAATGAGAAATAAACTAATTAGTATTATCATCAATTGTTATAATGGTGAAAAATATTTACGTGAGACTTTAAATTCAGTAAAATCTCAAACTTTTAAAAATTTTGAAGTAATTTTTTTTGATAATTGCTCAACAGATCAAAGTGCCAAAATATTTAATTCTTTTAAAGATAAAAGATTTAAATATTTTAAGACTCCAAAAAAAATTAATTTATATAAATCAAGAAATTTAGCTTTAAAAAAATGTAGGGGGGATTTAATTACTTTTCTTGATGCAGATGATTGGTGGAATGAGAATTTTTTGATGTCTAGAAAAAAATTTTTTAAATCTCCAAAAATTTATGGTTTTTCATTTTCAAATTGTTTTCACTATTATGAAAAAAAAAAAAATTTTAAGAAATTTTTAAAAATTGAATTACCTTCTGGATATATATTAGAACACTTATTAAAATTCTATTTTGTAAAATTGGGTACAATAATCATTAAAAAAGAATTAATTAAAAGATTTAAATTTAATTCTAATTACAATATTATCGGCGATTACGATCTAATAATTCGAATAGCAGAAAAATATAGAGGTATGGCTTTTCAAGATTTTTTAGTGAATATTAGAATCCATGATAATAATTTTACTCATAAAAATAGACAAATGTTTTATAAAGAATTTAAAAATTGGTTAAATAATCAAAATTTCAAAAAAATATCTTTTAGAAAAAACAAAAAAAAGCTTTTTGATAGATTGGAGTATTTGAGATTAATTTATCTTTTAATCAACAAGAAAAGTTTTAGTTTAATTTTTGATATATTAAAATTTTCTTTCTCTGTTCATAAGCTTAAATTACTTTTAATCTATTTTTTACCAAATTTTTTAATTCAATTAAAATTAAAATATTTTTAAGTTATAATTTTATTTACAAAAAAAGCTTCCGCATAATGAAGACCCACAATTCCACCTCTGTAAGTAGATAAAGCATTTATATTTTTTAAAGACCGTGAATGTGGAGGTTTTCTTAATTCATATTTATAACAGTCCAATAATCTTTCTTTCTTTTTTTTAAATTTGAAAGTATCTACAAAATAATTGGGGCAAAATAACTTGCCATTTTGATTGATACCCCAATCAGTTGATGAGGGTATTTCAAAACTTAAAAGTTTTTTTATTGAGTAATCATTGTTAGGTCTCGAGGCAACAAAAGTTGAAAAAAAGGTATGATAATGATCGATATTTAAATCATGTTCATAGTGCGTATATACAATATCTGGTTTTACTTTTTTGAAGTGTTTTACAATTAAATTAGTTAAATAATTATGTGGATAATTGCTTAATTCTAAATTCTTTAAGTTTAAAAAATCAACTATTTCAAATTTACCTATTTTTGAGGCTTTTCTAGCCATATTTTCTCTTTTTGAAATTTCTTTTATTGATTTATCAACTTCATTTTTTTGGTACCTACCCGAAACACCTTCTGTGATAAATAATATGTAAACTTTATCACCTTGGTCTATATGTTTTAATAGAGTTCCTCCACATCCCAAAACTTCATCATCGGGGTGTGCCGCAACTACAAAAACTTTATTCATAAATAATTATTAGAAATATTAATTAAATTGTAGTATCAACTTTTATCATGAAAAGCCAACTATCAATTGTTGAAAAAAGAGCAATTTCATCAAAAAACTTACAGAATAGACTTAGCCTGAACAAAAAACTTGGATCAAAAGATTTAACAAAATGGCTATTTGATAGATATAAAATAAAAAAAAAAGATATAATTTTAGAACTTGGTTGTGGAATAGGAAACCATGTTTTAAAACATGCCAAAATAGTTGGAAATGAAGGACTAATAATTGCCACAGATTATTCACAGAAATCTCTTGAGGTTTTAAAAAAAAATTTAAAAACTAAAAATATAAAGATAAAATGTATTTCAATGGATGCAATTCCAGCTTATTTAGATACAAAAAAAATTAAATTTGATAAAATTATCTCATCTTACGCACTTTATTATTCAAAAAATCCACTAAAGGTAATTAGAGGATGCTCAAAATTTTTAAAACCTAAAGGTAAATTTTTAATTACGGCACCATGTTATCCACACACATTAACAGAGTTTGCTTTACGTGAAAAAACATTACCATCTATTGCAAAAAAATATATCGATTTTTCATCAAAAAAGTTATCTGTTTTTTTAAGACAGAAAAAATATAAAAATAAAAAGTACAACTTTAGAAATATACTAAAATTTACAAACTTAGATGATTTAATTATCTTTTATAGATCTACTGTTTTTTATAACAAAAAAAGCGAAAAAAACTTAATAAATCTCTTTAAAGCAAGTAAAAGAAAAAATAATTATTTCAATATTATAAAATCTGCAAAACTTTACATTTTTCAATTTAAATCAAAAAAATAATGGAATTTTTTTATTTAACTATATTTTTTTTCATTTTTAATTTTTTAATTTTTTTAAATTTTGATATTTTAGAAAAAAAATTAGTTTTTTTGGATAAACCTGATAGTAAATTAAAAAAACATAAACAACCAGTTTCTTTGTTAGGAGGTTTGATTCTTTTATTAAATTTTTATTTAATAATTTTTATTTTTAAATTTTTTAACTTAAATGATCTATTTTTTAATTCAGAGTTTAGTTATATTATAATATTACTAAGTTCCTTATTTTTTATAGTGGGTTTTATTGATGATATTAAGAACTTAACTCCCAATTTAAAATTATTATTAATTTGTTTATCATTTGTTTTAGTGGCTTATTTATTTCCTGAGATTAAACTAAAATATATAAGAATTTCATTTTTAGAAAATACATATTATTTTAATAATTTTTCCTCAATATTTTTAGTTTTATCGTTTGCATTATTATCAAATGCTTTAAATATGTTTGATGGTATAAATTTACAATTAATTTTTTTTAGTACATTTATATTTATAATATTCATATTAAATGACTTTTTTTCAATTTTTTTTATTTTAATTTTAATTTGTTTTATTTTTTTAGGAATTTTGAATTATAAAAATAAAATATTTTTGGGTGATGGTGGTTGTTATTTATTAAGCTCAATTATTGGATGTACATTTATATATCAATATAAGTATTTTGAGAATTTTTTATACGGTGACCAAATATTCATAATTCTTTTAATACCATCTATTGATATGCTAAGATTATTTATAGTGAGGTCAATTAATAAACAAAATCCTTTTAAAGGAGACTTTAATCACTTACACCACATCGTAAATAACTACTTTAAAAATATCAACCACACAGTAATTCTTACTAGTTTTATGTGTGTACTTCCCTCACTGATGTTGTTATTAAAAATTGAAACATATTATATTTTAATAATAAGTATAATTGTTTATACCTCAGTAATTGTATATCTAAAAAAAAAAATATAAAATGAAAGCATTGGTAACAGGAGGCGCTGGCTACATTGGAAGCACTGTATCAAATTATTTGCTGGATCGTGGCCATGACGTTACTATCATTGATAATCTCTCCACAGGTAGCAAAAAAAATATCCCAAAAAAAGCAAAATTTTATAAAGCCGATATCTCAGATAAAAACAAAATTCAAAAAATTATCTTTAAAAAAAAATATGATGTTGTTTTTCATTTTGCAGCTTTAATTAATAACGAGGAGTCAATTAAATATCCAAAAAAATACTTTGAAAATAATTTTTTAAAAGGAAAAATTTTTTTTGAAAATTGTATCAAAAATAAGATTAATAGATTTATTTATTCTTCTACAGCTGCAGTTTATGGAAATAAAAATAAACGAGTAAACGAAAAAGATAATCTAAATCCAATGTCACCATATCCAAAATCAAAATTAAAATTAGAGAATTATCTTAAAAAAAAACAAAATTATATTGGGTGTATTATTTTAAGATACTTCAATGTTGCAGGTTCAGATAAAAGACTGAGATGTGGATTTAATGTAAAAAATGGTTATAACTTAATTTTAAATTTGTGTTCATCAAGTATAAAAAAAAAAAATTTTATAATTAATGGAAATGATTATAAAACAAAAGATGGAACTCCAATTCGGGATTATATTCATGTTGAAGATTTAGCAGAAATTCATCTACTTGCGGCAAATTTAATTATTAAAAAAAAGGTATTTAAAGTTTTTAATTGTGGTTATGGATATGGTTTTTCTATTAAAGAAATTTTTCAAAAATTCAATTCTATTACCAAAAATAAAATAAATTATAAAGTTGGAAAAAGAAGAAAAAGTGACATCGTAATTTCAATTTCAAATCCAAACAAACTAATCAGATACACCAAATGGAAACCTAAATTTAACAATTTAACACATGTGCTAAAATCATCATTGAATTGGTATAAAAAAAGTATCAAATGTTAAAATTAAAATGAATACGCAATACTTCAAAAAAAAGATATTTATAATTTTTCTTGTTATAATTCTTCTTTTCTTTATTTTTTATTTATTCTCTAAAGTTTCAGATATAGTTAGATATGGCTATGATAGACAGGGTAAGATTATAGAGACAATTAAAAAAGTAGTACCACGACATTATATAAAAAAAATCAAAGATAACATTTTTGTTGTTTCAAATCTTAAAGCAAAAAATGATATCCTAGAACTGCAGCTGAGAAAATATGAACAAGGTTATGAGGGTCAAAAATTCGATAATAAGCCAATTAAATTGAATAATAAGGAATACGATGTAAATTTTTTCTTTTTACCATTTAAAAGATTGGATACTAATTTAGGTTGGAAAGCTGAATCAAATTCTTTAAGAGCACATTATTTAGAAATTTATAATGGAAAATTATTTGCAATATCAGGGAGTGGAAAAATTGTTTATTTTGAGAAGAAAAATCTTTTAACAGATAATTTAGATTTCAAAAATTTACCCAATAATATTAATGAAATTTTAAAAGAAAATAACTCTACTTTGATTGGAATAAGAGACCTATTTATTTCAGATGATAAAGTTTTTATTTCTATGATGGTAAAAAATGAAGATGGAGTTACTATTAATTTATATTACGCTGATTTAAATTTAAAAAAAATTAATTTTGAACTTTTCTTCCAAACTAATGAGTATTGGGAAAAATATAATGTTTTTTCAGGTGGAAGAATAGAAAAATTTAAAAATGAAAAAATTTTATTCTCAATCGGTTTCTCTAAAAATTATGAATCTCCACAGAACAAGGACACTCTTCTTGGTAAAATAATTGCAATTGATTTAAACACAAAAAATTATGAATTAATTTCATATGGTCACAGAAATCCCCAAGGTTTATATTACCATTCTAATGAAAATGTAGTAATCAATACTGAACATGGTCCAAAAGGTGGAGATGAAATAAATTTTAATTTTTTAAATTTAAAAAATGATAAAAATTTTGGATGGCCAAAAGTTTCT